>JAEEGL017034562.1_pt1 | contig 22186 bp, 15 predicted proteins | sample 9134231 | NCBI WGS metagenome assembly JAEEGL01 (sample SAMN16246548, study PRJNA631951) | gut metagenome | biome: gut microbiome; feature: rumen; material: fiber-attached | host: Bos | place: Iran: Karaj | collected 2018-10 | reverse complement strand
GTCTTGAACCAGCAGATGACGGGCTCCTGGTTGCGGCACTGCGGCGGCCACGGCAGATGCGTGGAGAACCAGTCGTCGATCTCCTTGAAAAGGTCCGCGTCCTCCTGCTCCATCACGTCGTCCCGGATAAGCTGCCAGCACATGCTGAATATGCCCTTGCCGAACATGGTGTTCTTCGCAAGTTCCTTGCCGTGTATCCTTACGTATTTGAATTTAAGTTCGGACATCGCGTTCCTCCTTCCGCATGTTTTGCGGGATCAGATCTCGTCTTTAAGTTTTTCGCACATGCAGTATCTGCATGTGACGCTGTCTTCCTCCATGTAACGGCAGTAGAAACGGCCGTCCTTTTCTATCCATTTAGCGGCGGACTGCGGATGCATGGGCAGACGTTCCGCGAAGGTCAGGTACAGGCAAGCCAGGATTATCCACTTGTGACCCTCCGGCCTGTCCGCCATGTATTCGTTAAGGTAAGACGCAAGGTCGGCCTCGAGCCTTGCGGCATCGCTCGGATCCACGTTACCGCCGCCCGCAGAAGTCTTTGCGCCGGACTCGCCGTGCGTTGAAATTTCAGCGTCCAGCAGCCTTAAGCACACGTCCCTGTTGAACGCACTTACGCACAGCCCGTCGGTCCCTTTCCGCAGCAGCTCCGCCTCTTCCGGGCTTATCCTCTTCTTAAGTTGTCCCGTAAATTCCTCGACAGTCATCTATCCTATTTCTCCGGAGGCGGAGCGACGTCTCCCTTCGGCAGCCTGTTCAGGTATTCCTCCAGCGTAATGCCTTTGGACGTTATCTCCAAACCTGTCTCTATTTGACCTCTTCCAGCAGTCCCCTGCACCCCGCAAGCACGTCCTGCCATGTGGCCTCGAAGTCCCCGGTGTACCAAGGATCCGCCACCTCATCGCCGGGGCGCCCCGCAAAGTCCAGCAAATTTTTAAGCTTTCCGTCCGGGTCGCTGCCCAGTATGCGCAGCGCGTTGCGAACGTTCCACTGATCCATGCAGACCAGCAGGTCGTAGTGATCGTAGTCCGCCTTCGTAAGCTGCCTGGCGGTCTTGCCTCCGCAGTCTATTCCGTGCTCCGCCAGCTTCTTTTTCGCGGGCGCATAGACCGGACTCCCGACGTCCTTACCCGTCCGCGCGTCCCTCCGGATCTCCTCGCGGCTGGTGGCTGCCGAAGCGATCTCGAAACGATCCGCTGCGCCCGCTTTTTCCGCCAGGTCCTTCATGACGAACTCCGCCATGGGACTGCGGCAGATGTTACCGTGGCATATGAAAAGTATCCTGGTCATTCGCAGCCTCCGCGCTGATCAGACGAAATACTCTCTATCCCCATCTTCTCTTTCAGATCTCCCAGGCTTTTGTTGTACTGAGCCTTGGAGATGGCGCCGTGCTCCAGGAATGTGTCCAGGAGCTGCTTCTGGCGCTCAAAGAGGAGCTGTTTTTCGCTGCGTTTCTCTTCCATGCTGAAGGCTCCGACCTTACTCCGCTGCCCCGGTCAGTCCAAGTTCCTCGGCGTGCTCCTTCATGCCGGATATGCAGATCTCCGCTACGTCGCGGACCTCCATGCCAAGCAGTTCGCAACCCTTCACAATAAGCTCGCGGTCGCACTTTGCGGCAAATCGCTTGTCCTTGAACTTCTTCATGAAGCTCTTGACTTCCAGATCTGTGATCCCGGCAGGTCTCATGCGGGCGCAGGCCTGGATTATTCCTGTCAGTTCGTCCACCGTAAACAGGCTCTTTTCCATGTCGGTGACGGGCTCCACGTCCGTGCAGATGCCCCAGCCGTGAGCCATTATGGCGCGCACGTCCGCGGGGTCCACTCCGGCGTCCAGCAGCGGCTTTTCCGTATGCTGAAGATGCTCGTCCGGGAACTGCTGATAATCGTAATCGTGCAGCATTCCCACGGCCTGCCAGTGCTCCGGGTCCTCGCCGAAGTGCTTCGCCATGGCGCCCATGGCGTAGCAGACGTTAAGCGCGTGGAGGATCAGATGCTCCTCCGTTACCATCGTATCGTTAAGTTCCTTAGCACGTTGCAGTGTAAGCATTGCGGGCCTCCTTTATCATCCCTTTTGATGCAAATATACCATTATTGGAGATATGTGTCTATAAACTCCGTAATAAAACCAGGTCGCGCTTAAACGGCCAGTCAAAAGAACGCCTAAGCAAGCACATTTCCAAAGGTCGCTGAAAAAAGCGGTAGATCAAGTCCTGCAATCAGCCGACACTCCCGCATTTTCATCCCAAAACATCATAAATCATATAAGCGGGTGCACGAGAATCCGATTCAAAAATGAACACAAAGCCCAAACTAATGCTTTTTGCGTAAATAGCTGTTCAAAAATCATCCCAATTAACTGCAAAATGCGTTTTGGGGTGCACTCAAGCGGCAAGATCGCACACGCCGTCCTTCCAATGGCCATATTCCGATGCACCCAATTTGTAAAAGATGGGCTTTTGGGAGTATTTACACCCAACAACCACTAAAAACGAACACAAATCTTTAATGTGTCTCGTGTTTTCGGAACGGACAACCATCCGCGCGCCACTATCCTAAGTAATGATCGATCAGGGTCGAGACTAACGACGGGTCCAGCGGGGAATCCTCCCACTCAAAGGTCGCGATCAGGTCCTTGCCGAGCTCGTACCCGGCCGCGGAATATAGATCCAACTTCCTGAATGCGTTGGCTCTGTATGTCTCGCTGCTCATAAGCCCGAAATGCTCCCAAATCAGCAGATGTCGGTCCTTGGGGCGCATAATAAGCAAGTCCGGATAAAACTCCCGCCCTTCTATAAACATCTGAGCCTCGTAGCGAAAAGGTATGCCGCGGCTGAACAACTGATCCGCGATGATCGATTCGGATTTGGAACGGACCATTATCCCGCAGAGGGTCGGCTGGATCAAAGTCTCAGGATGCCTGTCGTTTCTGTCATATGCAGCCTCCCGCCACGATTTCAGCTCGTCCTCCGCCGGAAACAGTTTTTCTTTTATCAACGCAAAATGATCCGGATTCATGGCTTTAGCGGCCGTTATATCCGCAGAACCGAAGCGTCCATCCGCAAGACGCTCCAAACACTCCAGATAGTGTGCCAGGATACCACGCTTACGAATGCAATAGTCGCGCATTGCCATAGTCTCCGCGATCCGGATCTGCTCTACCGGGATATATTCGGATCGCCGCCTCCCGTCCTCCGTTTTAACAATGTAGTAATACCGGTACGGCCCGCGCTTGCAGCACTTCAGATAGCCCTCAGGAGCAGACTCGATAACATGCTCCAGTTCTTCGATCTCTTTACGGATGTTCCCAGATTCTTTGCCCGCAAGAGTCATAAGATCTGCCATAGAAAATCCCTCCTTTTACAGGAGGGATGATTCCATCTTTTTCCGCGGAAGTCAACGCGGCAGCGCAATGTCTGTACCGTTTTCAGCAATACTTATTCAGCCGTAATCAGGTACGGCAATATTATCCTACAAACTTCTTTATCTCTTCCATGTTCACGGCCGGGAACAGCTTGCTGACAAGTGCCAAGATCCGGTCGTACGATTCCTGGGGCTCGCAGCGGTAGACGTCCTGCGCAAAGCCGCCGCCGAAGAACTGCTCCGGGGTAGCGTACTCCGCGATCCCCCAGCCGTACTCGTTGCCGAAACGGTCCGTCTGGTACACGAAGTCGGAGATCAGCGCAAAGCACTGCGCCTGCAGCCGATTGATGCTCGTGTCGAAGCCGGACGCCCCGCCCTTGCGGTAATTTCCAAGCTTTTTCAGCTCCTTGGACAGCAGCGGTCCCTTGGCCTCCAGCAGGTCGTAGAGCGCCTTGTCCTTAAGCGACGCAAAGCCGTCGTTAAAGAAGCCCTCGTAGTCGTAGCCGTTGCGCCTGTAGTTGGCCAGGTCCGCGAACACGTCCCGCCGCACGAACGCCGCCTTCTTTTGGAAGAACTTGCCGTACACGCAGCCGACCTCCTGAATGACCGGTCCCTTCCACTCCCAGACGCCCTTTATGCCGTCGTAGAACCACGCCCTCGGGTCCACATGCTCCTCGATCGAGAACCCCAGAATACTGTTGGCAAAATACGGCACGATGCCGTACTCCTGCACAGCGTCGACAAGGTCCTGTTCAGTTCGAATGTATGGGGCGAAAGGCATGGGTCACCACACCGGTCCTGTATACTCGGTCGGCTGGTACACGGTTCCGGTAAACCAGACCTCGCCGGTCGCCTTGTCGCGGATCAAATACATAAACGGGTTATTAAACGTAAGGTCTATCCTCTTTACGGGGACCTCCCAGTAGTACTCGAAGCCGCCTCCGCCGTCGCCCAGGCCGCCCATGGCTGTCACCGCGCCGGCTTTAATGCCGTCGTTGGAGAAGTCGATCGTGGCCTTGTGGACCGCGGTGCCTATGTACGACTGGGACGTGGACAGGCCGGACAGATCCGCCTTCTGGGCGTCGAACACGTCCGTAATTCCGATGTCCATAAGGTCCTGCTTAAGCTTAAGCTCGTAGTCGAAACTGAACACGGGGATGTACCCCTTTATTATCGTAAGGTAGCCTTCCTCGAAGCTGCTTGCCTCTATGGGTTTAAGTCCGCTCAGCAGAGTGTTTATGGTCTGGGCATCCGACGCCTCTATGAAAGCCGCCAGGGGCATGGCCTTGGGCATTATGCCTACGTACTGCAGCGTGGTGCCGTCGTAGGTCTTAAGGTCCTTGGCGAACATCTTTACGTTGTCGTCGTCGTGGAACAAGAAGTCCGTGGAGCTGCTTATCTGGCCGTAGTTGCCCTTAAGGTCCGCCATGTACTCTTCTATGTCGAACGGTTTGTACTCCCAGCCGCCGCCCGCCTTGTACTTCTTGTACTCTTCGAGAACGGTATTGCGTATGTTGTCCTCGCCCAGGGCGGAGATTATGTCGTACTTGTTGGCTGCCGCCGCTATCTGCACGGAGTTAGCCGCTTTGGCGCCCGCAAACTCCAGCCTGTGTAAACCCATAGCCATAAGGGGGCCCACCCACAGACCGTAGCTCTGAGGCCAGGACGGATCTCCGCTGGCGTAGCTTTCGTTCTTAAGGTAAGCGCTGTAGCTGCCCGTCTCCGGCTGGATCTTCTTTACCCACTCCATGTCTATGGCCAGAGCGTTTACAAGCACGTAGTCCAGGCCGGTAAGGTCGTCCACCGCCTTGGGGATAAGTCCCAGGGTCTTGTCCTTTACCCAGCTGTTGAGCGGGTCCGGGCTTGCGAAACTGTCGGTAACGACGTCCGCGTCGTAGGCGCTCTTAAGCTTTGCGGTGTAGTCGCTCTTTACCGAAGCTGCAAAGCTGTCCCGTATGAACATGGCGTTGGCAAGCGACAGGTTTGCGCTGTTTACGTACTTGCGGCTTGCGTACTTGCCTATAACTCCGTCTATCTGCGCCCTGCTGTCGCCGCCGGACGCTTCCGCCAGCATCTGGAGCGCGTACTTTATGGACAGCGGGCTGTAGATCTTGTTCTCCGCGCCGTTCTCCAGCTTAAGGAACTTAAGGTCAAAATCGCTTAAGCCGTTGCCCTGCATCATTACGTCCGACACGAAGGCGCCGGCAAGATTCCCCGGATCCGATACCGGCCCCGACGGACCGCTCTGACCGCTGCCATTGCCGCCATTGCCCTGGCCGCCGTTTTCCGCGCTGTTTACGATGTTCTCCGCCTCGGACAGGATCCCTCCCCCGCACGACGCGAGCGAGAATACCAGAACGAGAGCTAATACTACACTGAGAAACTTTTTCATGATGTGAACCTGCCTATATGATTATTATTTATTTGCTGAAATAATTACTTAAGATGCTCTTAATGTAATTGTACCTTCTGGCATAGCTGTTTTCCACACGAATAAGCTTAAAGTTGTGTTCGGAGCATATCCTTTGCTTCTTACGATCTCTTGCCTTTACTGTATCGTCATCAAAATGCTCTTTTCCATCCAGTTCTATGGCAAGTACTGGCAATTCCACATTACCCGGCATCTTTTCATATACGACAAAGTCGAATCGTCCGGTATAAAACAGATCCGAATATGAGGGATTGTTCTGGAAAACCTGAGAGATGGGTACTTCTTTTTTAACAGAGTATTTGCTTCCCGCAACCTGCATGTTGCTCATGGCATGATTCAGTGTTTCCAGGAAAGCTTCTTCAGTTTCAGTACTGTAAGGCTTTATGCCAAGAGCTCTTGACATTGCAGTTCTTTGAGTTACCTTAGATTCGCCGTTAGTACGAATGTACGATACCAATTCAAAGAGATCATCATCTTCGCTGTTATGCAGTCTTTGGACATTCTTGTAACTTGCGAGTAGGATCAACTGCTCTCTAGCCCTGGAAGTAGCAACATTTATCAGTTCTTTATTGTTTTTCAGCCAGTCATATGTCTTCTGATACGATTGGTCTGTAATCGCTAAAGAAAACAGTATTACATCTTTTTCATCACCCTGGAACGCATGCACCGTCCCGCAAGGAACATCACCAAAGCCTGCGGAATCCAATTCATTCTGTATCAGTTTCCGCTGATTGGTAAACGGCGTAATGATCCCTATTTCCTTATCCGGATGATCCTTAATATAATCTATTATCTGTCTGACTTCTGTTGCAGAGGTGTTTTTAACTGATGTCTCTGCATCCTTGACATCGACAAATACGAGCGGATGATCACTTTCAACATTGCTCTGTATCTTTAATTTGCCGTTGTAGTACTTGCGATTATTAAAATCTATTATCTTCTTATGACACCTGTAGTGATAACTAAGCAACACCTCTTCGCTTATTGCGTCACAAGCAAGATAGGTCTTGTAGATAGAGTTTGAGATATAGTCGTAATCAGCCGAAACGTTATACTTTTTCCTGAGTATCAGGTTGTCGGCCGCATCCAGAAGTATCACCGGGTTCAGCTGCTGCGGATCGCCTACAAGCATTAGAGCATTTCCTCTGATGATCGGAACTAGAGAGACAGCCGTATTACACTGGCTGGCCTCATCGATGATTGTCATATCGAATACCGGCTTCGGCTCACCGATACGGTGCGCGGAGATGCATGTGGTTGCAACGATCGGGAAGATCCTTAAGAACTTCTTAACATTCTCATCATCCTGAAGATACTTGTTAAATGTCTGGACCTTTTCGGTCTCATCTGCATCCATGTAGATGATATCCATAAGATCCTTGTTCTTAGGCTCCTCCAACCTTTTAATGTATTTCGCGGAGGTATAATAGAGAAACTTTCTAAACGAGTCTCCGTCATCATCAAGCAGCTTAAGAGTGTCGTCAATATTGATCTCGCCTATCTCCTTCAGGCGTTTGTTGATCGCTGCCATCTGACGACCCTGAAGCTCTGCCTGGAATCTTAATGAATTATCGCCTTCGAGCAGGCGCTCCACGACTTCTTTACGTTCCTGAAGATCCAGCATCTCCTCGTACAGCGCAAGACGCTGCATCAGTTTTTCTGTCCTCTGGACCTTATCATTAGAATTCTTGTCGAGTGTTCCCTCGTATATCGTAAGCCCGCGAACACGTTCGTACATATCCTTTATATAGTTCAGTGCTTCCGCTGTCTTTGAGGTATTACCAAGACGAACCATAGGAAACGATATGGGCTTATCGTAGTATTTCAGACTCTGCAGTTCCTCAAAAACACCATCTATGGGGTGGTTGTTATACGACGAGAACAACACCGTCTTTCCGTTGAAAAATGCGGTTATTATCGTATTGATGATTGTACTGGTCTTACCTGTTCCCGGCGGTCCTTGTATGTAGGTAAGCGGATATTTCATCGCGTTATTGATCGCAAGCAGCTGATCCATGTTGATCCTGCGGTTGATCAACGTAATAGGCAGCGCTTTCCTTCTGCCTGTTCTTTTAACGTAATCGCCAAAGAACGCCTGTATCGGAATCGAGACCTCTCCGCTGTGGTACATATCGATAATTGATGAATACTCATGCTGGAGGTCAAGGATTATGTCCATGCCTATAGCTATTATGAACGGTCTGTCATCTACGCCTTTAATGTAGTAATTCCCGTTTCTGATCCTGTCCTTTATCAACTCTGCATTGCTTTCAAAATCATCCAGCAGCACGTAGTCTTCGTTATCCAGGAACTGATGGATGCTTACTGTCTCTCCGTCTATATTGAACTCGCGGCACAGGGTCACTTCTTCGGCGGCCCTTAAGCATCGTTTCGAAACGTCCAGAGCAAGTTTTCTGTATGCTAAAACATACAGTCCCTGTTTACACGGAATGCTTATTACATTGATTGCAAGCTGCTTGAACCTGACATTATCCGAACGCTGTTGTTTCTTGAATTGGAAGTTTTTTACGATCTGTCCGAACTGCTCGTCACTTAACGGACAAGTATTATTCTTGAACTTGTCGGCATCAAGACTATCGATCAGCGCGTACTCCGCTCTGTACGGAGTAGCATCAAGTCTATTACAGTCAGATAGATAATTAAGGATCTTTAGATTCGGGATATTATCGAACAGCCCGGCATATTTCTCCGGAGAGACACTTATGTCTTTTACAAGCTTATCATTTACAGGCGCATATGTCCCCTCAAGAGGATAAGAACTGATGATGGAGTCGATATAAATATTCAACTGCTTTACAGTTAAATCTCCGAGATGAAGCCCTTCCACTGAAAGACTCTTATACCGGACATTAACGTCAATGATCCTTATCCAGTACTTGGTTATTGCCTCTTCTTTGTTTTTATACTCGATACTCAACCACAATCCCTTATGGATCGCAATGAATATGTCGCGACTGATGTTGTTCATTATTGATTGACTATCGTAATCCCTAATACACTTAAAATGCTAACTCATCAATAATCTTTTGAACTGCATAAGGTTTTGCAAATTTGATATATGCACTGCTTACGTAAATAGTATCAGACCTGCGCGGCTCAACCCACATCGCTGGGTATATCTCAACCTTCTTGGATCTATGGCCATTTGATACTGTAATTGATTCACCAATAGACATGCCACATCCTGATAGCGAAAGAATATTGACCAGTGGTGAAATCATCTTGGATTGTGTATCTATGTCAAATGCTTTTGCAATGATTCCATCTTTGCACCAATCATATAACTCAAGTGCCGCAAACCTATCAAGTAAACCATGAACATTTTGGTTTCTATAATGCTTTAAACACTTGTGACACGACCCTCCACAGTCACAATCCTTCAAGATGTGTTTTGTCTCCTCAAGTAATGATACTATCTCTTTCGCAACAGTAGCTGCATAACCAGCTCCGCTCGAAAGACTGTCGTAGAGATACACATCTACAAAAGCTCCATTCCGGTTTGTGCGAAGCCTATATCCAGTAACCAACTCTGTAAACTCTATATCCAGCTCTTTACTAGCGGCTAAACGTAAAGCCTCTGCAAAGGATTGAGCAGCCCGGCCCAACCAGGGATTGTTTTCTCTATTTGTATCAATTACACCCTTTCCAAGGGGTATTTCGAGAACGAGCATGTCTGTTATAAAATCATACCCAAGGTTAACATTGATTGCATCTTGATGCCTGCATTTAGTCCTTAGCAAGAATGATTTATATGGCCTTTGTACATTATCTAACACATGAGAATCATCACCCGGCATAGCCGCTCCGCAATCAGGACAAACCATAAAGCCCCTGTCTTCTATGCCTTTGTTCATCATTATGATTCGCTGATTCTTTCTGGACGCCATATTAAGATTCTTAAACCCCTTAACAGCTGTCATCGCTTCAGAATCCGGAAGTGTTGAATATAGTGGAGGCATAACTGGTGAATACTCTTCAGTAAGCTGAACCTCTGGAATAGACTCCCCATTTTTAGGAGCAAAACCCCAAGGTCTAAGCATTTTTCTTGTGGTTATCAATCCAGTATTTCCGCAGAATGGGCAGCTTCTAGTCTGCTCTTCTGCCAACCCAAACCAGCCGCAATCTGGACAACTAACAACAGCCTTTAAATAATTCGAATCTTCAACATACGCCCTTGCTGGAGTCATGTAATTATTCGTTGCCTTACCTCTTCTAGGAGAATACAGTCCTCCAATCTGATATGTATTCTTATCAACTACTATTGATCTTCCAGGTGCATACTCTCCTATAGCAACATCTAGACCACGTTCAACTTCATAGATTAATCTTCCATCATTACCTGTTATATAGGTACTGACAACATTTTTGGGGAATGAATATGTCGGAATTATTCCTTCTTCATAAAGCGCATCTAACAAAGACTTTGTGTTGTTGCCAAATTCATCTTCAGCGCCAAACAAGTCTGGATGCAAATCCTTTTTTTGCTTTAGAAGTGACAATCCTTCGGAAAGCTCTTTTATGAAACTTCTCCTATTGATTTCAGTACCAATCGGTAACAGTGAACTATCTTTCGGAATCTCATATTTTTCAGCATAATCTATGAATTCCAACATAAGCTCATCCAAGAAGTCTGCCGCAGCTAAATCATCAAGGCTTGTCTGATGCGCAGCAAGAAACTCCTGGAATACTATCATAGCAATATGCCGTTGAATCAGCTTTTCGCTTTGAATGTCAATCCAGGGTCTTCTTGGATCACCTCTAAACATGGGTTCTGGATGATTAAAGTATAACGTATCATGCGGTCCATCTTCACAGAATGTTACGATGGTTGATAGGCTTGCCCCTCTTCGTCCTGCGCGTCCAGCACGTTGTTGATAATTCTCTCTCATTGGAGGAATATTCCGCAGACCAATTGCCACCAATGATCCAATATCGATTCCGACCTCCATGGTTGTAGTGCTGCTAAGAATATCAACTGGAGTCTCATTATCCGATACTAAATCCTGGAACCGCAACTCATACTGTTCGGTTTTACTCCACATTTCATCTCTTTGATCTTTATGAGATAACTGTGCAGTGTGCTCCTCTGTATCAATAACGCGGATATGCTCTCCTTCAAGTGCAGACTCAATAGGCTTTCTCCAAAATGCCAACGAATCATATTCAGATTCTGCCATTTGATGTATATCAGAGCCTGCACAACTTGGACAGTGACCTTTGAGAAGAAATGGAGTTATTTCAGAACATGTTTCACAACGATACCACTTATGGTTAAGATTGAACCTGGGTTTCACACGCGATAAATCCACATAAAGTCTTCCATCATCAGGTTGAGGGCTATCAAGGAATTGCTGTTTTAAGACTCGCGCCCAAACATCCATTTCCTTACACCCATCTTTCCATCCCATTATGTCTTTAATATCTTTAGGAAACAGTTTATCTTTTTCTAAACCATACCCACCATAACTAGGACGTACAGTTCGTCTTACTGTGTTTGGAATAGTATGTCCAAGGGCTGTAGCCGAATCACAGATAGATATCATCCAAGCGTTAAAGAATTCTATAAACTCCTCATCAGTTACAGTAACACCTTCTTCATCAAGCAAATCTACTGCATCAAACAATGCCTGATCCGTTGGTTCGATCCAGCTAGTTCCAGAGTCATACAGTGTGTTATAGCCACCAGCATATAAGCGAAGAAGGTCCGCCTGCATTTGCATTGGCGCATTTGCAATTGTGAATCTGGGTGTATATTCTCTGTTTCGTTTTATGCACCTGTTATAATTACTTATTGCTGTATTACAATCTTCAGTAAACTTCTGACGCTCCGAGCCATGAAAAATATGAACATGTTGCTGTCCAGCTGCCAAGCAGAAGTAATCATAAAGATCATTCATGGATCGCTCTGTTGTTGACTGTTCCATCATATTTAGCGCAATGGCAAATAACTGTCTTGCTGCTGTTATATCCGACGACTCGGACATATCTCGTGCAAGCCTTGCAGCCCGTTGCCTGCTATCAGAGAAAAGAAGTACTTTTCTGCCTTCATTCGGAAGGTTTTCCGGATCATTGTCTTTTCCAGCAACTGGCGGCTGAACAAGGAATTGCGACTTAACCAAGTTGTAGAATGATTGGTTACCTCTTGTACTAAATGATGTTAACTGCGCTGAAGATAACTGATGCCTGCAATGAGGGCATGTCGGGAAAGTTATGATTTGGGGTCTTCCCTTTGCTGAGTAGTTACAATAATATAGCTTTCTAATACCAGGTTTTCCCGCCAGTGAATCGTCACTGAAATTTAAAAAGCCACTATTTACATCTAAATAGCAAGGCTTAATCTCATTTCTACTTCTGCTGACAGGTGGTGTGTAATCAGAATCAGGAATAAACAGGTGCACTTCTTTCATTCGTCTGTCGATAAGTTGACCTGGATAATGCCATAAATACACATTACCCTTGAAGTCTGTATTATCTTCAAGGATATACCCCTTATAGAAAAGCGCACCACATCTTCTGTCATTGTACAGTTCGTAAACAACACTCCCACAGTGAGGACATATGAGATTCCCATCAGAAAGGAATATTTCCCCAAGATTCATAGACCCATCGCTATGCGAATGCGAACAATCCGGGTTGGCACAAGCATAAACACCTTTTATACCTCTAAAAAGCATATGCATTCTTGCAGGAAATAATACTGCCCCCTTTGCACTTCTGGCAAGCGGTGCAATGGCAAGTAAAACACTTACAGCTTTAAGCGCTTTGTCTTCATCTATCCCAGGGAATATGCCAGCAGCAAGCTCTTTCAGAGAAATCGCGCTGCCTCTGCACTTAGCTATCAGTGTATGAAATGGCCTGTATTCAATCAAATGATCATACATCCAATTATATAATTCATCGATGGACTTAAAGCTGTTATTTACTCCTTCTAGTCCTACCCAAAATGTGTTTAATGCATTGAATCTAACCTCTTCGACTTCTTCAAAAGAAGAAGGGTCAGAATCCTCAAATCTAGCAAATGGTATATCATATTTCAATTGAGATTTAATCTCTTCTGGATCTCCGGTAAGGAAGCAGAAATCTACTGTTTCATCTGCTGCTGTAAGATCTCTTGCAAAATTCCTTACTGACAGTTTATCTTCCTCACTCTCATTTGGCATACTAGCTGTAGTAAGGATAAACTGAACCTTCTTCCTTGAAATCCCAAGTTTATGAAAGAGACGCCTTATAAGAAGAGCAACCTCTCCACCTGAAGATCCTCGATACATATGAGCTTCATCTATTACGAATAACAGTTTGTTATCGTTGCTCGCTTCCAGCCATTTTCTTGTGTCCGACCAAATCTTAGCCTCCCTGGGACGAAGAAGCATATATTCCAGCATCGAATAGTTTGTAATCAAAATATCCGGACAAAACTGCTGCATTTCAAATCTAGTAATCAATTCCGCATCTTCTGGATCGGGAATATGATTACCGTTATGAAGACCATTAAGGAATGCTTCCATGTCTGCTTTTACAGGAATCTTCCCATCTTTACTAAGTTTTTCGAAATATTCCTTTTCAGTTTCCTTTTGAGGAAATGCAGTTCTTTTGAGTGAACGCTCCAGTTTTCGATCTTCGCGAGATATTGGTTCGGGACCAGGGTAAGGAGTCCGCCCCGTATACATACCAAACTGAGGCCTTCTAGAATCGCTTCCGCTTATTCCCCTAAAAATACTGATAAACTTGTTTTCTCTATCACCAATAAGTCTCCTCAGTCGTCCTATTTGGTCAGATACTAAAGCATTCATAGGGTACATAACTATTGTGCGAACCCCACGCATTTTCCACGTATCTGGAGAGTCTTTTGCTTCAGTTGCTAATTTAGCCATTAATGGCCACATAAAACATTCTGTTTTACCAGATCCGGTACCTGTCGAAACGAACAGATCTTTGCCTGCAACGGCAGCCTCCAGTGCTTTAATTTGATGAGTAAACGGGGATGGAAATACGCCAACGCCTGCATTTGAGAGTTTCTTGAAATAGTCTTTTAGCCATGCTGGAATAGAAGCTGTTTGTAAACCGTCCTTTACGCTCTTATATGCCGGTGAAGACTCTATATATGGCTTTTGATAAAGCAAGCCCTCATCATCAATATGTGGTTTCACTGCCGATAAGAGAATTGGGGACTTGCCAAAATACTGAGAGACTATATAATCTTCCAATTCGCTCCTGAGTTGCTTATGAACAAAATTCGCTCCGTTAGACATGTCTTACCTCTTCGAAAGAATATCCAAGTTTTTCGAGTACAAGCTTTATTGCATCAAATACACGCTTGCTACAAATCCTCTTAAAATCACTTGGAAAAGCATTGAATCGTGTTGGCCAAGTATATAGCTTCAAAAGCGATAGAACGCTTTTTGCAGGTAAATAACCTATACTCAAATAAACTATATCTCCATCATATTGCACCTGCATGTTAGGTAGCTGATCATTTATTTTTAGTCGCGCGTTTTGCATTAGTCTGTAATAAGGATAATCGCTATCCATCAACCACGATGGTAACGGCGAAACAATACGCTTCCTATTGACTATTTTATATAGATAGTAATCACGCTTACCTAGCTGTGTCGTTCTAAGAATTGATACAACGCCTTCCTTGGCGGGGACTGTATCCCAGTATCCTCTTGAAAACGGTGGCACAATTCTTAGAAACTCGACGGGAATACTATCATCCAAGGTTATCCAATCGCTTACTTTACTATACAATTTCCAGGTATCTGCCAATGTGAGCTCATGCAAACCCCACATTTGATTAACATCTCCAGATGTTTCATAATTGTCAGGCAATAAATATGTTCCAATGCCACTAACACACTGTGACGCATCCGGGGAAAAGCCTCTCGTTAATTCGACACCATTAATTGTACAACTACTCTGCGATGCTGAAACGATCCTGTTTGGAGAATGGTATATGAGTCCTGCATCTGTACACACAGTGTATAACTCATCCGCTATTTCAGATAAATCACTTGAGAATGATGTCTGTATCTCTGGATACATTGCCTCGTATGACTGTATTATATCGATAATTCTGTTTTTAAAATGCACGATAGATACTTGTTCGAATTCCGGAGCATCATAAAGAGACGCAATTGCCATTCGCCCTGCGACTGAGTAAATGATACGAGATTTCCACTGCAGTTCTCCTTCAGTTTTTCCCTTGGAAATGGAAAGCTCTGTCGATATTCTACTTAGTAAACTTCCATATTGCAGCATTTTATTTACCAAATATCAGCTGTATTTCATCCTTCCGTTCTTTAGTTAATGCATTACTCAACCGCTCTGAACTGTCGATCGAGTCCCACAAAACAGACATTTTACTTGTAGCAAAGGCAAAATGTGCTAAGACAACACTAACATCATCATCCACAGAAATCGAGTCGTTCATTTTATGCATGTTTGCTATTACACGCTGAATCTTTTTACTAACCAACAGAGAAGAACCCATGGCTGAAAAAAGAGCGTTATATGTATTGTTGGTGCTTTCTGAAACTTCAAAATCCTTAAAGCGATCTGTTTTATATCCTCCATGTATTTCTCCTGTAGGTTGCTTTTCCACAAACAAGTCAGAAAAAATCGGCAGGAAATAAGAGAAATAGCTGTTTGGTTCTATTACGATATCTTCCAAATACGGATAGGTAGCTACAATATACTTTGTTTTGTTTCTCAAAATCTCGGGAAGCCTAGAAATCCATCCATTTGCTAATGGATTATCTATACGTATTATGGAATCAATACCGTTCAAAGCACTTTCAACCAGAGCACTATCGTACTCTCCATCAAGCCGTATAACATCTGCAGTTCTTCCAAACATAGTTGCAGATAAAGCATCAATTATTTCAGGTGCATTTGGCCCAACAACAAGTAACGGCTCATGTAGTAGAAATGCCGAATACATGTAGGATGCTAAAGGCTCAGAATACTTTTCTGAAACCCCCGCATCTTCAAGTTCAAATCTTAATGTGTCAAGGACATCTTCCCAGTCAGATATTTCATCCATTTCATCCCTATCCAACTCTAAGCCCATTATATATTTGCATGAGATGTTACTATCCGTGTCGATGGGGTTTGATGTAACAAGCATATTAGATGATGGTGAAACAAATGCCATTTCTGATATGAATGACGCAGCGTCCTTTTTAGCTTTACTAATGCGATTCGCAACTTGTGATTCTACATCTACAGCAAGCTGGATTTTGTTGTTATAATCAGTTACCAGCTTGTCGTATTTAACTTTAAGCTCATCATATTGCTCTTGTTTTTCATTAATGCCATTCTCTATTTCTCTGGCCCTTTCAATTATCTCTGAATTTTCTATTTCCCAGTCAGATCTTAAAGAGTCCTTGCACTTTTTCAGCAAACTCTCATTTGAAGATAGCACCGCATCTATTATTGAATCTTCTATTGTTTCTCCATTTATGTATTTATCAGCTAGAGAAATAAAGCTATCTAAGTATTCATTTGCTTCGTCCTGAGAACAAAGACATTCTTTTGAGATTTCTTCCAAAACGTTGTTTACATCAAGCCCTTCAATGAATTCACGTATTGTTCGGGCATCGTTTCTAGTCTTGCCTTGCTGCTTTAGCAGATTCCAAGTACTCCTCCTCAAAACAGCCTGTCTTACAATTTCAAGAGGGTTCTGCATACGAACCACCTCTGATGGTAGCCCTAGGTTAATTTGCTTAATATACTTGTGGTTATTACCTAAATACGCAAGCTCACTTTTATTGAACGAGTACTTAGGCAGGGTATTGATATTCCCTTTTAACTTCACGCCTTCCGCTGTAATCTCCAAATCGTTTTTGTCACAAAGCAGCCCTACGCTTTTCCCTTTATCAAATGCAATGGAAAACAACGCCCTGTTACTAGTCATCTGGACATCTATCCCTGTTTTCAACGAGCTTTTCAATCCATCTAAACTATCACACGCCTGAAGAAATATCACTTCAACTGGTGATATCTGATTATTGTACTTAATCTCAACATAATCTCTGGATGGAGTATTTCGATTTTGTCTTGCACTCCATTCATACACTGCGACAGAACCAATTGTTGTTGGTCCTTCTCTGTAAAACAGCCAGTCGCGATTATCATACATTTTTTCAATATTATCGTTGGCCACAAATGAGCGTATTTGACCATCACTACTTATGTCTGCAAGTCTTACGAGGATTTTGTCCTGACCCGCAATATCAGATTCAGTGACTTCACATAAAGAGATATGATCGAATTCTGATTTCAGATTCTCAACCACGCTACTATCGTCATATCTGGCCAAACTCTTAAATTCTTTAAGCTCGGCCGTTGCCTTACTTAGAGTGTTTTGTAAGTCAAGCTTTTCTTCTGTCGTTGTTGCAAGATTGGCCGTTAGACTCTCGATATCCACCTCAAGCTCGTGTAATTGCTTTTTATATCGTGAATCAACTTCTTCAAGTTCGCTTTTGCGCCTAGAGACTTCACTCTCAAGATCTGCAATCCGATTTCTTAATTCAATAATCTCTTCCATATCAGCTTCTTCTTGTCCATTATCCATAGCACTATCAATAGCAGCCTTTTCGTCTTCCTCAACTGCTTTTTCTATCAACTCCATCTTATTTATGATTTCCGGATCAGATAAATTTTCACCAATAAGAATATAATATAAGGCTGGGTTTTTATAAAACACTGATTTGCTGAGTGTGATTATTGAAGCAGATTCATCATTCAGTCCTTCTTTGATCTTGTCTGCCTTATACTCCTCAATCTCTTTCATCCACCCTTCAACATGACTATTAATAAACGATGAAATGAATTGGGTGTCAGTATTTTTAGCAGCTAAAGTAACTGCAGCATCTGGAGATATAGACTCTGGCCTAAAACCTGGCTTGATCTTATTAAACTGCTTTGGAGACTGTCTGAAAGCAATCTTAAATAGATCCCCACCTATCAATTTACACAGTTCGAGTTTTTGATCATTCGTGAGGTTTGTTAGGTAATTCATATGGAATGCCCTCCCTTGACAGTATTATTATCAGTCATGTTGCTTACGTGTCTCTGCAAGTCTCTAAACGCGCGTTTGCTGATAAGTCCATTTTTAATTTGTGTGATTAACCATTGTCTTAATTCTGTGTCATCCCTAAGCAGATACGTCATGTTTCTTAGTGCGTGCGGTACCGGTATTAAATCCCCATTATAAGAGGAAATACGTGTTAGCAACGTGTTATCAACAATCTGTTCGTTATTGTGTTCAACATCTTTGTCTACAAACTTTGCAGACCATATCAGATCACTACCAACATATACATATATTTCAGTTCCGTAATCAATACAGTCTATATCTACAGATATACCCGCCTTAATTCTCTGTATTCCAGAAATCACCCTGTCTTTGATGATCTTTGCATACCCATCATAAGGTAGATTTATATTGATGCTATTTCTATACGGAAGCGTCTCATAATCACCAGAGGCAATTGTATTACCATGTAAGTCATAGATCTGTCCCTGTTCCTGAATACGGGAAATACCTATAGGCTCCTTCCAGTAATACTCATATTGCAATACTTTTGACCGTCCAACTGAGATCAGCTGTTGCCGACCGTTGCTATATATATCCAGGACTATTCCTGCGGATTTGAGTTTATACTCCCTAGTTGCTGCCTCCGGAAAGGTGTGTTGCTGCATAACATTACCAGACACATAGAATACAGTATGAGTTTTAAGGTGTCTGATTTTGAATGGATCTTGTGCATATAGTGGCCAAACCACTTGCATGTTTACCGGTTGATCTGATAGCCTACAGTGATAATCCAAGAAGAACCTTGCAGATTCTTTGTTGTAATCTTGAGCTATAACTTTATAGATATACCAATCTGTTTGTTGAATCCTCTTCTTACAGGTTTCTACAACATGAACACTCTGACAGGTTCTATACATCCTTCCCCGACGTAACAAATAATATGCTCTACCAACTTCCACATCGGAATCATAGGGGAGCATTCTACCGGTTCTTATGTCAAACAACACGCCGTCTGGACTTATTCCCAATACTGTCTTAGGCCAATAATCATAAATAGAATTACTGGAATTAGAAACTCTTATTTGGTATTTTTCTTTCGGAATGTCTCCTAGTGAAAGGTATGTGATGCCTGTATCTCTAAGTCGTTCGCTATTATATGTGAACTGTACAGGGTGATTATCCGCTGAAGAAATGTGTATTTGCAAATTCGAAGTCCTTAGCTCAGGCGGTATTGAAATAAAGCCAAGCTCCAGACTGAAGTTATAGAATGTAATATCCTTAATCCTTATAGGAAGTTCATGTGCATTTGAAGAATATGCTATTGAAACATTGGGGCCAAAAGTCCTTTCCGGACAGTCCTTGCTGGTCTCAGCTTTACTGTGTTTAAAATGCCTTACATTTACATCACCATCAGTTAGTAATACATACTGACCACAAAGATCACACATGAACAAACCGCTGCTTGCAGATACTGTTCCTCCAGGATGGAGTTTTGCAGCCTGTTCAGCAGTTATCGGAACCCAACGCTTATTATCCCACATGCATACGTGTGTTAATGATGGCATCAGTATGACCTCAAAACCAAATAGTATGATTCAAACAAAAGAATCATTTTTCAAATGATTAACTGACTGAAAATACCCTAGTATCTGTCAGTTAGTACTTATGCTATCAATTTATAGTTTATCATACTTCACCGCGCTGCCCTTTGCTTTCTCCACTGGGTATTTTTTCTCATTTCGTTCCATCTTGGAATTCACGATTTCATCCTCGTCCAGATTAAGGACATCCAACATGTTCCGACAATAGACAATTACATCCGCCAACTCTTCTTTTACATGTTCAATATCGAAGTTTGTTTCATTCCATTGAAAGCATTCCAGTAGCTCATTAGCCTCTATGGATATGGATTTTGCAAGGTTTGCCGGAGAATGAAATTGATGCCAGTCGCGGTCATCCGTAAACTTTCGTATACGTTCTATTGTCTGTTTATTCATCCTTTTATCCCTCGTAATAGTCCACGCATTTTTCGAAATACTTTCTAAGCGGCTCGTCGCAGATGTAGATATATGTGCCGCATATGCCTCTGGTAAGTAGCGTATAATAGACGTTCAGAATCTGCCTACGCAACAGATCCATATCTCCGTCTACGGTAAGCCCAATGTGGTCGTGATAGTTTGACTTGTCAATCTCTATGATTCCGAGTTCCTCGTTATACCTTATATCCCTGCCTATAATCACTCCTACATAGTTCAGATCATATCCTTGTATCGTGTGGATGCATCCTATCTCATCTATTGCTGTTGGAGAATTGACCCAGTCTACCAGTTTGGTGTTCCATTTATAACCTTGGTCACCGAATACAAAGTCCGGCTTTTCCTTGTCTTTCTTACTTACCCAAGGCCATGCATAACCTGCAACGGTACGGCTTAGTCCGTATTCCTTTTCCCGCTCTTTTATCTGCGAAATCATTTGGTTGGGATCCCCGAACAACTTCAGTTCATAGCCCTCGAAATGTTTCTTTTCAGACGCAGTTCCGGAGAGAATGGATCCGATGTATTTAATATATTCTTCTCCTGCCTTGCACCTGAACTGAGTCGTAAGTGTATACATCGAAGTTTGGTGATCGTGTATGAACTTATCGAAGTCGTTCGGCGATACATCGCAAGGCCTAACAGACTGTTTTGCATCGTAGAAAAAGATCTGGTGATCACTGCATTCGCGTATCCAATCCAGCTCAGTGCCATCCACTCCTAGTCCAAGTTTCCTGTTGATATTATCGTGAATAGGATACTGCGACAGAGCTTTTCTTCTGTGAAGCCTATGTGCCTCATCCACTATCAGAATATCGAAGTGTTTATTTGCAACTTCCGTAGGTTTAAGGATCATGGAACTGTCGATGTTTCTGATCTTCGATGCCACCCCGGTTATTGTTTTTCTTAGTGCCTGCATTGGAACAACAAGACCGACAGTTAAACCCTTAAGCGTCTCAGTTATATAAGTGTTTAGAGGAAATGAATCTTCAGGAATGTCCTCGTCCTCTGCAATAATAGGTTCTCCTGCGTTGCAGTCAGCAAGGCGTTTCAACAAATATACAGCCAATACTGTCTTGCCTGTTCCCGGGGATCCATTAACTATAGTGGCTGACTTGCTGCCATTCCTGATATGTTCGCAAAGACCAACGAGTATTGAAAACATTACTCTGTACTGGTCTGTGGACAATGCTTTATACGGAGAATACTTGAACAGATCCGAGTTCTCTATCTGCGCAAGCGTATGCTTAGTCAGTTTTTTGCCTCGCAGCATTTCCCAAATGTTTTCGAACTGGGACTCGTATCTTTCTTTGTCGTAATAGTTATGATTGGAAATGCCTCCGTTGCCGTTCTGAAGAACATATTTTTCGTCGGAGGACATATATTTGATCAGGAAGGACTCAAGATCTAAGATCGCGGATTTATTGAACTCGTCGTTACGTATGACATTTATGGTATCAAGTCTTCTACGCTCCTCGTTCATCAAGTGCTGAGCCGCCCTTTTGGGCATGCTGACAGTTTCACCAATATAGGCCTCTTTATCGTTGTTGATAATATAAACGACCGGCCAATCGGACAGTTCCTTATCATTGGAAATGGTTTGCGGATACAACTCGTTGAAATCGGAAGTCTTGATCTTCGTTTTCATGTTTTGAATTCTTATTCTCTAAAATTATTACTATTATTCTAGAATAAATTATATCACTTAACAAATATATAACAAACCCCTGTACACCGATATGCACAGGGTCAAACCATTAAAATATGAACGTTTTTCCACAGTTTGTTTCAATGTGGTCATTTTTGCTCCAAATGACTATATTGAACTCAAAAATGACATAGTTACAGCCACTCCGCGTACTCTTCCGTCACCCACTCGGGTACCGGATCTTTCATGTCCGGTCTTCTGCCGGTAACGCGGCGCGCGCGGTCGGTTATCTCCTCGAAAAGGTCGTCGCCCATGTAGTCGTAATCGTCCGGATCGCAGTCTTCGTCGTCTTCGTTCCAGGCGTCCAGTTTCCAGTAGAGGTCGCTGTAAGTCATTCCGCCGGCGGGCGCCCGGGACGTTCTATATGAGCTGCGCGGGCGGCGGACGGCTTTAGGAGCGGGTCCCCCGGAAAATATATGGTTTATCCACGCGGCCAGCCCTGCCAGCTTACCGAAGATCCACTTTACGACCTTGCCTATGCCATACAGCAGCAGGACCAGAAGGATCAGCGATATTATCTTCTCCGACATTGCATCGTACCTCCCTGATACCATGATATAAAAACCCCTGTACAAATGTATGTACAGGGGTCTGTGG
>JAEEGL015313470.1_pt1 | contig 22186 bp, 18 predicted proteins | sample 9134231 | NCBI WGS metagenome assembly JAEEGL01 (sample SAMN16246548, study PRJNA631951) | gut metagenome | biome: gut microbiome; feature: rumen; material: fiber-attached | host: Bos | place: Iran: Karaj | collected 2018-10 | reverse complement strand
ATTATAAATGGACTCAATGGCAATTCTTACAATTTTATAAACATGGTATGGCATATAAAGATACTATTCCAGTAAATTGGTGCCCAACATGTAAAACAGTATTATCTAATGAAGACGCTGCTGGTGGAGTTTGTGAAAGATGTGGTTCACAAGTTGAACAAAAAGAAAAATCACAATGGATGTTAAGAATGTCTGATTATGCAGAGGATTTATTAAAAGGATTAGAAGATACTAATTTTGCTGATAAAGTTAAATTAGGTCAAATCAATTGGATTGGTAAATCTACTGGTGTAGAGGTAGATGTTGATATTGTTGGTGGAGGTAAGTTTAGTATTTTTACTACTTGTCCTGAAACAATTTATGGTATTACTTTCTTTGTTATTGCACCAGATGGTAAATTGATTAAAGATTTAATGCCTAGAGTAAAAAATAAAAAAGAAGTAGAAGCATATATTAAAGAGACATCTTTAAAATCTGCTATGGATAGAACAGAATTAAATAAAGGTAAAACTGGTGTTGAAGTTGAAGGTATTAAAGCTATTAATCCAGTTAATGGAAAAGAAGTCCCTATTTTCTTAGGAGACTTTGTATTAGGTGATTATGGAACAGGTGCTGTTATGGCAGTTCCATCACATGATCAAAGAGACTTTGAATATGCACAGGAACATAACTTAGAGATTATTAAAGTTATTGATTGTGGTGATATATCTGAACATGCTATTGAAAAACAAGACTATATGGGTCATGGATATAAGATGATGAATAGTGAAGAATTCGATGGTATGGTAGTAGATGAAGCTCGTGAAAAGATTTCTGATATGTTAGAAGAAAAAGGTATAGGAAGAAGAGTTAATAACTATAAGATGAGAGACTGGATCTTCTCAAGACAAAGATTCTGGGGAGAACCTATTCCTATGATCTATTGTGAAGATTGTGGATGGCAACCAATGGATGAAAAAGATTTACCATTGTTGTTACCTGATGTAGCTGAGTATGAACCAACTGATACTGGTGAGTCTCCATTAGCTAAAATTACTGATTGGGTTAATTGTAAATGTCCTAAGTGTGGTAAAGATGCTAAGAGAGAAACTGATACTATGCCTAACTGGGCTGGTAGTTCATGGTATTTCTTAAGATTTATGGATGCTCATAATGATAAGGAATTTGCATCTATGGATGCAATGAAATATTGGAATAAAGTTAATTGGTATAATGGTGGAATGGAACATACAGCAAGACATTTGTTATATGCTAGATTTTGGGTACAATTCTTATACAATATTGGTTTAGTACCTAATAAGGAAATGATTGATACTAGAGTATCTCATGGAATGGTATTAGGTTCTAATAATGAAAAAATGAGTAAATCTAAAGGAAATGTTATTAATCCAGATGATATAGTAAATGAATTTGGTGCTGATACATTAAGAGTTTATGAGATGTTTATGGGAGATTATGAACAAGATGCTCCTTGGAGTACTGATTCATTAAGAGGATGTAAACGTTTTATAGATAAAGTTGTTAGATTATATGATAAGGCTACTATTGATAGTGAAGAATATTCTAAAGATTTAGAAAGTTTAATTCATAAATCTATTAAAAAAGTAGAATATGATTTAACTCATATGGCATATAATACTGCAATATCTACTTTAATGATTTTAGCTAATGCAATGGATGATAAAAATGAAATTACTAAAGGTGATTATAGAGCTTTATTAATATTATTGAATCCTACAGCTCCTCATATTACAGAAGAATTAAATGAAAGATTAGGTTATAAACCTATTTGTGAATCTGAATGGCCTAAGTATGATGATGCTAAAACAGTTGATTCAGAAAAGACTATTGGTGTTCAAGTTAATGGTAAATTAAGAGGAGAAATAACTATTGCTGTAGATGAAGATGAAGAATCTATTAAAAAGAAAGCTTTAAGTAATGATAATGTTGTTAAATTTACAGAAGGAAAAGAAATAGTTAAAGTAATAGTTATTAAAGGTAGAATTGTAAATATAGTTATAAAATAGGAGTTTTAAACTCCTTTTTATGTTATACTTAATTTATGATAGGTGATATATATGAATAATAAAATTAATTGTCCAAGTTGTGGAGCTAGTATTGATGCTGGAACTCAATTTTGTCCCGTATGTGGTTCTCAAGTATATGTACAGCAACCAGTGCAACAACCAATACAACAACCAATACAACAACCGATGCAACAACCAATACAACAACCTGTGCAACAACAGATTATGTATGATCCAAATACTGGTCAGCCAATACAACAATTTGTTCAACAACCAATGAATGGAGTAGCTATGGTACAACCTGTTGCTCCTGTTCAAGAAGAGCCAAAAACAAAACTTTATATTGCTTTAGCTATTATAATATTAGGTTATTTTATAGCTGGTTTAATTTGTGCTGGTGTTGCTTTATATTTAGGTCTTTCTTATAAAGGTAAGAGTCCTTTAAAAATAGTTGTACTTGTTTTATCTGGTTTAGAGTTAGGTTTAATGTTATTATATTTTGCTAGTGTACTTGGTGGTTAATTCTTTATGGATAATAAATTTATTAATAAAGACGTTGAAAATTATCATGAATATAAAATGGAAAATAATCAAATAGATAATAATAGAGTTATTATTGGTTATGATGATTCACCAAAGGATGTTTATGTGATGGAAGAAAAACCTTCTGAAGATGATATGAAGAAATCTTTTGTAGGTATTATTCTTTTATTAATTAGTTTTATTTTAGGTAGAAAAGGAATATTATTTTCAATAGGTGCATTAATAGTTTCTTTTTCGGTAAAAAAGAGTTCTATATTAAATTTAATAGTAAGATTAATTGCAATTGCTGATATAATAGTTTTTATAATATTTTTATTTAGATGAGGTGTTTTTATGAACTATGCTGATAATGGATTTAAAGGAAATAGTAGTGGAGGAGGTACTCCAATAGTACCTAGACAACATAATACCGGTTCTAGTATGGGTTATGTAGGAAATGGTTTTGTTCAAAGTGAATTACATAGTCATGGTATTAAAACTGTTCCAGTTGTAGAAAGAGATAAATCTAAAAAAGAGGTTTATGCTGGTAATGGTTTTGATAATAATGTTAACCATAGTGGAACAGTAGGTGGTAATATAAATCCTAGAACTAATTCTTCAGGACCTGGTTACATCGGTAATGGTTTTGGAGAAAGAAATTTTTAATATATTTGGGGTGATATTATGGATGATATGAAGAAAAAACTTATTAAAATTGGTTTAATAGTTTTTGCTGTATTTATCTTAATAATTGTTGTAGTGGTAGCAGTAGGTTCTTGTACTAATAGAGGTGGAAATAGTGGTAGTGATCCAGAACAATTAGAAGGTGATTATGAATTAATAGTTTATAAATCAGATTCTGGTTTGTGCTTCCAAAAAAGTAGAGAGTGTAATAAGAGTCCTTTTAGAATAAATACTGTTACTGAAGATGCTAAAATAATTGCTATTTCAAGTAATAGTTTATATTTATTATATAGTGATAATGGTATTAAATTGTATGATGTTGCAAAAAGTAAACCAAGTTTAATGAATTTAGAAGATAAATATGATTATTATGAAATATTATTAAATGGTGATGTTATTAGTGGTTTTGTATATGGTTCTAATTTAATTAAAGAAGGTTATTATACAACTTTAGGTTATTATGATGTTCATAGTAATAAACAATTATATGATGGTAAATATAATAATATTTCTATTATAAATGGTGGTTATTTAGTAGGTAGAAATCTTTCTAGTAATAGTACTGCTTTATTAGATTTAAAGAATGAAGAAGTTATTTTAGAAAAGAATAATACTTGTGCTAAATTTGAAGTTAAAGAATATAATGGTAGATATTTGTATATTGTTAATAATTCTTGTGATAGTATTGGTAATTATGAAATTATTTCTAATGAAAAGTCTATTATACATAGTAATTTAAAAGATCATTCTTTCTCTATAGATTTAAGTGGTAATATCTATTTATTTGATGGTACTCCTACTATTAGAGTAGAAGGTATGAATGGTACTTTTATGAAGACTGTTACTTTTGAAGGTACTTTTAAACATTTAATTATTAACTATGTTGTATTTATTAAAGATAATGTTTTATATATTAAAGATTTAAATAGAAATAGTAATCCAGTAGTATTAATGAAATGGAGTAATGAATATACATATCATTTTAATTCTGGTTATTATCCCGATAATTATTTGTTCTTAGCTAATGAGAAAAAAGCTGGTATTTATGTATTAGTTACTAAAAATAGTAGATCAGTTGCTGGTACAGAAATATTTTTTGATATAAGAACAAATACTATTAAGGAAATGGGAGTTCCTGATTATAGAGAAGCCTTAAAGAAGAATTAAAGATTCTTAATGAATCTTTTTCTTTTGGTATTGCATGTGTATATAATACACTTTATAATATTAAAAGTGGGATGATTATATGGATGTTAAGAATAAATTATATAAGAATCAGGGTATTCATGTTATAACTGCTTTATTTACAGTAGAACAAGGTGTTACTAAAGTATTATTAATTAAAAGAAAGAATAAACCTTTTCAAGGTGATTGGGTTTTAACTGGTGGTGCTTTATATAATAATGAAGATTTGGAAACTGGTGCTTTAAGAGAGATAGAAGAGAAGACTGGTATTACAAACGTTAATATTAAGCAATTTAAAGCATTTGGTAAAGTAGATAGATCTCCTGTAATGAGAATGGTTGCTATTGGTTTTATTGGTGTTATTGATAGTAATAGAGTTAAAGTTTTAAGAGAGACTGAAAATACTAGTAATGCTGATTGGTTTCCAATTAATAAAATACCTCCTTTGGGATTTGATCATAATGAAATATTAGAAGATGCTTTAGAAGAATTACAACATTTAATAGTTAAAACTAATATTTTAAAAAGTTTATTTCCTGATGGGGTAACTATTCCTGAATTACAAAAAACTTATGAAGCTATTTTAAATAGAAAGTTTGATAGAAGAAATTTTAGAAAAAAGATATTAAATTTAGATTTAATAGAAGATACAAATACTAGTGATAAATTTGGGGGTAATAAACCTGCTAAAGTTTATCAATTTAAGAATGAAATAGAGGATAAAGATATATTTTGATTTGTAAGTGTGATGCTTCTTAGAAGGGTGAATTAATAATGATAAAAACTTTTACAGGTCCAATGCATAGTGGTAAAACAGCGCAAATGATAGCTGCTTATAATAAAATATGGAATAAAGAACATGTTTTATGTTTTAAACCTAGTATAGATGTAAGAGATTTAGGTTTAATGAAAAGTAAAGATTATGGTGAAGGAGTTCCTGCTATTTGTATAGATGATTTTGAAGAAATATTACAATATGTTACTGATGATATAAGTACTATATTTATAGATGAAGCTCAATTATTAAAAGGTAATGTTTCTGTATTATCTTATCTTTCTGTTATGAAAGATATGGATATTTATGTAGCAGGTTTAAATATGACTAGTGAAGCTGAACCTTTTTTAACTATGCCATATATTTTAGCTATTAGTGATGAGGTAGTTAATGTTAAAGCTAGTTGTTTTGATTGTGGTAGAGCGGCTTCTTATACATATTTTAATGGTGAGAAGACTGGTAAAGTATTAGTTGGCGATGCTGGGTATATTCCTTTATGTCATAGATGTATGAAAAAAAGGGAAGAAAAAGGTAAAAAATTGTTATTTAAGATTAATAATATTCCTAAGAAATGATAGAGAAGAGTATTTCTCTATTTTTGTTTTTATATTATAATTGTTCTGAGGTGTCTTATGAAAAGTAAAATATTTAATTATAATAATTTTATTATATTATTATTTTTAATAACTTGTTTGATAACAATTCATTTTCATGAAATGTGGTATGATGAAGCACAATCATGGTTATTGGCAAGAGATTTAAGTTTTAGTGGTATTTTTAAACAAATGGTTTATGAAGGACATTCTTGTTTATTCTTTTATTATTTAAAATTGTTGATAATAATAGGTGTGCCATATAAATATTTGGATTATTTTAGTCTATTTTTTGGTTTAATAGCTGTATGGTTGATTTTATATAAATCACCTTTTAACAAATATATTAACACTTTACTTGTTTTTTCTCCGGCATTTATTTATCATTGTCCTATATTTGCTAGACCTTATGTATTTAGTTTATTGTTATTTATCTTAATATGTATTTTATATAAGGAGAGATATAAACATCCTTTCTTATTAGGTATTATTTTCTTCTTTTTTATTAATACACATATTTTAACTATTATATTTGTTGGTTCTTTAATGTTAATAGAAGTATATGAATATTTCTTTAAGGATAAAAAGTATTTTAAAGAAAGAGTAATAATGGGATGTATGGCTACTCTTGGAGTAATATTCTTTGCTATTCAAATATTAGGATCATTTAATAAAAGATCAGATATTTTAGGTAGTATTGATATAGCGAATGTATTAAGCTCTGTTTTTAATGTTTTTGGTGCTTTATTTTTAGATAATGTAGTATTTTTTGCTATTGTTTTATTTCTATTGTTATTGTTGGTTAAGTCTATTATTGTGAATAAGAAAGTATTTTTTATTATTATTTTTAATACTATTAGTTATTTAATATTTTCAAGTATATGTAATTTATATCCTAGTAAAGCAATTTATATAATGATGTATTTTCTATTTAGTATATGGTTATTTTATGAAGAGGAAAAGAAAGAATGTAATAAGGTATTTATAATAGTTTTATTATTTAGTTGTATTGCTTCTTTTGATTATATTAAAGATGATATTTTAGGAGATTATTCTACTTCTTTAAAGATTTCTAATTATTTAAATAAGGATGATAGAAATAAAATAAAAATTCTAACTATTAATTATAATTCTGATGTTGTTGCTTTATTAGATGATAGATTTGAATTTATTAGTTTTGTTTCTGATAAAAAATATACATATTGTCCATATGATTTAGATTTTTCTAATTCTAGTGCTGATATGAAAGAATATATTATTGACAATTCTATTGACTATGTAATTACATCATCTTCATCTACTTTTAATCATAAAGAAATAAATAAACTTGTTGAAGAAGGTTTTTTAATTACTGAAATGGAAGAAGTAAGTTATGTTACTTATGTATCAGATTATGTTTATAAAGTAAATTAATATGTTATAATATTTTAAGTTTTTGGAAGTGGTAATATGCGTTTAAGAAATGTTAAAAATGCAAAAGAAATATTAGAAAGTTCGAAATATTATATAAAGTATACTAGAGAGTATAAGGGTAAATTTATATATGGTGATATATTTCCTAAATCACAACCTATTCATTTAGAGATAGGAATGGGTAAGGGTGATTTTATAATTGATATGGCTAAAAAGCATCCTGATATAAATTTTATTGGTATTGAACAATATGAAAGCGTTGCTTGTAGAGCTATTGAAAAGTTAAATGATTTAGAGCTAGATAATTTAAAGATAATGTGTTGTTTTGCTGAAGGATTAGATGAAGTGTTTGATAGTGAAATAGATGTTATTTATTTAAATTTTAGTGATCCTTGGCCTAAAAAGAGACATGCTAAGAGAAGATTAACAGCTCCTCAATTTTTAGATATTTATGATAAGATTTTTAGAAATGAATGTGTAATTATTCAAAAGACTGATAATATTAATTTATTTATTAGTTCTATTATTAATTTAATTAAACATGGTTATGAAATTGTTGATTATAATACAGATTTAACTAATAGTGGTTATGATAATAGTCTTACTGAATATGAAAGAAAATTTATAGAGCAAGGTATTAAGATTAACTATTTAAAAGCTATAAAAAAATAAGGTTTTATTTTAAGTGTATAAATGATATAATTTAAGATGAAGATGGAGGTATTTATGAAGAAAAAGTTAATACTTATATTTCTTTTATCTTTTGTTTTATTTGGCTGTAAAGCTATTCAAGATATGAGTATTGATGAAGTTATAGATAACTCTATTCAGAATAGTGTTAAAGTATATAATAAGTATCGTAAAGGGTATAAATATTTTTTACCTAAAGGTTTAGATACAGTAGGAACAAATGAGTTTAATGAAGTTATAGCATATAAAAATTATAAATTTTATTTATATGTAGATGTTGTTAGTTATTATAATAAGATAATAGATATTTATGAACCAAATAAAGTTTCATTTATTAGTAAGCAAATTAACTATGAAGATAAGTATGGTTATGTAGAAGTAAATCAATTAAAGACTGGGAAGTATTTTATTGAAATAATGTATAATTATGCTAAAATAGAGGTGATAGTGAATGAAAAGGACATTAATCTTGTTATAAGTAATTCCTTAAGTGTTTTAAACTCTATTAAATTTGATACTAATATATTAAAAATATTACTAGATGAAGAGACTTCTAAATTTAAAGAGTATGAATATGATATTTTTAAAACAGCTACTGTAAAAGAAAGTGAATATTTACAAGCTGTTGAAGAAGAAATATATGATGAAGATACTGATATTCATGATTCAGATTTGATTGGATAGGTGATTATAGATGAGTTTTTTAAATAAAATTAAGACTATTTTGTTTGAAGAAGATCCTAATGAAGGAGAAGAAGTAAATCTTCCACCACGTTATGATGAAGAAAATAACGATAATAAAGATGTTGTTGCTGAAGTGGAAGAAATAGAGAAAAAAGTAGATGTTGTTACTGATGATTCTAGATTTAAAATAAAAAGAGATTTAGAACCTTCTTTTGATGATGATATTTTGAGTGAAGTTGCTGATAGTCCTGTTAAAGCTGAAGTTGAAAAAGAACCTGAAGTTGAAAAAGAAATTGAAACTAATATATTTCAAGCTTTTGATGAAAATGAATTTGAAGGTGCTTATTCTAGATTAAGAAAGAATGAGGAATTAGCAAAAGAACAAAGAAATTTAGAAGAACGTGTTAGAGAAGAAAAAAATAATAATAGTAATAATGATAGAAGAGTTAATGATGCATTTAGTGCTACTAATACTAGTGATAGTTTAAAAAGACAAGAAGAAGGTACTAAGAAGTTTAAGCCATCTCCTGTTCTTTCTCCTGTATTTGGTGTATTAAATGTTAATTATACTAAAGAAGATATTATTGATAAAAAAGATGGTATTAAAAGAGAAAGAGTTTCTCCTATAATTAAGAAAAAAGAAGAACCTGTAGAAGTTCAAAAAGAGGTTAAAAAGAAAGAAGAACCTAAAGTTGAACCAAAGATAGAGAAAAAAGAAGAACATGTTGAAGTAGATATTGATTCTGTTAGAAAGAAAGCTTATGGCGCTATAGAAAATATCGAAAAAGAAGCTATTAAGGAAACTGGTAAAGATGATGATTCTTATTATACTTCTGTAGAAATAACTAAAGAGAAGAAGAAACCTGTAGTAGAAGAAGTTAAAGAAGAGAAAAAAGAACCTGTAAGAGTTGAAAAAATTAGTAAAGATGAATTACCTAAGGAAATAGTTAAAGAAGATAATACTTCTGTAGAAGACAGTGTTGATACAAATTATGTTTTAGATACTGATGATGAAGAAGAAAGTAGTAAACCTGTTGTATTAGATGATTTAGAAAAAACTAGTACTTTACAAATATTAGATGATATTGAAAAAGAGTTAAATTCTATTAAACCTATTAGTAAAGAAGTTAAAAATGATGATGAAATTCATGATAGAGCTCCTTCTGTTGAAAACAGTGATACATTAGAAAATGATTTATTTAATTTAATAGATTCAATGTATGAATCTGGAGAGGAGGATGAAAATGATTAGTTTTTTAGAAACGTTTTTACCGATAGTAATATATATCTTATTAATCGTTTTATTAGTAGTAGGTATTATTTTGGGTATTAGATCAATTCAGACCTTAAATAAAGTTGATAAAGTTATCGATGATGTTGATAGTAAAGTTAAAACATTAGATGGTATCTTTAACTTCATTGATATTGTTTCAAATAAGTTTTCTTTTGTTACTAATAAAGTAGTTGATGGTATTAGTGGAATAGTTGGAAAAGTATTTAAAAGAAGTAAAGATGACGATGATGAATTTTTTGACGATGAGGAGGATTAAAATATGTCAAGAAGAAATGGTTTAGGAAAATTTGTTGCTGGTGCTTTAGTTGGTGCTGGTTTAGGTGTTTTATTAGCACCAAAGTCTGGTGCTGAGACTAGAAAAGATTTAAAGAATAAATGGGATGAATTAGTTAAAAAAGTTAAAGAACTAGATGCTGAAGAAGTTAAGCAATCTTTATTAAATAAGATAGAAGAAATTAAAAAAGAAGTTTCTGAATTAGATAAAGAAAAGGTTGTTGAAATAGCTAAAAGAAAAGCTGAAAAAGTTAAAGCTAAATTAGATGAATTATATGAAGAAGCAAAAGCTAAAGCTAATCCAGCTATTGAAAAAACAGTTGATGAATTAAGAGGTAAAACTGTTAACTTTTTAAAGGGAACTATTAAGAAAATTGAAAAGAAAGATAGTCCTAGTAAAAAAGAAGAAAAAGAAGATAAAAAATAGACATTATTTAATGTCTTTTTTTGTTTAGTTTAGTTTTTTTATTATTGATAAAAATGGTTTATAATGATATTATTAATATTAGATAGGATAGATTAATATGAAAAAGGCAAGTGTTATTTGTATTATTTTTTCTTTATTATTATTGTTTACTTTTAGTTTTAATCTAAAAGTTGAAGCTTTGTATGAATCAACAAAAGTAGAGTTTTTAGCTGCTGGTGCTTCTATTAGAAATGTATATTCATCAGGAGATATTTTAGTTGTTGAAACATCTGGTAATGTAGATTCTGTATATGTTAATACACAAGCAAATAGTAATTGTAGAAATTGTAAAGCTGTAGGAGGTAATGGTGTTTATTATTTTCCGGTTAAGAATGGCACTTATTATATTTATGTATATGGATTAAATAACTATAATGTTACGACTACACTTACTAGAACTTATGCTGTAACTTCTTCTTGTAGTAATGAAGTATATCATAATCAAACTGGTTCTGGTACTTTTGAACGTTGTGGTATTGCAAGAGCTGGTCAACAAAATACTATTGAAGTATCTGATAAGAATGTTTGTGCTAGTGGATATGAAGCAACTATTAATGTTGCGGAAAATGGTTGTAATAAATCTATCGCTATGAATTATAATGGTAAAGTTTTACCATATCGTTATTGTAAATTTGTATTTAAATATACTTGTAAAAAATCTGGTGGCGGAGGCGGCTCCGGTGGCGGAGGCGGCTCCGGCGGCGGTGGCGGCGGAGGCGGCGGAAAAGCCGTTGCTCCTAGCTTAAAAGGTTTAAATATTGGTGGATATGCTTTAAATCCTGCATTCGATTCTAAAAAGATTGCTTATGATGTTTTTGTTCCAAGTTCTGTTACGGAAATAACAGTTGATGCTATTCCTTGTGACGGTTGTAAAATTACTAGTATTAAACCTGGTAAGAATTTTAAATTAGATTATGGAAAAACTTTAGGTGAAATTGTTGTTAAAGGCTCTTCTAAATCAAAAGTTTATTATTTCAGTGTTATTAGAGAAGATGGAAGAAGTGTGGATAATTCTCTTAGAAGTTTATCTGTTAGTGAAGGTTCTTTAGTACCTGAGTTTAGTCCTGATGTTACAAATTATACTTTAAATTTATTAAATGCTAATAATTCTATAAATATTAATGCTGAACTTAATGATGCTAAAGCAAGTTTTGTTGAAGGATTTGGACCTGGAACTTATACTTATGATGTTGGTAGTACTACTACTGAAATTAGAGTAATGAGTGAAAAAGGCGATGTTAAAGTATACTCTATAAATGTTATTAGAGATGATTTGCCTGAGTCTTGTAGGGTTGAACCAGATGGTATTGGTTTATTGAAGGAAATCGAAATAAATGCTGCTTATGGTAGTAAAACTAAAGTAGATCAACTTCAATTTGATCCTAGACAAAAGGAATATAGTTTAACTGTAAGTAATTCTGTTTCTGCATTGGATATTAGTCCATATGTTAGTGAAGAAGGAGATACTTATGTTATTGAAGGTGGTAATTCCTTAGAAGCTGGTGCTGAACATATTAATCAAGTTAATATTATTGTATCAAGTGCTAGATGTTCTGGTTTGACTACTACTTATGTTATTAATGTTACTAGATTAGAATATGAAATATTATCTAATGAAGCTGGTATAAGGAATTTATATATTAAAGGTCATGAAAAAGACTTTGAATTCTCACCAAATACAACAAATTATAAAATTAAACTTAAAAAAGGTGAGACAGCTATTAGAGAAGAAGCTTTTGTTTATGAAACGATAGAAGCTGATACTGTTTGTGCTATTCATGGTAATGGTAAGTTAAAAAAAGGTTCTAAGATAACTGTTGAATGTACTGCTCCAGATCAAATGGGAACAGCTGTTTATACATTTGAAGTTGAAAGTGTTGCAAAAGGTACTAATATTTTCTTAGTAATACTATTAGTAATAATCATTATTCTATTGATTATATGGTTAGTATTAAAATTATTAGGTTACAAGATATACTTCAATTTCGGAGTAATTGGTGCATTCTTTAGAGGTCTTGGAGAAAAAATAAAAAATATATTTAATAAGTAATATATTTATGTTATAATACGTTTTAATTAGTGATGAAGGAATTTACGACTCTGGAGCTAATACGTAACTCGCGTTAAGAGATAAAGTGTATGATAAAGTTCATAAACTAAGGTGGTACCGCGCTATTGCGTCCTTAGATTTATGAACTTTTTTATTTTAGAAAGGAAGATATAAATGAAAGAAATGACTTTTTTTGAAGAATTACAATGGAGAGGATTAGTACAAGATATTAGTAGTCCTGACTTAATTGATAAGATTAATAAGGGAGGTTTAACATTCTATATTGGTACAGATCCTACTGCTGATAGTATGCATATTGGACATTATAGTTCTTTCTTAATTAGTAAGAGATTAGCTAAGCATGGTCATCATCCATTATTATTAGTTGGTGGTGCTACTGGTTTAATAGGAGATCCTAAACCTACTGCTGAAAGACCTATGATTACTAAGGAAGAAGTAGAGAAAAATATTAAAGGTTTAAAAGAACAAGCAGAAAGAATATTTGGTTTTGAAGTAGTTAATAATTATGATTGGACTAAAGATATTAATGTTTTAGATTTCTTAAGAGACTATGGTAAATTCTTTAATGTAGGTTATATGTTGGCTAAAGATAAAGTTAAATCTAGATTAGAGTCTGGTATTACATATGCTGAATTTAGTTATATGATTTTACAAGCATTAGATTTCTTATATTTATTTGAAAATAGAAATTGTGAATTACAAGTAGCTGGTTCTGATCAATGGGGTAATATTACTAGTGGTATTGAATTAATAAGAAAGAAATTAGATAAAGAAGCTTATGGTATGGTAATGCCTTTAGTAACAGATAGTACTGGTAAAAAGTTTGGTAAAACTGAAGGTAATGCTTTATGGTTAGATAAGAATAAAACATCTAGTTATGAATTATATCAATATTTAATTAATTTAGAAGATTCTATGATTATCCAATATTTAAAGATGTTAACTTTCTTAACTCCTGATGAAATTATGGAATTAGAAAAGAAACATAATGAACATCCAGAATATAGAGAAGCTCATAAAGCTTTAGCTAAAGAGATTATTACTGATTTACATGGAGAAGAAGAATATATTAAAGCAGTTAAGATTAGTGAATCTTTATTTGGAGGAGATTTAAGTGGTTTAAATGCTGATGATATATTAGAAGGCGGTAAATTAGTTCCTAATATTAATTTAGAAGGGGATATTAAGCTAATTGATTTATTAGTAGATAATCAAATATGTTCTTCTAGAAGAGAAGCTAGAGAAATGTTAGCTGCTGGTGCTATTAATATTAATAATAATAAGTATGATGATGAAAATGCTATTATTAATAAAGATATAGCTATTGATAATAGAGTAATTATTATTAGAAAAGGTAAAAAGAAACAATATTTAGGAATATTTAAATAATATTCCTTTTTTTGCAATAATAAAAGACATTATTTAATAATGTCTTTTATATATTCTTTTAATTTTTTAGCATCTTTACCAAAGATTATTTTTAATTGATTATCTATTTCTACTATTCCTTGAGCTCCTAACTTTTGGATAGCTTCTTTATCTACAATAGATACATCTTTTAATATTACTTTAAATCTTGATACATTTACTTCTGCATTTATTATATTTTCTTTTCCTCCAAGATATTTAATTAATTTATTTACATCGGAAGAAAAATCTTTTTTATGTAATTTAATTATTACTGCTGCTATTATTAGTAATACAAATAGCATTATTATATATGAATACCATTCCATTTTCATCACCTGTGTGTTAATTATACTATATTATTATTAAAATTAAAAGGTTTTATATAGCCTATAGAAATTGATTGATGGAATATTATTAATACGTATTTGATATTCAGAAGTTCCTAATCCATTAGATATATAAATATCTGTGTTATTGATATGATAATATGGTTTATCATATTTTATATTCTTAATAAATAATTTTTTAATACCTTTAATATTAATAGTTCCACCTAGTGTATGTCCAGATAGTATTAAATCTGGATTATAGTTAAGAATTTCGTCTATTTGTTCTGGGTTGTGTACTAGTACTATTTTATAAATATTGTCATATGCTTTAATAGTTTCATTATCTATGATTGAATAATCATCACTTTTATTATTAAAACCTATTATTTCTATAGGTATAGTTCCTTTATAGTGTAATAAATTATATTCATTATCTAGTATTGTGAAGTTAGAATTAATAAGTAATTCTTTATTTTTATCATTATCTTCATCACCTAAAACTGCATACTTATTTAGGGAAGGGGTTAATTCTTTTAAAATAGATGATATTTCAGAAAATTCTTTTTCTGTTATTTCTATATTCTTATCAATTAAATCACCTGTAAAGAAGATAATATCAGGATTTAATTCTTCTACTTCTTTAATTAATTTTTGAAAATCTTTTTTACTAAATGTAGTTCCATAATGAGTATCGGAAATATGAACTATTTTTATACCATTAAAGGATTCAGGCAAATTAGTAGATTCTATTTTATATTCATTTACTTTAAATAGGGAAGGTTCTAAAAAGTGAGAATAAACGAATAATAAAACTACTACAATTACTAATGTAATTAGGAAGTTCTTTATAAATAGGATTAATCTATTAGGTGTTTTCTCTTCTTTTTCTTCTTCTATTTTTTTATTTTTTTCTTTTTTCTCTTTTTTTATTGGTTCTTCTTCAATTGGTTTTTCTTTTTTATATCTATCTGATCTCATATTATTCTCCTTAGTCTATATATATTATAGTATGAAAAGGAGTGTTTGTGTATGGTATTTTTTTGTAAAAAAAAGAAGAAGATTATTCTTCTTGTTCTTCTTTAATATATCCCATTGCTTTTAGTCTATTAATTATTTGATCTTGTGTTTTTTCTCCAACTAATCTTGATGATGTATTTGTTTCTTCTCCATCTTCAATAAATAGTGTAGTAGGAGTACCTGATACATTACAAATATCTCCAAGATCGTCTTTTTCTGAATCTTTCCATGTATCTACTTCTACTTTATATGCAGTTAATTCATATTCTTTTAGTACTTTTTCTAATCTAGGTATATAAATAGCACAATGTGAACAGTCAGTTCTTGTTATTACTAATATAAATGTATCTTTATTGTCTATTTTTTCTTTTAATTCCTCATAATCAAGTGTGATTAATTTTCCACTTTCGTCTTTTTTGCAGCCTGTTATTAGTACTAGGCTTATAATTAATATTAATATAATTTTTTTCATTTTTTTCACCTCATTTAATATACCATAAAATATATTATTCAACAATAATTTGTTTAAGAATATATTATAAATGTGTTTTTTTTAATAACCTATAATTTATAAGATAGTTATACAAACATCTTGTTATTTTTAAGTAGTAATGATAAAATTAATAATGAAAATAAGGTTGGTGTTTTATGAAAAAGAATATTTTTTATATTATTTTATTATTTTTATTTTGTAGTTTAATTGGTATTTCTGAAGTTAAGGCTGATAATAAATGTGACCTTAGTACAAAGAATAAGTTAATTAATATGGCTACTAATTTAAATGTTACATATGATGTAGAATTGGCTCCGCCTATTACTTTAGAAGATGAAGAAAATGGTATTATACCTTATGATTATATAAAGATTAAAATATATAATTTAAATACCAAGCTTAGAGTTAAGGTAATTAATGAAACTAATAGTAATGTATTTAATGTTAATTATAAGAATATAGGTAGTGATGGTGCTGTTACTATAAAGAAAGTTCTTTCTTCTAAGATTAATAATTATAAATTTGTAGTATATGGTAATAGTGATTGTTATGATGTTGTTCTTAAAACTTTTAAGTTAACTTTACCTAGACAAAACTATTTGTCTAATTTAGATATGTGTCAAGATATTCAAGATTATTATTTATGCCAACCTTTAGTTACTTATGAAATAAATGATGATTATGCATATAGAGCTATCGCTGATTATGCTGCTAAGAGAGAAGCAGAAAACGATAAAAATGACAAATCTAAGGATAATACAGGTATTATTAGAAAGACTTTAACTAGTTTCTCTAATAATAAGAAATATATTTCTTTAGTCTTTGTGGCTGTTGGTATTGTGATTACCTTGCTGATATTAAAGAAGAAAAGGAGTGATCGCTAATATGAAAAAGAAATATTTGTTATTAATTCCAATTCTTATTTTAATGTTCTTTGCACATAAAGTTTATGCTATTGAATTAGGTTTAGAATCTAGTGTTGTATTTGAACATGATGTAGATACTAAGTTTAAGAACTTTAATTGTTCTGATGGTAAGTATTTTAATGTATCAAAAAATGCTAATGGTGATTATATTGCTTTTTGGAACTTTGCTGTTTCAGCTCCAGCTGGTGGTGGTTCTGATCTTATTAAATGTTCTTATGATGAAAAATATGGTGAATCAGGTAAAGGTACTGCAGAGTATACAATTACATTTAATTCAAATCCTGGTCATGTTTCTATATATCAAGATTTAGTATATTCTGATCCTACTTTTGATCTTAATTCTTTAATAAGTAATTATGGTTTTACAAAGAGTATTAATTTAAACTATGATAGTTCTAGATTAAGAGTTACTTGTTTCCCTAATGAGTCAAAATGTTCTTTTGAAGCATTAAAGTTTGATCAAGATTATACTGTTACTGGTACTATTATTGCTGATATTGATGGTGGTTCTGTTGAGATTGATCTTACATTAAGAATTCATTCTTATGTTGCTTATGCATTACCTGGTGGTTATGGTGTATGTAGTTTTGATTCTTCATGGGTAAGTGTTAGTGGCGAAGCGGTTGGTGGATATGATGGCCAATTATATAGAAACGAATCTAGTGTTGTTACTTTACCTAATTGTGATGTTAGTACTACTTCTTATCCTTTGTTAAAATTCTCAGGATGGGTAAGAGCTAATTATTATACTGCAACTGCTGCTGGTGAATCTGGACATGAATTAACTGTAGGTAATTGTTCAAGGTTATCTGGTTTTATCAAAGGTGGTAACCAAAGTGTTAATGTAGAAGGTACTTCTAATTATTTCTATGCTTGTTATGATTATGTAGCTGGTGTTGAATTAGTTGCAAATGGTGGTACTTTAGAAGATAGTTCTGGATGGACTTATTCTAATGGTGTATATATTAAAGCTGGTTCTGCAACTTTACCTAATATTAAACCTCAAGAAGGATATGAGTTCCTATATTGGGTTGAGCAAGGTACTGGTAAGAAATTTAATGCTGGTGAAACAATAACAGTTAATGAAAATGATTCTTTAAGAGCATTTACTGCTATGTATGAAATGGTTGGTACCGCAAGTACATATTCTTATGAAATAGATATGGTTAAAGGTAAAACTGAAGAACTTGGTACTTTAATAGGAGATAAAATTGCTTTTGAAAGTTGTAGTTCTACAAGCATTTCTGTAGTTGCTGCTAATTATAATAGTGGTGATTGTATTGTAACTGCTGTAGATGAAGGTTCTGCTTCAATTAAAGCTGAATATAAAGGTGATACTTATATTATTGGTGTAAAAGTATATGCTACTCAAGAAGATTATGATCAAGCTCATGAACTTGAAGATCAGGATCAAGATCCTGATGAATTTACAGCTGAGGAAACTCCACAATCTATATTATCTGTAGGTAGTGAATCTGTTTGTAAAACTTATACTGTTACTCAAAGTGGTTCATCTGGAGTTGTTGGTAAAATAGGTAGTTATGGATTTGACTTTAATTTCTATAAGGCTACTTCAAATTGTGATGATGGAAAAGTATATAATGCTTTATGTTTAGACCCTGGTCAAGCTGGACCAGATGAGAGATATTCTGGCTCAACAGGAAATGCTTATACTTATAGTAGAAGTCTTGATTTTGTTAATAGTCAATTAGATGCTGGTTTATATTATTTAGTTTCTCAAATTGCTGGCGATGGTTTTGATGAAACTAATTACGTAGCTGTTAATTTATCTGGACGTGTATTACAATTCGTTCATGGAGCTCAAAATAATAATAGTATTGTTCATAGATCTCATCATGAAGCTTATCAAACTTTAGCTAGTAGATCTAAAGATGGAGAACTTGGTGATTTGGATTCTGTTTCAAATAGTACTGTTTATAACAAGGCAAAAGAATTTTATAGAGAAGCGTTTAAAGCTAGTTATACTGAAGAAGATAAAGAACAATTAGAAGTTCAAGTTAAAGATAAAGAAGTTACTGGTTCATGGTCTGGTGATACTTTAACAATTCATAATACTGGTACTTTAATACTTCCTAAAGGAAGTTCAAATGCTAAATTAACTGCTAATTGTTCATTAGCTGGTTATACTTGTACAGTTAATAAATTTGAACAAACTGGTGGAACTGGTTTAACTTATTCATATGATGTTTCTGCGTCTTTAGTGGTTACTTCATCTACTCAAGTGCCAGATTCTGATACTATGGAGAAGGTTTCATTTAAATTAACATTTGATAATGATAATTCAGCTGGTAATGCATTTATTATTACTCATAGATCTTATGCTAACCATTATCAAAGAATGATAATTGTTAATCCTGGTCAAAATGAATATTTATTATATTTACAATGGCCTACTGATAGTAGTTTATGTGATATAACAAAACCTCCATTAAATCCTGATTTATGTACAGAAGCTGATTGTTCTCAATTAAATCAAGAATTATTCTTTAGATTAAAATGTTGTACTAAGATTGAAAATAAAACTTCTTATGCTTATCAATATTTATGTAATGGTGGAGATTGTACTTATACTAATTTATTACCAGTATGTGTATATGATGAGAGTGAGGTAAATTCTAAAGAGAACGATATGTTCCAAATTAATGAAGCAAAAGATAGTGGTGGAAGTTATAAATATGCTTGTATTGTAGCTATTTCTAAAAAATGTACTAAGAATAATGGAAATTGTTCTGAAGAAACTAAGAGAACAGTTACTGATACTAAGAAGGATTCTGCTGGTAATAAGTTTGCTTTAGATGAATATCAAGGTAATAAATATTGTCGTGTTAGTTGTAAAGAAGATTGGAATTTATCTTTATCTAAGTTTGGTAATTTCACTGGTGAAAATGCTGTAAATGCTGGTAGTTATTTCCAAATTAAAAATGATGTATTTATGGGTGGTTCTAGAACTTGTGTTACAACTAAGATAGATTATGAAGCATATAAGAAAGAACAAGAAGATTTAGCTAAGAAAGTTGTTGCTTCATGGAATAAATATGTTCAATATAGAGCTGAATATAGTACTGTTAAAGATGAAAGTAAGACTAAATGTGTTGAATTTACTAAATCATATTATGATAGTAATAAACCTCATAGATGTTCTGAAGATGACGATAGTACATGTTATGGTACAAGTGAGTGCGTTGAACGTAGAATTGATGGTGCGTCATTTGAACATATTGAATATTTAGATCCTGGAACAAGAAAGAATCCAACACCTACTTCTACAAGTAGAGCAGAAGAAACTGAAAATGCTGATGTTGGTTCTGAAACATCTCCTGGTAGTTGTGATAGCCCTGGAGAATCTTGTGAAGCATTAAGACAAAGAATGTTAGATGAGATAAAAGAGGATGTTGATAATTATAGAGGTCAAGTTGAAGGATACTTGGAAAGAATTAAATCTAATGCGTTAGACTTTGCAATGTGTCAAAATTTTGAGATGATTACAACTATTCCATCAAATGGTGGTGCTTCTGGATTTGAAGTGTTTGCTGATAAGTCTGCTATAGAGATGGCTTATGGTGAAGGTATTGTATATACTAATAACAATGGTAGCAATATTGTTTCATTTGAAAATGTTGAAGCTCATGCTATAAATACTGTATTTGGTCCATTTGCTAAATATACTTATGAAGAAGCTGAGTATATGAAGATGATTGAACCAGATAATTATATGGTTCCGTATGATGTTGCTAATAATAAAGCATTTGATCCTAATTTTAAAACTGGAGATGCAGATATTTATTCTACAAAAGAAAATGAATGTGCTACTTCTGTTGTAGGAAAAGATGAACAAGGTAATGATATTAAAGTATGTAGACATTATTACACTACTCAAGGATTTAAGAGTAATGGTGATAGTGATACTGAAAATGGTATCTATGGTAATGAACCAACTGAAGCTGATAATAAGAAGAGTTTAGTTGAGGAAAAAGATTCATTTGGTACTAATATCATTTCGTTATGTAATACTAAAGATGGTTATGAATATGAAAATGGTAATGTAGATATCTTTGGTGATTGTCATACTGCAACATTCTATTACTATAAGATTAATTATATTAAACAAGTTTTAACTAACTCTAGTTTCTGGAAAAATAAGAAACAATTCTATATTAATTTAGTTACTGATGAAAAAGCATTTGCAGAAACTGCTGATACTTTAACTAATAATGGTAAAGATTGGTCATTATTTGGTGGATATAATGTATTCCCTATAAGTATGGATAGAAGAAGAAACTTATATCAATATACCTATACATTCTATAACATTGGTATGTATAGTGATGGTAGATTAGGTAGAATTATGGGTGGCGAAGTTGATGCTTATGGTAGAGAAGTTCAAAATGGTCATAGTGGTCATGTATTAGAAAATAATGCACATGCATGTTTCTATGAAGTATATGAAAGTATTTGTAGATGTTGTGGTGAAAAGATAGTTTCAACTGCTGTATTACTATCTGGTGTAACTACTACTGATTATATTGCATCAAATGGTAATTTCTATTCAGAATCTGATTATAATAAGATTCCTGATGATTCTGCTTTAGGCTTATATACAAGTACTGTTAGTTTATCAAATTTAGCATCTTCTACTCAAAGAGTTCTAGGCGCTAACTGGCAAGCAAATGCACCATTCTATCTTTCTGGAACTGTTTATGAAGGTGATAATGGTACAGATCAAGGTGCTGAATTAATCAATCAAATAGAGGGTATAGCTGATAATATTTATAATCAAACTCCTGATTATTCATTTACATTAACTCCTTCTTCTTTAAGCGAAATTAGATCATATAATAAGAGTAATTCTTATGGTATGCCAAAGAAATTAAAGAATTATGGATCTTATGCTTATACTAATGATGGTACAGGTTGGGTTGTAAATGGAAATCAAATAGATTATAGAATTAGATTTGCTCACTATGGTAGTGATTATCTAGAGTATTTAAATAATGAAGGATTTACTACTCAGAAGTATAGAGGAAAAACTTTACTTGATATTACTGGTTCTAATTCTATATGTTTAGTTGAAGAAAATAATGTTGGAGCTATTTATAACTCTGAACAGTATAAGAGATGTAGATGGATAGATTATTTAACTACAGTTAGAGATGAAGATGGTAATACTGCTCAAGTTAGATTAGCGTTTAAATAGGAGGGAGTGAGAATATATGAAAGAGTCATATTGGGGCTACTGGTTAATATTATTAGGAATATTTATAATAGTAGTAATGATTTTTACACAAGATGCGACGACAACAACAACACAAGATT
>JAEEGL013602245.1_pt1 | contig 22186 bp, 18 predicted proteins | sample 9134231 | NCBI WGS metagenome assembly JAEEGL01 (sample SAMN16246548, study PRJNA631951) | gut metagenome | biome: gut microbiome; feature: rumen; material: fiber-attached | host: Bos | place: Iran: Karaj | collected 2018-10 | reverse complement strand
TCTTCGGTGAGTTCCGCATCGACTGGCGCAACGCCATCTTCCTGACTGTTACAGGCCGTAACGACTGGTCATCTACTCTTCCCAAAGAGAACTGGAGCTACTTCTATCCCAGTGTGAGCGGTGCCATCGCCTTCACCGAATTCTTCCGTGAGAGCCTGCCCGAATGGCTGAGCTTCGGTAAGATTCGCGCCAGCTGGGCCGAGGTAGGTAAAGACACCGATCCTTATGGAACTTACACTTATCAGTGGCCTGTTGGCTCTTATATCAATGGAGCCGTAGGTTTGGGTAACAGTTGGTCGCGTGGCAATCCATTCCTGAAACCTGAGCGTACTCGCTCAACTGAGGTGGGTCTGGAACTGCGCTTCCTCCAGAATCGCTTGAAATTCGACTTCGCTTACTACACCAACAACTCATTTGACATGATTGTGTCGCCGCGTACAGCTCAATCTACAGGTTATATCTTCTGCGCAACCAATGCCGGTAACATTTACAACAAGGGTATTGAAATCAGCCTGAGCGGCATACCCATTCAGACTCCCGACTTCACATGGGAAACCGGTATCAATGTGGCAGGTAACCGTGGTAAAGTGGGCGACCTGATTCAAGGTCTTGATGTGATGTACTTGACCGATGTGCAGTATGGTAGCGCTAAAGCAGCCAGCTACAATCATGGTCACTTTATGGGTATTGAAGGTACCGAGTGGACCCGCAATGAAGATGGCAAGCTCATTCTGGACAAGAATGGCTTCCCCACCACTAACAGCGTGGCTCATGAAGTGGGTAACCGCGAGTCGAAGTTCTATGGCGGTTGGAACAACACCTTCACCTATAAGAACTGGACCTTCAACATGCTGTGGGAATTCCGCGTTGGTGGCGATGTGTTCAACGGCACCAAGTATGCCATGTCGATGAGCGGTGTGAGCAAACTCTCTGGCGACTGGCGCGACCAAGAACTCACAATCAGCGGTGTTAACGCTAATGGCGATGAGGTTACCCACACATGGAAAGCCGACGAGATTTACATCTTTGACGGCAAGGAGAAGAGCGGCTATAACATTATTAAAGACTACTACACTGGTGCTTATAACTATGAGACCCGCAACTGGATAACCGATGTTAACAGCCTGCGTCTGCGCACGATTTCAATCAGCTACGACATTCCCAAGTCGTTCCTCGAAAAGACTAAGATTATCAAGCGCGCCATGATTACAGCAAGCGCACAGAACCTGCTGCTGTTCACCAACTATGACGGTGATCCCGAGGTGGCCGCTTCAGGTGCCGGTATCGGTGGTTCGTCATCGGTAGGCTTTGACTACTGTGGTGTTCCCGCTACCCGTAGTTTCTCGTTTGGTATAAACTTGACTTTCTAACTAATCGTTGTTAAATCTTATAATTCTTATTAATATGAAAGTATTCAAATCATTTATAATTGGGCTCATGGGAGTTACCATGCTTTCGTTAGCTTCATGCAACGATTGGCTGGATGTAAACGAGAATCCCGACAGTCCTTCGTCGCTGGACGTTGAATATCAACAGCGTCTCGCACACATTGAATTCTACACCAATAGCGGTTTGCAGTTTAGTGCATGGCGCACGACAATGGCCATGGGCGACTGGACTCGCTACTATAATGGAGGTAACTATTGGAAAGTATCTTATTGGTGCCCCGTTGATGGTCAGGTGACAACAACCTACCAGTGGTGGTTTGTAGGCGCATACACTAATGTGCTTGACATGATTGAGAAAGCCGAGGCTGCCGAGAACTGGCAATATGCCGGTGTGGGTCGCCTGATCAGAGCATACGGTTTCATGGCTATGACCGACCTCTATGGTGAGATGCCCTATACCTATGCAGCAGATATCAACACTGCAACTCCTGAATATGACGACGGCAAAACTATTTATCTGGGTTGCCTCAGTGATATCGACAAGGCCATTGAGTACCTTGAGAAAGGTAACAGCCAGGATGCCTTATTACCCAAGCTCACAGCTGGTGAAGACTGGTGGAATGGTGGTGACCTCAACAAGTGGATCAAACTCGCTTATATGTTGAAAGCTCGCTGGATCAACAAATTGAACAAGAAGGGTGCCGGCAGCTACAAGGAAGGCAAATATGATGCCGCCGAAATCCTCAAGTGTCTCGACAAGGCTATGCAAAGCAATGCCGACAACACTATAGTCAACCACACCGATGACAACGGTCCCACACACGATGTGCTGGGATGGGATGAGCCTGTTGACTACTCGCCCTTGTTCTCGGTTTGCGGTATGAACGCTGGTTACATGGTAACCAAGATGCTCTATGACAACCTGACTAACTTTGGTGGCTATGGTGTGGAAGACCCGCGTGCCGACCACATTATTCCTTGGGCATACTGCACCAATAAGGATGCCGATTCACGCACCGATGTGAAGTGGGTTGGCAATTGGCGCCGTTCGCTGGGTGTTGACATGGCCAGCGAAATCAACAGTCAAGGTGGTCCCTTGCGTGCCGCATACAACAAAACAACCAATAGCTGGTACATTGACTCCAAGTCAGAAGCTCGCTTGGGCGACACCGTCTATGTTGAGTGCACCAGCGACTGCAAGGGTTACTTTGGCAATCCAAGCATTATGTATCGCCGTGCCGGAGCAAGTGTTGCTGCCTCGTCAGAATCTGGCACATTCTATACTCGCGTAAGCTCACCCACCTACATCGGAACCTATGCAGAATGCTGCTTCATCCGTGCCGAGGTGCTCTTCAAGCAAGGCTTGAAAGCTGAAGCCTATGAGGCTTATAAGAAAGGTGTTCAGGCTTCAATTGAGTTGATGAATGACAAACTGAATGTTTGGATTGGCGAGGATGCTTCGCTCAAAGACTGCCCATCATTCACTCCAATTGAACAAAGCGACATCGACAACTTTGTGAACAACGGTATCGGCACTGCCAGCGACCTGACATTAGGTCATATCCTCACCCAGAAGCGCATTGCTCTCATGTTCTCTTATGAGATCTGGAATGATATGCGTCGCTATGACTTCGATCCCAACTTGTTCTTTGGTTGGAGCATTCCTGCTTATCACAGCAAGGACGCTGCCGCCATGCGCGCCATCCCCGATGGCAAGCAGTATCGCCGTTGGCGTCAGTGCTCGCACGAGTACAACTACAACAGCAAGAACCTGCAGGCCATTGGCGAGAAGGTGCCTGGTGCACGCATGACCGATGCAAGTGGCAACTCTGCTCTCTGGAACCGTCAGGACGATGCTTGGACAATCCCCGTATGGTGGGACAGCGACCAGGAATAATACTCCTGAGATCTACTATAATCTATAAATAACATTCCATTGAGGGTGGACCCCGTTTCGGGCCCACCCTCTTTTTCATCACCACCTTTTTATATATAATCCAAAACAAAATCGTAACTTTGCAGGCATGAATAATGATTTTGACGATATGACTAACAGCAACGATGCGCTCAAGGTGTGCGTCTTTGGTGCTTCGAGCGGCAACATACACCCCGACTTCGCCCAGCAGGCCTACGAACTGGGCTCGCTCATTGGGCAAAAAGGTTGGACCTGCCTCAATGGGGCTGGCCGCGAGGGCCTCATGCGCGCCGTGAGCGACGGCACGCTCGACAGCGGCGGCACTGCCATTGGCGTTATCCCCAAATTCATGGTCGACAACAACTGGCAATACGACCGCCTCTCCTCAACCATCATCACCCCCGACATGCACGAGCGCAAGCAGACGCTTGCCAACCTCGCCGATGCCTTTGTGGCGCTCCCCGGCGGCTGCGGCACCCTCGAGGAACTGCTCGAAATCTTCACCTGGCGGCAGCTAAACCTGCACGCCAAGCCCCTCGTGGTGCTCAACACGCGCAACTACTACGACCCGCTCATCCACATGGTGGAGCAGGCCATCAAAGAGGGTTTCATGAAGCTGTCACACGGCTCGCTGTGGAATGTCGTCGACAACCCTGCCGATGTCATCAGCTGCATCGAGGATGCCATGACGCAGGGAGTTGGTCCAGCCGAAAACAAGTATTAGCACTCACACACTATGCCAAACGCAGCACCACATAGCCAGCCAGCACCCGTCGACTCGACCACAACCGACTCGGCCAATGCCTACTATGCACCTCAATATGCCGACGCGTTCCCCACGCAACACGCTGGCATCGACACGCTGCACAGCAACGCGCTCAACTCATTGCCCGTCATGCCCATGCCCGAGCAACAAGCCAGCAAGCCCAATGTCGAGTCGCCCTTGCGCAGCACCGGCACCATGGGGCTCATGCTGCTCAGCGCCTTTCTCATCACGGTTAGCTACAAGTCGGGCTACAAGTACATTGAGCACTTCTTCCACAACATGTTCTCCACGCGCAAGCGCGAGAATGTGTTCTACGACCACACCCTGAACGAGACCCGCATGATGAGCGCACTCATCTTCAACACCTGCATCATGATGGGCATCACCATCTTCTTTGCAGTGAGCCGCTGGCAGCCCAGTCTCTCGCCCTTCATGCACCAGCATGTGTTCCTGCACATTGGCATCTTCTCGGGGCTGGCGCTGCTCTTCTACCTGCTGCAGATTGTCCTGTTCAAGTTGCTGGGATATGTTTTCAGCGACAAGGTCAACACCACCCTTTGGCTCAACGGATTCAAGGCGTCGCAATCGCTGCTCGGACTGCTGCTGTTTCCCATCGTCTGCATCATGCTCGTGTTTGATAACACTGTCAATTTTATGCTCATCTTGGCAGTTTTACTATATTTTTCGGCGCGCATCGTGTTTATTTGCAAAGGTTTTAGAATTTTTTTCAACAATTTGTCATCTACTATTTATTTTATTTTGTACCTTTGCAGCGCCGAAATTGTACCCCCCATCCTGTTTTGTGTCGGTACAATTTTCTTATGTACTCTTTTACAAGATATTATCTAACTATAGTAAAGCGTGAAAATAAGCAAAATTCTGGTTTCCCAACCCAAACCGACCTCTGAAAAGTCGCCCTACTACGACCTCGAAAGCAAATACGGGGTGACTGTTGTTTTCCGTCCTTTCATCAAAGTTGAAGGACTTTCGTCTAAGGAATTCCGAAAATTCAAGGTGAATCCTGCCGATTTTACTGCTGTCATATTCACTGCTCGAACAGCGGTGGACCACTACTTCCGTCTTGCTAAGGAACTGCGCTTCGATGTGCCCGACACTATGAAGTACTTCTGCCTGAGCCAGACCGTAGCGCATTATCTGCAAAAGTACATCCAGTACCGCAAACGCAAAATATTCTATAGCGAAAACGGCAAAGTCGAAGAACTCATCACCCTCATCGAGAAGCACAAGAAGGAGAAATTCATCTTCCCCATGAGCGATGTGCACGACACCAAGGCCTCGCTCATCGATGAGCACCAAATCAAGTACACGCCGGCCATCATGTACCGCACCGTGAGCAACGATTTCCAGCCAGGTGAACCCTTCGACTACGACATGATCATCCTCTTCACTCCCTCGGGCATCAGGGCCCTGATGTCGAACTTCCCCGACTTTGTGCAGGGCGACATCGCGCTGGGCGGAATGGGACCCAAGACGGTGGAGGAAATCAAGAGCCACGGTTTCAGGCTCGACATCACCACATCGCCCAAGGCGCCATCGATGCCTGCCGCTATCGACATGTATCTTGCCAAGGTGCAGCGCGAAGAGATGAGGCAACTCACAGCCGACACCAAGAAGCCGGCCAAGAAAACTTCGCCCGCCAAGAAGGCTGCCAAGAAACTCACCGAGGCACAAATAGCTAAACGCCGCAGCGAGGCCGCCAAGAAGGCCGCTGCCACACGCGCCGCCAAGCGTGCCGAGGCCGAGCGCATTGCCGCCGAGAAGGCCGAGGCCGAGCGCCGTGCTGCCGAAGAGAAAGCACGCAAGCGCAGCGAGGCCGCCAAGAAGGCTGCCGCCACACGCGCCGCCAAGCGTGCCATCGAGGCCGAGAAAGCGCGCAAGCGCAGCGAGGCTGCCAAGAAGGCCGCCGCTACACGCGCCGCCAAGAAGGCCGCCCAGAAGTAAGAAGTATATTTTTCCTTCTGATACCTTCCACAAGGTTCTGCTCGCTGGCAGAACCTTGTGTTTTATTACCCATTTTTGCACATCATGACCATTTTTTTGTAACTTTGTGCATTCTAAGCAACAAAACGCATGAAGCCGCTCGCTCTTCCCAAGAATCAGCGCCTGTGCAGCAGCAAGGCCATCGACGCCCTTTTCAGCAAGGGCCACTCGGCTATTGCCTATCCGCTGCGAGCCGTCTACCACCTGCAGCCAGCCAATCCCGGCGAACCGCAAGCACGCTTCATGATCACCGTGCCCAAGAAGAAGATTCGCCACGCCGTGGGCCGTGTGCTCATGCGCCGACGCATCCGTGAGGCCTATCGCCTCAACCGCCACCGCCTGTTCCCCGCCCTCGAGGCCAGCGGCAAAACTGCCGACATCGCCTTGGTGTACCTCTCCAATCAACCGGCCGATTTCGCTACCATCAGCACCTGCCTGTGCCAACTGCTCGACAAGATGGCCAACGATGCCCAACAATCATGAGCAGGGTGGTTCAAATACTGAAAACCGGCCTCCGGTATGTGGGCAAGGCTCTCGGGTGGATTCTCATTCTCCCCATCAAGTTCTATCAGAAGTGCATCTCGCCCTTCACCCCGCCCATGTGCCGCTTTCAGCCCACTTGCAGCCACTATGCCGTCGAGGCCATTCGCAAGCACGGCCCCTTCAAGGGCTTCTGGCTGGCCGTGAAACGCATTCTTCGCTGTCACCCGTGGGGAGGCAGCGGCTACGATCCCGTGCCATGATTCTCGATTTCCACACTCACAACCAGCAGGCCACCGAGGCCCTCATCAGCGTCATGCCACAGGAGTTTGACCCGCAACTGGGCAAACGCTACTCGGTGGGCATCCACCCTTGGCGCAGTCAGCAGGTCACACCCGCCATGCTCGACGCCCTGCACACTGCAGCCCGCCACCCGCAGGTGGCTGCCATTGGCGAGACCGGGCTCGACGCCCTGCGTGGCGCTCCGCTCCCCATGCAGCAATCGCTCTTCCAGGAGCACATCACGCTGGCCGAGCAACTCGGCAAACCTCTCATCATACACATGGTCAGGACCTCGCAACAAGTGCTCAAGGCGTGGCGTGAGTCACAACGCGCGGTGCCGTGGGTCATTCACGGCATGCGAGGCAACCCACGCGTGGCACAGCCACTCATCGATGCCGGTTTCTATCTCTCTTTCGGTCCCCGCTTCAACCCCGCCACCGTGGCAGCCACACCTCTCGACCGCCTGCTCATCGAGACCGACGACAACGCCGCCGCCACCATCCACCAGGTAGCCCAAGCCATCGCCCAAGCCCGCAACATCCCCACCCAGCACCTCATCACCACCGTCACCGCCAATGCCCACAACCTCCTGCCCCAACCCTAAACAAGGTGTGGCTATTCGACACCAAATAGTAGACACAAAAAACTGCCCAATTCCCCAAAAATGCACTATCACAGTACAATTTTTCGCTTTTTTTACACTATCACAGTGCAATCATCACTCTAAACTCTAAACTCTAAACCCTCAACACTAAACCTTTAACCACGCTGGTTGCGGGGGTGGTGGGCGAGGATTTCGTCGCGCAACATCGTGCGGTCGATGTGCACATAAATCTCGGTGGTGGTGATGCTCTCATGACCCAGCATCTGCTGAATGGCGCGCAGGTTGGCACCACCCTCGAGCAGGTGCGTGGCAAAGGAGTGCCGCAGCGTGTGTGGGCTCACCTGTTTGCGTATTCCAGCCAGTTCGCACAGTTCTTTCACGATGTAGAAAATCATGACGCGCGACATCTTGCCGCCACGCCGGTTCAGGAACAGCACATCTTCGCTTCCGCGCTTCACAGTGAGCATGGAGCGCACCTGGTCCACATAATTGGAAATCAGTTCCAGCGCCACGGGCGAGATGGGCACCAGACGCTGCTTGTCGCCCTTGCCGTGCACTATCACATACTCCTCGTCGTCGTACACATCACTCAAGCGCAGGTCCACCAGCTCCGACACACGCAGCCCGCAGCCGTAGAGTGTCTCCACAATGGCACGGTTCCTGATGCCCTCGGGCTTGCTCATGTCGATGCACGCAATCATGCGGTCGATTTCGCCTATGGTGAGCACATCGGGCAGGTGGCGGCCAATCTTAGGCCGAGTGAGCATCGATGTGGGATTCTTCTCGACATAGCCCTCCAGCTTCAGATAGCGGTAAAAACTCTTGATGCCCGAAATGATGCGTGCCTGCGAACGCGGCTGTATGCCCACATCGTGCAGTGTGCACACAAAGTTCTCCAGGTTGCCGGCAGTCGCGTTTTCAACGCCCATGCCCACAGTGTTCAGGTAGGCGATGAGTTTCTGCACATCGTCGACATAACCCTCGGCGGTGTTTGCCGAGAGACCCTTCTCCACTGTGAGGTGCACCGTGAAGCGGTCCATCACTTCCTGTATGTCATTTATCTTTGCCTTCGCACTCATGGGCCATTTTTTAGAGCAACGACATGCCTAAAATGCTTTTCTTGAGCAAATCTAAGCATTATTTGTTGATTTTTGTGTAATTTTACACCCTAAATTGCTAAAAAACTTATTTACTATGCATAATAAATCCGAAAATAACGCTTCGACTTTCAAGAAATACTCTAAACCATTGAGTATTGTCTTTTCTATTCTAATTTTTATCGCCATCTCGTGGATTTACTTTTACCCTAACGATGTTCACGGCGATGTCATGCAGCAAGGCGATGTTATGCAAGGCATGGCCAACGGCCAAGAGGGTAAACTCTACTCGGCCGAAAACAATGGCGAGGTTTCACGATGGACCAACGCCCTGTTTGGCGGTATGCCCACCTTCCAGATCAGTCCGTCGTACGACAGCAGCAACCTGCTCAAGTGGATCGACAACATCTACTCGCTGCGCATTCTCGGATTTCCCGAACCCGTGAGCTGGCTCTTCATGCTCATGCTCGGTTTCTTCATCCTGCTCATGGCATTCAAGATGAAGTGGTACTATGCCGTGCTGGGCGCTATCGGGTATGCATTCTCAACCTATTTCATCATCATCATCGGCGCCGGTCACATCTGGAAACTGCTTGCCCTCGCCTATGTGCCGCCCACCATTGCGGGCATCGTGTGGTGCTACCGTGGCAAGTATCTGGCAGGTGCTGCCGTCACCGCACTCTTTGGCTCGCTGCAGCTCATGTGGAACCACCCGCAAATGAGTTACTACTTCGGCTTTGTCATCGTGGCGCTCATCATCGCCTTCCTGTGCAAAGCCCTCAAAGAGAAGAAAATCAAGCAATGGCTCATTGCCACCGCCGCTGTGGCAGTTGCTGGTGGTCTGGCACTCGTTGCCAATGCACCCAACCTCTATTTGAGCACCAAATATGCCAAGGAGACCATGCGTGGCGGACACTCCGAACTCACGCTCAACGACAAGGACAAAAAGGCACAGGCCGCCAACGACGGACTTGACAAGGAATATATCACCCACTGGAGTTACGGCATCGACGAGACATTCACCCTGCTCGTGCCCAATGTGAAAGGTGGTGCCTCGATGAAGCCTGGCAAGAGCGAGAACGACCCCTCGCAAATCGTGAACAACGGAGTCACCCTCGACAAGACGCAAGCCTACAACAAACTCTTCTCGGAGGGTAAGTTCGGCCCCATCGACGACCAGGCACTCGCCTTCTTCACGCAGTACTTCGGCGACCAGCCGGGCACCAACGGCCCCGTCTATGTAGGCGCCCTCTTCTTTGCCCTCTTCATTCTGGGATGCATTGTGGTCAAGGGTCCCATCAAGTGGGCACTGCTCATTGTCACCATCCTCGCCATCCTGCTCTCGTGGGGGCACAACATGATGTGGTTCAGCGACCTATTCATCGACCACTTCCCGCTCTATAACAAGTTCCGCACCGTGTCGAGCATCCTCGTCATTGCCGAGTTCACCATTCCGTTGCTCGCCGTGTTGGCGGTTCACAAGATGTTCACCGAGGAAGATTTCTTCAAGAAGCACAGTCTGGCGCTCTACATCTCGTTTGGTGCCTGCGCCGCGCTCTGCCTGCTGTTTGCGCTCTTCCCGAGCATCTTCAGCAACTTCAGCGACACCGACAAGCAGACCCTCGACATGATTAACCAGCAGGTGGGTAACTCCGAAGTCACACAGTCGCTCAAGCCCAATATCGAGGCCATCCGCATGTCGCTCGTGAGCAGCGACGCTTGGCGCAGCCTCATCTTCATTATTCTGGGCTTTGGCGTCATCTACGCCTATCTCAAGGGTTGGTTCAAGGCCAAACCCGTGGTCATTACGCTCATCCTCGCCGCCGTGGCGCTCATCGACCTCTACACGGTGAACAAACGCTATGTTGATCAGAACTCGTTCATCAGCAAACTCGACATCAACACCACGAAGTTTGAGGAACGCCCTGTCGACAAGACCATTCTGCAGGACACCGCCATGAACTACCGTGTGCTCGACGCACCAGGCTTCATGTCGCCCAATTCCTCTTACTTCCACAAGACCGTGGGCGGTTACCATGCGGCCAAACTCACGCGCTATAACGACCTCATCGAGAACCAGCTCATCAAGGGCGGACAGCTCAATCTCGACAACCAGTCGGTGTTCAACATGCTCAACACCAAGTACATCATCTATGACGACCAGCACTGCCAACCCAATCCGGGTGCACTGGGCAATGCCTGGTTTGTCGACACGCTCACCTATGTGAAAGATGCCAATGCCGAGATGCGATTCCTCGACAAATTCGATGCCGCACGCGTTGCCGTGGCCGAGGCCAAGTTCCAGAAGCAGCTGGGCACCGCCACACCCAAGGAGGCTGGCGACACCATCTTCGAGACATCCTATAAGCCCAACCTGCTCACCTACCACAGCCACAGCGCTGGCGACAGAGTAGCAGTCTTCAGCGAGATCTACTTCCCCTGGGGCTGGAAGGCAACAGTCGATGGCAAGGAAGTGCCCATTGGCCGCGTCAACTATGTGTTGCGCGCCATCCAGGTGCCTGCCGGCGATCACAGCATCACCTTCTCGTTCGACCCCGACGAAGTGCACTCTTCCGACGGCGCTGCCAAGGTGGCCATCATCGCCATCTTCCTGCTCGCCGCTGCAGCCATTGCACTGCCGTTGATTCGCCGTCGCAAACAGGCTAAGCCCGAGACACAAAACTAATGCGCACAACCCATGGGGCGCATTCACCGATACCGCACCGCACTGAGCCGCCGCCACCGTAGCGGCGGCTTCGGCATACACTCGCCCTTTGCGTTCAACTTTGTGCTCAATGTGTTGCGCGAACGCCTGCCCTACTATGCCTACGACGAACTGCTGTCACTGCGCAGCCTGGTTGCCGCAAGTGTCAAGAAATACAAGCGACACCCGGCCGTCATCAGCAGCAAGAACGCCAAGATGCTCTTCCGCATCACCAATTACTTCAAGCCTCATTGCACATTGCAGGTGGGCACAGACTATGGCATCGCCACCGCAGCCACACTCCTGCCCGACTCCCGCTCTACCTGCATTCTCTATGCCCCGCACCCCTCGCGCTTTGTGGTGGCACAACAAGTGCTTCAGCCTTTTGAACAGCGCATCACTACACATGCCCTGCTGGCCGAGGCGCTCGACAGCTTCGCGAGCCAAATCGCTACCATAGGCCAACAACCCTTTGCCGTCGTCAACAACATCGACAACGACAACGATTTACTTGCATTGAAAAAACAGATTTTTGACTGGTTCGACAGTTGCGACGAGGCGGTCGTCATCATTCGCAACATCGACACCAGCCGACGCATGAAACTGCTCTGGAACGAAGTCAAGCAACACCTACCCCACGGCCACTCCTACACCAACGAGAAACTCGCCGTCGTCGTCGCGCGCCGCAATCTCCCCCTCCAGCACTTCCTCCTCTGGTTCTGAGATTTCCCACGGATTTCAAAGATTTTTTCTCACGCAGATTGAGCAAGATGCCTCCCCCTCCTCCCCTCCTGAAGGAGTGGGACTTCATGCCGCTGAGTTAAAATGAAGATAATACTGGAAACCGTGGCCAACAAGGGAAAAAGCAGTAATTATAGGCCCAAGTAGATGATGGTTAGCTGCCGAGTAGATTGAGAAACTTTCAACAGTCTGATAATCTGTATTTTATAATCTAATAAAGTAGGACAATATTTTGGCAAGTAGGAATATTGTTTTGTAATTTTGCATGAAACAAACCAATAGTACTATTAAACCAAACGACTATGAAAAAAATTATTATCAGTCTGCTGATGCTGATGGGCATCACAGGTGTGCAGGCACAGGAATATGAGTATGTGCCACTGGTGCGAGAGGGCGTGAAATGGGTCTATTATGTGCGCATGGAAAAGGACAGCCGAATTCATTGGTGCCCACTTACAATTGAATTCAGCGGTGATACGATTTTAGGACGCGGAGCTTATGCTATGTATGGTCATGACACTTTCAAGAAATGTTATATGACCATAGACCCTGAGTTCAAAGATGTATGGCCAATGGAAACAGACGAAAATGGAACATTCTTAGCTGCAATGATGAGGGAGACAAACAAGCGTGTTTTTGCCATATACACAAAAAACTACAGACAGCCATTTGCCGCACGACAAGGATTTCATTATTATGCAACAGGGCTAGAAACTGGTCAATTCTATGGTTTTCAAGATCCTGACGACGAATTTGATATTCATTTTTATGAAAAACTAAACGAGCAATGGATGATATATGACTTTAACTATCCATCAGAATTTGTTCGCCAAGCAATTCCACACTTTAATATAGAAACAAATGAGTTTTATTATCGTAAGGCGGTGGAAGTCAACCCCATCTCCATTAACGGAACAATCCGAAAAAAATTCATTTCTGCATTTGATGATGAAAGCATCTCGATTGAAGATAACAGTCATCTTGTACTGACAGAAGGCGTAGGTTTATATTTAGAAGTGAATCCGAGACGCTTATTCAGTACATTTATCAGTCCTTTAGGTATGTTGACCTATGGAGGACACTATACAGAATTCTCTCATGTGGAGGAAGATGGTCAAGTGGCCTTCAAAGGTCCTTTTTACGACAAATACAACACTACCGACAATGTGAATGACATGAAAGTAGAAGTGCCTGAAAACGGGGATAACCGCTACTACAACCTGATGGGGCAACCCGTAGCCGAGCCCACGCAGCCAGGCATCTACATCCACCACGGCAAAAAACTCGTGATTAAGTGAGAGAAAAGCCAAGCTTGCTTGAGCTTTTCCGAACGGCAACGAGTTCGAGCGCAGCTCAACATCGTGATTAAGTGAGAGAAAAGCTGCTAGAAACTGGACAATTGTACAGATTAAATAAATATATTGTTTAATATCTCCATAGATTATTTTGGTGATTGTCAAAAGTATATTATTTTTGTAAAAACCAAGATAAGCGATGGACAATAATTGAAAGAACTATGAAAACAAAACATTTTAAACACGCAAGCCTGCTGCTTATGCTCCTGCTGTGCATGGGCATTTCACAATCGGCCTTTGCTGACACCTTTGATTTTGAAATCGGCCGTTATCAGTATAAGATTAACGGCGATGGAAACTCTGTCACTTTGGTAAAATATAGATTAGAGCCCAAGGAGAACAGCCCCCAAAGCATCACTGTATCGGAGACGGTTGGCTACGACGGTAACAATTATACGGTAACCGCCTTGGGCGATGACGCGTTTAATTTTTTCCAGGACACGAGAACTATAACTTTGCCTAACACCATCACTACCATTGGCGCAAGGGCATTTGCCAGTTGCTATTACTTGACGAGCGTGAATATTCCCGATGGGTTAACTTCGATAGGAGTTGGCGCATTTAGCGATTGTCAGAGTTTAAGGAGTTGCGAGCTGCCCAGCGCAATTACTGAAATACCTGAATCATTGTTCCTGGGTGCAGGTTTGGAAAGCTTCACAGTTCAAAACACTGTTACATCAATTGGTGAGAAGGCTTTTCAATATTGTGCTTTCCAGAGTATAGAAATCTCTAACTCGGTTACTTCGATTGGCGACTATGCCTTTAGTGGGAGCTACTTGCAAAATGTTGAAATCCCGGCTTCGGTAACTGAACTGGGTTATGCGGCCTTTGAAGGGTGTTCTTCTTTGAAAAGCGTGGTTTTCCACAATACAATGGAAACATTAAGTCCTGAAATATTCTATGACTGCCGCAGTTTAACGAGCGTGACACTGCCAAGCACATTGACCGAATTGCCCATGGGATCGTTTGGTAATTGTGTTAAGTTAGAGGCCATTGAAATTCCGGCATCGGTCACTTCTATCGGAGGCTCAGCATTCTATAATTGCAAGGCGCTCACAACCACCAATTTTCCCAATGGATTGAAGATTATTGGAGCCCAAGCTTTTTTTGACTGCTCTAATATGGAGAAATTACAATTCCCGAGTTCACTGACAACCATTGGCGACAAGGCTTTCAATTATTGCAGCAAATTCGCAGGCGAGTTGGTTTTCCCCAATTCAGTGACAACCATTGGCATAGCAGCCTTCAACAATTGCGGTATCACATCGGTGCACTTAGGTAAAAATGTGAAAGAAATTGGTGCAAATGCATTCGTTCAGAACAGAGCAATAACCAAAGTGACATGTAGTCGCGAACGCCCTGCAAGCATACAAGACAACACCTTCGACAATTCGGTATATTCAAATGCCACGCTGACAATTCCAAAAGGAAGCACATCAATGTATATTGTAGCAACCGGATGGATGAAATTTGACAAGATTGTTGAAAGTGAAGAGGAGAATCCTGAGCCACTGAAAGGTGATGTGAACGGTGATGGCAAGGTGAATGTGAGCGATGTGAGTGCTCTTATTAATATCATCTTGGGTATTGAGTAACATTATATTGGGATAAATGAAGTATAACTCTTTTTCATTTCTACAATAGCCACATCTGGGGAATATATCAGAACCAGTGGTGGAAGTGCTGGAGGGGGAGGCTGTGGCATGCGACAACCACAGCGAGTTTCTCGTTGGTATAGGTGTGCCCGTGTTGCAAATGGTTCTTGGTGTGCTCCCAAAGCTTTTTCAAGAACTTCCCTGACACGATGCGGACGATGATGACAGCCTCACCTTGCAGCGCGCTGTTGATGAAAGGGAAAAGGGTGATTTGGTCATCCTCACTGTCGATGCGGCTTTTCCTGCAGTCGCCTTAAACGCTCATAGCGATCCTTGATTCTTCTTAAAATCATCGCATTGATTGTTCTAATAAATGTAAATGTAATTATTATTTCTCTACTTGCATTTATTATCTTGATTCTTATTGTTCATAATCTCAACTTTTGCCCTTCTTTGCAGGGGTTTAAAAAAAGTAAAAAAAATTCGTTATTTTTAATAAATCGCACAATAATTTTCCAAAGTTTGCGTTAAAATAATAGAAAGAGATAATGTGATGAAACGCTTGCCTGTCATATTGCTCACCTTATTGCTATTTGCCTCCCACCTTGAAGCAAAAGCCTCTGCTGATACCGCCAACCATTTAAATCTTGGTTTCGCCATAACTATAATAATAGCTGGTGCACTTGTGCTCGCTATTATTCATTACCGTCGCAAATCGCTGAAAGCAAAAAAAATAATTCGAGACCTCCAGCATGAAATGAACAATGTAGATGCAGATGATGAGTTAAAAGACATAATAATAGATGAGATGGGCACTATTCAAAAACTACTCCTGGCCTATTATGAAAAGGATGATATGGATGCCACAAAAGCCGTCGAAAAGCTGAAAAAGACAGGCGCAATACATAGTCCGCACTCAACATTTTGGACAAACATAGAACGATATCTAAACAACAAATACGATGGTATCATATCACATTTGCGAGAACAGTGCCCCCGACTAAACCAAGAGGACATAAAACTGATATGTCTCTACTGTTGTGAAATGAAACCCACATTCATCATGCTTGCCATGGATTACACGAGTCTGCAGACTGTGTATAATAAGAAGAATGCCTTATCGAAAAAAATGGAACCGACAACGAGTATGAAGGAAATACTGGAAACCGTGGCCAACAAGGGAAAAAAGCAGTAATTATAGGCCCAAGTAGATGATGGTTAGCCACCAAGTATGCCAAGAAGCTATATCCTTGTAATGATTATTTATTTTGAGAAATGGTGGGAGTGGCGCTTGCCCAGGAACCATGGGATATAGCGGTCGATGAGCCAGGCAAACGGATAGATAGCAATCATCACCGCCACTGCCACAACGAACTTGAGCCAGATGTGCTCGTCCATGCTCTCGTGAGTGAAATGTACCAGCACCATACGGAACATCTCAATAAAATAGTTCTGCAGCCCCAGATACACCGTGCCGCTCACCACTACAAACTCAATCACCCGCCGGTGTCCATATCGGTTGGCAACCCACTTGGCCACACACATGTAAGCAGGAATCACCATCATGCCCGCTACAATGCGAATGAGGCGATAGATTGTGGCCTCCCACTGCTCAACGGGAGCCGCCCACACCATGAGTGCCATTGATGCTGCAGCCATGAGCAGGAGCAACACTGTGCGCGAGGGTGTCTTGAACTCCAGTCGTTCGAGCCAATCCTTGCAGTTGTTACCCAACGCATAAAATGGCATGAACAGCAACGCGTTACCCAGATTCCAGAAGCGCATCACGCGATAGGTGTGTCCACAGGCATTCACCTGCCACTGCCATGGCGCAAAATACACCAGGCACGCCAGCAGCAAACACACCGGCATCACCCACTTGCGAGGCACCAGGCGCTCAATCCAGTAGTAAATCATCTGCATGGTAAACAGGCACGCAATATACCAGAACGGCGCAAGCACTATCCGAGGGTCGCCAAAAAAGAACTCAAACAGCGGCCGGCATGCATCAATCGACTGTTCTTCGGGACCTACCATCTTGCGGCCCACCACCAGCCACAGCGCATAGAACACGATGAAGAAGGTGGTATATGGCACTAGAATCTGACGGCCACGGTGCAGTACATAATGCTTGAAACCGCTATATTTATTAATGTTATACAGAAATCCCGAGATGCAGAAGAACACAGGCACACGCAGGTTCAGGATGACCGCGTCGTCGAACAACGCCAGCCGTGGCGGTGTGTGAAACACAATCACCAGGAAGATGCTGAAAAACCGCACATAATCGAGCCATGCCTTGCGTTCTGCACCTGTCTTCATCGCTTATCTCTTAGGTTTGATTTGAAACTGAGGCACAAAACTCAGCACCCAGCGGTAGAGCATGGCGCCGAGAATCGACAGCACAGCATAGATGAGTATCCACATCTGCACCGAAATCACATTGCTGCCAAAGATAAACATGCGCACTATGGGGTGCACAATGAAGATGAACGACGACAACGCGCCCACCCACACCAGCGCCTTCATGAGCCATTGCGGTGTGATCTTGATGAAGCCCACTGCGGCCGTTATCACAAACAAGTGTGCCCACAGCCACAGCTGATAGTTGAGCTGCGCCACATAGACCACCGCCAGCGACACCACCATCACCCCAGCCCACAGCCACTTGCTCCACGCAAGGCGAGGCATGTAGCGCGCACACAGCAAGCCCAGCGCAAACGCCATGCCCACCTGGAAGAAGTTGTAGCGCAGGAACAGCAGCGTGAACTGATCGTCGGGCGCACCTAGGAACACCTGCGGCAACCACGATACCACAATGAGCAGCAACGGACCGCCAACGCCCTTCCACAGCGAGTCGCCGGGCCGATAGAGCAGCAGTCTGTAGATAACATACAATTCCACCATCAAGCCCAAGAACCAGTAAGGCCCAGGATACACATAACTGGGGTTGGGGAACGGCAACACATTGGTCACCATGAAGAAACCACCCACCAGATAGATCGGGTTGGTAGGCCACTTGCCATATATCCAGCAAGTGAACACAATCATCAACACATAGCCTATAATCATGAGCCTGAATAACTTCAAGTAATGATTGCCGATAAACGAGCCACTATTCACAAGCGGTGTCTGTGGGGACTCATATTTCTTCACCAGTCCGTAGGCGCTCAGGAAAACGAATAGCGGCACACCATAGTGCCCGAACACCGACAGCAACTGCACCAGCACATTCCCATTAATGCCAATACTGAAATAGTGCTGCAGTTGTTCACCATGCCCTATGTTGAATGTATACTCGTTCTCCTTGATGATGCCAGGCAACCAGTGGCAGTAGTTGTGCAACATAATGCCAAGGATGCCTATGCCCTTCAGGGCCGAGCACTCGGCACGGTTCAGCAGTGTGTCGGTCTTTATTTGATCCATTTAAAGATTTCTTTAACTGAATGCTTCTTGCCATAGAGCAGGATGCCCGTGCGATAGATGCGTGCCGAAATCCATATCATGAGCGCAGCCGTGCCGTAGAGCAGCACGATGCTCAGCGCCAACTGGGCAAACGGCACACCATAGGGCAGGCGCACCATCATCACAATGGGCGAGGTGAACGGTATCATCGAGCACCACAACGCCATCGAGCCGTTAGGATTCTCCATGCAAGCCATGCCAGCATAGAGGGCAATGATCATGACCATGATAATGGGCGTAGAGAACTGCGAGGCATCGCTTGCCTGGTCGACGGCCGAGCCGAAGCCTGCAAACAGCGACGCATAGAGCAGATAACCGCCAATGAAGTAGATGACGAAGCATATGAGGATAAAGGTGAAGTCGATGCTGCTGATTGCCTGGAAAATGGCGCCAATGCCATCGGTCCCGACACCGCCCACCGACAGGCCAGTAATGCCCATGACAGCCCCGATGATGAGCACCCACAGGGCAAACTGCGTGAGGCCCACCAGCGCCACGCCGATGATTTTGCCCATCATGAGCTGGAACGGTGTGCAGCTGCTCACAATCACCTCAACAATGCGGTTAGTCTTCTCCTCGATGACGCTGTTCATGATCATGGCACCATACATGATGACAAACATATAGGTGATGAACGACAGGACCATGCCGAATATCATGGCAGCAGTGGTCGACGACGAGTTTTCGTTGCCATTGGCATCCCACTTCACGCTGTTCACCTCGAGTTCCACATCGCAATCGTCGATGATTTTTCTGAGTTCAGGCACATTGTAGCCCTGTATCTTGGCGCCCGTCAGCGTGTCGCCCAAGCACTCTTCAAGATGCTTGAGCAGGGCGGGGCTCACTGTGTTCTCGCTATAGACGGTCACCTGCGGTTTGTCGAGCACATCGGCGGGAATTACCACAATGGCATCTACCGCCTCACCGGCTTTCTGGTAGAATTCGTGCGCATCGGTCTTCTTGCCTTCTTCGCCCTTGAGAGTCACAAAGTCAAAGAGCGGCGTGTTCTTCACTGCCTGAGCCAAAGCGCCCGTCTCGTCGATGATGGTCACATTCTGCTTTTCGGTTGCCGAATCGTTGTTCATCTTCGTGAGCAAGAAGGGGATGAGCATGCACAACACTATGATGATGGGAATCAAGAAGGTCATCACAAGAAATGACTTCTTTCCCACAATCGACATATATTCGCGCTTGATGATTAATCCTAACTTATTCATTTGTTCAACTTTTTAACCGTTTCAATAAAAATCTCGTTCATCGAGGGCAACAACTCATGGAAGCCGGCCAGCTCCACATGCTCGTTGAGCCACTTAATCACATCGCGCGAGGTCGTTCCGGCACCCAGTCTGATGAGTGTGCTGTGACCCGTTTCTTTCTCTATTGTGTAGAGTTGCTCGCAGGCTGGCAGCGGCTCGCTGCTCTTCACCTGCTCAATTTCATAAAGATGCTGCTTGCGGCTCTGCTTGATTTCATCCACGCGACCATCAAGCACCACCTGACCATTGTTGATGAGCGTGATGCGCTCGCACACAGCCTCCACGCTCTCCATGTTGTGGGTCGAGAACAGGATGGTAGCACCTTTATCTTTCAGACGCAGTATTTCCTGCTTGAGCTGCTCGGCATTCACAGGATCAAATCCCGAGAACGGTTCGTCGAAGATGAGCAGTCGCGGTTCATGTATCACCGTGGCAATGAACTGCACCTTCTGCTGCATGCCCTTCGACAGTGCCTCCACCTTCTTGTCGCGCCACTCGCTCAGGGCAAAACGCTCGAGCCACTCGTTCATGCGCTGTTTGGCGGTAACCTTGTCAAGACCTTTCAAGCGGGCCAGATACACAATGTGGTCGCCCACTTTCATTTTCTTGTATAGTCCACGCTCTTCGGGCAGATAACCGATTTGCGCCACATCATCGGGCTGCAATGCCTTGCCTCCCAGCAGCACCTCGCCGCTGTCGGGCTTGGTAATCATGTTGATAATGCGAATCAGCGAGGTCTTGCCGGCACCATTCGGACCCAGCAAGCCATAGATGATGCCCTCGGGCACATCCATGCTCACATGGTCGAGTGCCAGGTGGCCGTCGTACTGCTTCACTACATCTTTTATTTCAATGAAGTTCATAGTAGATATGTTTTTATTTCAATAATTCTTTGAACGATTCGGGCACTGCCGAGTGGAAGGTCATCTCCTCACCCGTACCTGGATGCACAATCTTGAGGCGCGTGGCATGCAATGCCAGCCGCTTGATGGCATTGGGATGGCCGCCATACTTGCGGTCGCCGCTGATGGGGTGCCCCTTCGTGCTCATGTGCACGCGCAACTGGTTCTTCAGTCCCTTGCGCAGCGACAGTTGCACCAGTGTTTTGTCGGCACCACGCTCCAGCACCATGAAGCGTGTCTTGGCAAGTTCGCCTTTCTCGGGATTGTCGGTCGAGTGCACGGTATAGTTGTCGTCACCGTCGTACAGGTAACTCTGGATAAGGCCCTCGTCATCGTCAACAACGCCCTCGACCACGGCCTCGTAGTGGCGCTCCAGCACCATCTGAGTCCAGTTTTTCACCAGTTTCTCGCGAGCCTTGGCGGTGCGCGTGAGCAGCATCAGGCCCGAGGTGTCGCGGTCAAGCCGGTGCACGATGAACACGCGAGCATGCTCGTTGCGACGCTTCACATATTTGCGCATCACGCTAAACACGGTGTCGTCTTTCACATTGCCTGCAGCCGTCGACAGCATTCCGTAGCCTTTGTCAACCACCAGTATGCTCTCGTCTTCATACACCAGTTTCAGGTGGGGGTGCTTGAACACATCAAACGAGCCGCCATAGTTCACCCACACCTCGTCGCCTTCCTTCACGGGATAGTCAAACTGGGTGGTGGCAGTGCCGTTCACCGCCAGCTGACGGTGCCGCAGCAGCGACTTCACCTTGGTTGCATTATGGTCGGGGAGCAGCAAGCTCGTTACCTCGAGCAGGCCGCCCGCCACGGGAGATTTAAACTTTGCGATATTCTTGTTGCCTGGCTTGGCAATCTTGCCTTTAGCGCGCGATGACGATTGACGCATTTCTCTATTTCGTTTAATTTTTGTGCAAAATTAATTAAAAAAAACTCAGTTAATCCTCATGCGTGGTAAATTCTTTAAAAAATTCGGTCTTTTTGATTGTTTTACACGCTTTTTACACTATCTTTGCTAAAATTTTTCTCAATTAATGCAACAAAACGGCTATTGCAAGCGTCTAACAAGCAAAAACTTTATTTATATTTTTAATAAATTATGAAAATACGCAAATTTATTGTGGCAGCCATGATGCTCTTTGCAGCCGCTCCCGCGGTGCTCGCGCAAGACATGGCAGTGCCCAACGACACGGCAGTGCGCACCGGCAAGCTGGCCAACGGACTTACCTACTATGTGCGTCAAAACAACTATCCCGAGAATCGTGTGAACTTCTACATCGCTCAGCGTGTAGGTTCAATTCAAGAGGAGGAAAGTCAGCGTGGTCTGGCTCACTTCCTCGAGCACATGGCCTTCAATGGCTCTGAACACTTTAATGGCGAAGGTAAAGGCGTTATCGACTACACCCGCAATCTGGGTGTGCAGTTCGGTGCCGACCTGAACGCCTACACCAGTGTTGACCAGACGGTTTACAACATCAACGAAGTGCCTTCGGCACGCGAATCGGCTCTCGACTCCTGCTTGCTCATCCTCAAGGACTGGTCAAACGGTCTGCTGCTCGAGGGCGACGAAATCGACAAGGAGCGTGGCGTGATTCACGAGGAGTGGCGTCTGCGTTCTACCGCGAT
>JAEEGL011310726.1_pt1 | contig 22186 bp, 22 predicted proteins | sample 9134231 | NCBI WGS metagenome assembly JAEEGL01 (sample SAMN16246548, study PRJNA631951) | gut metagenome | biome: gut microbiome; feature: rumen; material: fiber-attached | host: Bos | place: Iran: Karaj | collected 2018-10 | reverse complement strand
CCAGAAGCTCCAGCTCGTTACTTAAGCGTATCCACTGTTTGCCCTTTGTGACCCCGGGCTTATTACCGGTCTTTGCAACAGCCTTTTTGGCAAAGCTGTTGATAAATGTAGACTTGCCTACATTAGGTATGCCTGCCACCATGGCGCGAACGGGTCTGTTCTTAATGCCGCGGCGTCTGTCCCGCTCGGTCTTTTCCCTGCAGGCAGCCTTGATCGCAGCTCTGACTTCAGCCATTCCGCTGTTATTGCGTGAATCCAAAAGCACAGCTTCCGCACCGGAGGCTTTAAAAAACTTAAGCCATCTTTCGTTTTCCCGGGCATCAGACAGATCTGCCTTATTCAATAAGATAAGTCTCGCCTTGCCCTGTCCAAGCTTGTTAATATCAGGATTGCGGCTTGACATAGGAAGCCTTGCATCCAGCAGTTCGATTATCAGGTCCACCAGTTTGATGTCTTCCTGCATCGAACGCACAGCCTTTGTCATATGGCCGGGGTACCATTGCACGTTCATTTTATAAAACCCATGCTCTCTTTCTTATACTTCAGATGAAACCAGGCACGCCCCACGATATAACTGCGGTTTACGATACCTATATTACTGGACCGGCTGTCCTCACTGTCGTTACGGTTATCCCCCAGCACAAAATATTCGTCTTCCCCCAGGGTGATCCCGGGTTCCGCAATACCGCCGTTCTCTATGCGGTCATATATACCGCCCTCGTCATAGACATTTCCGTTAATATACAGAAGGCCGTCACGTATCAGCACCGTATCACCGGGAGTTCCCACTATACGCTTCACATACAGATGGGCATTCTCGTTGCCGTTAGGCCTGAATACCACCACGTCCGAACCCTGGGGCTGGCGTATCAGGTATACAAAACGGTCTATAAGTATCTCTTCGCCGTTATGAAGCTTAGGCTCCATCGAAACACCTATAATGCTGGTACGAAGCCCGAAGAGATATACGAACATAAACGCCAAAAGCACCATGAGCGCTCCGCTGAAAAGCCAGCCGAAGACCTCACCCACCTGCTTTTTGTTTATTTTCCTCTCTTTTGTATAAAAGGTCAAGCCCTTCTTTCGGGCCATGGATCACCTCAAAATAATGTTAAAAAGGGGCAGATATCATCCGCCCCTTTAATGCCACGCAAACGGGCCAAGTGCCCTGCTCCTGTATACGCTTATCAGCGTATAACCTCTTTAACCTTTGCCTTCTTACCAACACGGCCCTTAAGGTAATTAAGACGTGCCCTGCGGACTTTACCGCGGCGGACAACTTCCACCTTCTCTACATTGGGGCTGTGAAGAGGCCAGGTCTTATCTACGCCTACGCCACCGCTTGTCTTACGTACAGTGAAAGTAGTACGTGCGCCACCGTTCTGGATCTTGGTAACGATACCCTCGAAGATCTGGATACGCTCCTTCTCACCTTCCTTGATCTTACCGTGAACCTTTACGGTATCACCTACATTGAATGAAGGTACTTCGCTCTTGAGCTGCTCTGCTTCCAGCTCTTTGATGATCTCTGCGTTCATTTATAATTCCTCCTGTAATTTCATCGGACGTTCTTACGTATCTTAATTTAAAACAAATTACTTATACCAGCGGAACATCTCTTTACTTTTCGCAACTTTGACAGTTTAACACATGTTCCGCCCGATTGCAAGCTATTTTTTTATTCCCGCTCCCCGTCGACGCTCCCCGGCACAGTGTATGCGGCCACGCCCGGCCTCAGCACAGCAGGCATATAAAACGGCATAGAGCATACAGGATATGAATCACGGGCGCCTATGGAGGAGCTTAGAGGCTCTTGAAACTGCTATATGCACCAGAAATGCGAAGCCTGGACGGCTGAGCAAGGATGACATGAGGCATGGATGCCGAATGTCATCCGGTTTCGGAAGGTATAGATAAACCCGGGCAGTTTCATAGAGCCTCTTAGCGACGCAATCGAGTGCCCGTGATCATACCTGTATGCGATATGCCAATGTAAATGTCCAGGATGATGGGCGGGCGGGGCCGGCAGGAACCCCTCCGGGGGTCAGGCCGCCGCTTTCCTGCCGGCATGGAGTGTGAAGAAGCCGGCTATGATCAGGATGATACCGCCGCTTAACAGGATGAGGCCGGTGAGCAGATCAAGTTCTCCGCCCAGGAAGGGGATCTTCTCTGTAAGCTGCTCTTCGTATTCCTGTAAAAGGAGCGATGTAAAGTTATTGAGGAAATGCATTATGATGCTTATAAAAATGCTTCTTTCCTTCATTACAAAATATGACATAAGGATGCCAAGAGGCGCGATAGTAAGGAACTGCAGAAGGCTCATATGAAAGGCCGCAAAGAACAGTCCCGTAAATACCACGGCCACAGCAGGCTTATATTTAAATTCCAGGCTGCCCAGCATAAATCCTCTGAAGGCAACCTCCTCACAGACAGCCGGCATAAAGGCACTGGAGAGCACCATAAGCCACAGAGGTGAATCCTCCCATAGTCCGGCCAAAGCCTCGGCATTCTCCTGTGAAAGTCCCGGGAAATACTTAACCAGCAATGTTCCGTAAAGCTGTATCAGCAGATATGTTCCTGCCCAGCAGAGTACACCTGCAAGGATCGCAGCCGGACGCGGCTTATGCAGATGGAATACCACCTTTGCATCGGTTTTGATATACCATGCGTAAAATGCCGTAACCGCAAAAAGCAGCAGTTGCTCTATAACCACGCCCCAGAGTCCGAAGCTCATCGCCAGCAGGCCGCTGCCGAATAAAACAATGATCGTGAGCACTGCAAACACCAGCACCAGATCACCGATACCGGGGATCTGTTTTTTCTTCATATGGCTTCTGCTCTCCAAAAGACGCAGGCTTACCGTGGCATCACCAAAGAGTATATTCTCCGACGAGAACAACTTGCCCATGATGACCACAGCAACAGCGGTATATGCAAGATTGGAAAGGAGCACAACAGCTATCTGTGAAAACTCAAAATGGAACTTGAATATCTCGGTGATCAGCATAGCTATGTTTACCACAGGTATCACGGCTGTTACCGAATTAAAAGAAAGCTGCGGCAGCATTCCGGCCATTCCGCCCACCATAAACACCAGCATAACAGGCGTGGTGAAATTCTGGGCTTCCTTGAAACTGCGCGCAAATATGCAGGCCGAAAGACATACCGCCGATGCAAACATCGCAAAGGCAAGCACACATAAAAGGGTCACTATCGTTGCCGGTATGAACGAAGCAAGATCCAGAGATGTGGCTGTTCCCATGGTTCCTACGCTTAACATGTAGGCGCCCATCAGTACCATTGATAATATATTAAGAAGCGCTGCCCCTACAGCCACTGTAGAGGTAGCCAGGAACTTCGCTACTATCAGCTCAAGATTTTTGACCGGCAGCGTAAGGAGGGTCTCCAGGGTTCCTCTTTCCTTTTCACCTGCAGTAACATCTATAGCAGGATACAGTGCGCCCATCAGTATACTGGTTATCAGCAGGAAAGGCACTATCATACCCACTACATAACCGGCATTCTCTTCCTTGGAGGAAAAATCCTTGTATGTATAATCAATGGGTTTAAGCACTGCGTCCGGATCAAGGCCAAGAGACGTAAGCTCTTCTCTGGTGGTTTCTTTCTGGATATCCGTCAGTATGTCCTTTATCATACCCGCCGCCGTCTGCGAATCGGTTTCCGACGCCAGATATACTATCTCGTAATAAGGCCTGTTCTCAGATACACTTTCTACAAGATAGGCATCCACCAGGCCTTTTCTCAGATTCTTTTCGTTTTCCTTTTCGTTCTTCGGCCTGTAATAAACAAAGGTATAATTATGGTCTTTTTTTAAACGGTTAAAGTTGTCCACCATAGCCTGTTCATCCGCAAAGTTTTCAAAGCCTATGGTATAGGATTTGCTAGTGGATGCTTTAAGCATGGAAGAAGCCAGGAACATTGAACCGGCCAGAATAAGCGGATACAATATCAGCGGGATCACTATCATCATAAGGATAGTCTTTTTATCCCTCAGGATATCCAACATCTCCTTTTTATAGAGCGAAAAGATGATCTTCTTACGCATCCTCTTCCTCCCCGTCCTCTACGGTATCTCCCTTATTGATGATAGCTCTGAAAGTTTCGCGCAGATTATCCGTATCAGTCTGCTCCATCAGATCAGCCGGGGACGCATTGGCTATTATACGGCCCTTATACATCATTATGACCCGGTCGCACAGATACTGCGCCTCTTCCATATAATGTGTGGAATAGAGCACTGTCCTTCCTGCTTCCTTCTCACTCTTCATAAAGTTAACAATCGATTCGCTGCTTAAGATATCAAGCCCCAGCGTGGGCTCATCAAAGATATATATACCGGGTGAATGCACCAGACATCTGGCAATATTGGCCCTCTGGGTCTGTCCCGTCGAAAGGCGCTCAATGCGGTTATCCACGAACTCCTGCATATTAAGCACTTCAACTATCTGATCGATACGCGCATCACGGCTTGATTCATCCATGCCGTAGATCTCTCCTATAGTCGACATCAGCTCCCTGGCCGAAAGCCTGCCGTAAAGTCTGGTGTTGCCCGAAAGATAACCTATACAGCGCTTTATCTTTATGGAGTCGGTGATCCGTTCTCCTTCGTCATCTATAATATGTACAAAGCCTTCGCCCGGCTCAAGGAGATTTCCGAGCATACGGAGCAGCGTGGTCTTGCCTGCGCCGTTAGGGCCCAGCACACCAAGTATCTCACCCTCACGTGCATCAATATCCACGTGATCCACCGCATAGAATTCTTCCTTACGGCTCTTTTTTCCCTTATCGTTTACAAGGCGCGTAAAGCTCTTGCAAAGTCCCCTCGCTTCGATCCTCAAGGCTGTGTTCCTTTCTTGAAAAGATTCTGCTACGGCATAAGTTCGATTACGGAAATCAAAGATTTCCTATCTCACTTATTCGCTCCGCTCAGAATGACAGCGGGTGTTCTCTGAATGACACTCACGCTAACCATTCTTCTGTTTTTTCTCGAGTTTCTTTCGTTCTTTCTCAAGCTTCTTTCTGAGGGCGGCCAGTTCCTCGGCATGGGTTATCTCGTATTCTTCATACAGATCCGGCCGTCTTTCTTTTGTTCGTTCCAGAGACTGCAGAAGGCGCCAGCGGTCTACTTTGGCATGGTCGCCGGATAAAAGCACTTCCGGAACTTTCTTTCCCATCCACTCTTCCGGCCTGGTATACTGGGGATATTCCAGCAATCCTTCATTAAAGCTCTCCGTAGTTGCGGATTCATCATTATTCAGAACACCCGGTATCAGACGGGAAATACTGTCCATCATTACCAGCGCAGGCAGTTCCCCGCCGGTAAGCACATAATCTCCTATGGATACATTATCCGTAACGATCTCTTCCAGAACGCGCTCATCAATACCCTCGTAGTGCCCGCAGAGAAAGATCAGATCATCTTCCTTTGCAAGTTCTTCCGCCAGAGCCTGATCGAACACCCTGCCCGTAGGCGTTAGATAGATAACGCGCTTCTTTTTCCCGGAATCCTGTCCTGTGGGATCCGCCGGAAGATCATTGCCCTTCAGCGCTTCCTTCTCTCTTTTTTCAATGGTATCCAGTACAGCGCGGTAGCAGTCATAGACAGGCTGACACTGGATCAGCATACCTGCTCCGCCGCCATAAGTGTAATCATCTACCCGCTTATGCTTGCTGGCAGTATATTCCCTTATATGGAAACAGTCCAGCGATAAAATACCGTCCTCCATGGCACGGTATAAAACGCCGGTATGCATCCCTTTTTCGATCAGCTCCGGAAAGAGCGTCATCACATAGTATCTCATAAACCTTCCATGACCGAAACATCCATCCGGCCCGCTTTGATATCAACTTTAAGTATACACTGTTTTATCGCAGGAAGCAAAAGTTCGCTGCCATCATTTCGCTCTATGCGGTAAACATCATTAGCCCCTGTCTGCATAACTTCTGCAAGCCTGCCTATAAGCTCACCGTCTTCGTAAACCTCGAGCCCCTCAAGGTCCGAGATATAATATTCATCTTCATAAAGAGGCACGGCATGTGCCCTGTCTACAAAGAGTTCCCTTTTGCGCAGCTTCTCCGCCATGTCCCTGTCAGTTATCTCCCGAAACTGCAGGATGATACGGTCATTCTGCTTCTTCATTCCGCAGCAATGCAGCGGCTCATATCCGTCTTTGCCGGACATGTAGAAATCCTTTACCTTCTTTAAATGATCCACATCATCTGTGGTGGGATAGACTTTTACTTCGCCCTTTATCCCGTGGGCTTCGGTGATGACACCGATCCTGAAATATTCCTCTGCCATACTTTTCTTCCCAAATTATATTAAGTGCCCGGAATGATTCCCGGGCACCTGCAATTAACTTTACTCGATTATGTCTACATCCACGTATGTATCATCTTTTGTGGAGGCAGCCTTTACAACGGCACGGATCGCTTTGGCAATCCTGCCCTGCTTACCGATGACCTTACCCATGTCTGAGGGGTCGACCTTAAGCTTAACGGTAATATGCTTACCGTCAGTCTCTTCGGTGACCTGCACAGCCTCAGGTTTGTCAACCAGGGCCTTGGCCATCACCTCAACTAATTCTTTCATTCAAATACCCCCCGGCGGATTTATTTTTCGATATTAGCCAGCTTGAGTATCTTTCCTACGGTCTCGGTAGGCTGTGCACCATTTGAAAGCCACTTCTTTGCCTTCTCCTCATCCAGCTTGAAGGTAGAAGGATCGGTGTTGGGATCGTAAGTTCCGATCTCGTCGATAACCTTACCGTCACGTGCATTACGGGAATCAGCCACAACTATACGATACAGGGGCTTTTTCTTCTTTCCCATTCTTGTTAATCTCATCTTTACTGCCATTTTAAATTTCCTCCCTTTGGATTAATGATTGTTTATTAAAACGGAAAGCGAAAGCCTCCACGTCCTTTCTTACCCATGCCGCCCATCATTCCGGGCATCTGCTTCATCATCTTCTGTGACTGTTCAAACTGCTTGATGAAGCGGTTTACTATTGCGACATCAACTCCGGCGCCCTTTGCTATCCTGAACTTGCGCTGGGGATTTAAGAGCTTCGGATTGGCTCTCTCCTGGGGTGTCATGGAGAGCACTATCGCCTCGGTCTGCTTAAGCTGCTTATCGTCTATCATGGAACTGATATCGCCCATCTTTGAGCCGACGCCGGGCAGCATTGAAAGTATACTGCCTATACCGCCCATCTTCTGCATCTGCTTCATGGACTCAAGGAAATCGTTAAAGTCGAACTTGCCTTTCTTAAGGCGGCCCGCCATATCCTTCTCGGTTTCGGGATCGATATCTATGCTCTGCTCAACCTTTTCGATAAGTGAGAGCACATCGCCCATACCCAGGATACGCCCTGCCATTCTGTCGGGATAGAACTGTTCGAGGTCTGAGAGTTTTTCGCCCATACCTACGAACAGGATAGGCTTGCCGGTGACTGCCTTTACGGAAAGAGCCGCACCTCCTCGGGTATCGCCGTCCATCTTCGTTAAGATAACGCCGGTGACTCCCACCTTCTCATCGAATTCCTTGGAAACATTAACTGCATCCTGACCTGTCATGGCGTCAACCACCAGCAGTGTCTGATGGACTTCTATCTGCTCCTTGATGTTGATGAGCTCCTGCATCATCTCTTCATCTATATGCAGACGTCCTGCGGTATCGATGATGACCACGTTATGGCCATTCTTCTCCGCATATTCCATTGCAGCCTTTGCTATATCAACAGGCTTGTGATCCGTGCCCATGGCGAACACGTCCACTTCCTGTTTCTTTCCGTTGATCTGCAGCTGTTCGATAGCTGCGGGTCTGTAAACGTCGCAGGCCACCAGCAGAGGTTTCTTGCCCTTGAGCTTTAATTTGCCTGCTATCTTTGCGGTGGTCGTCGTCTTACCTGCACCCTGGAGACCGCACATCATGATAACGGTGGTAGCCTTACCGGGCTGCAGCTTAAGCTCCGTGGTCTCGCTGCCCATCAGGGAGGTCATCTCTTCGTTAACGATCTTGATGACCATCTGGCCGGGATTGAGGCCGTTCATAACATCCTCACCCACGGCACGCTCTTCAACGGATTTAACGAACTGTTTTACCACACGAAAGTTAACGTCTGCTTCCAGCAGCGCCATCTTGACTTCCTTCATGGCCCCGCGGACATCAGCCTCAGTCAGCTTGCCCTTGCCCTTTAAGCCCTTGAAGATATTCTGTAATTTATCACTTAAGCTTTCAAACGCCATATATCAGTATCCTATATCTCATCCAGCAGATGATCCACTGCCTGAAGCAGTCCGCTGGTCTCTGCCTTGTTCAGTCTGCGGGATCCGTCTGACTCCCTGTCTTTTGATATCAGGTTCTTAATGCTCTCCAGACTTTCCCTGTTTTCCCTGAAGCGTGCTATCAGCCCCAGGCGTTCTTCATATTCTTTAAGGCTCTTATCGCAGCGCTTGAGCAGATCATGTATATTCTGCCTGCTCACCTCAAAGCGTTCCGCAGCCTCTGCAAGGCTTAAGTCCTCATACACACAGGCCTCATACACTTCCTGCTGATGCTTTGTAAGAAGCGGCCCGTAAAAATCGTATAGTATGCCCTGCTCTACTATTTTTTCCATAACAGTGGGTATTATGCCAGATGTCAGGCAGTCTGTCAAGTATTTTTTATTGACAGCCCAATTCCTGATCTTATCCTATCGCCTCCAGCATATCCAGTGCGCGGCGGCTTTTTTGCACATCATGGACACGTACTATATTAATACCTGCCTGTGCTGCCAGTACGGTTGTCACCAGGGTTCCTTCTTCTCTCTGATCAACCGGCAGCTTTAGCGTATTTCCGATGACGGACTTGCGTGAAGTCCCGAGCATCACAGGCCAGCCCCAGCTGCAGATATCCTCCAGATTACGAAGGATGACCAGGTCGTTTTCCGTGCTGCCCGCAAACCCAACTCCGGGATCGATGATGATATCATCCTCAGATACTCCGGCTGCCATGGCCTTCTGCGCAGCATCGAAAAGCACTGCATTGATATGCTTCATCAAGTCCTGCTCCTTATCCTCATGGGGATAATGGGTATTATACATAAGGATGACCGGAGCCTTGTATTTTGCGGCAACCTCCGCCATTTTCCCGTTCTCATAGCCCAGGCCGCTTATGTCATTAAGCATATCCGCGCCGGCTTCCAGGGCGGCCTTAGCCACTTCAGGCTTATAGGTATCAACGGATATATATATATCGAAATGCCTGCGCACCTCTTCAAGTGCAGGGATAAGGCGCTTAAGCTCTTCCTCCATGCTCACCGGATCACCGCCGGGGCGGGTGGATTCCGCACCGATATCTATCATATCGGCACCTTCCGCGATCATGCGCTCAACACACTTAAGGACACCCTCACGCTCCCAGGCTCCGCCGTCACTGAAGGAATCCGGCGTCAGATTAAGGATGCCTGCTATAAGGGTGCGTCCCGTTTTTAATTCTAAATGTCCTGTTTTCATTATTACCTCCAAATAAGAGACCGTTCATTGACTATTATTCTTTAAAAGAGCCCCCTTATCCAGGAGGCTCTTGAATCTTTATTTTCTGTCCGGCTTATTCATCGCGCTTTTTCTTACTGCGGCTGATGAAACTGGGAATATCGAACTGCTCACGGGGCTTGGTAGGTATGCGGCCTGTTCCGGCAGATGCATTAAAACCTCCGTTTGCTACTCCGTTATTGTTGAAACGGGGCAGATTGTTGGTTCCCATGGGAACGCCCTGTGAAGGCATAGCATTGGGATCATCATACTGCTGCTGGTCCTGCATATCCTGTACTGCACCGGGGAATCCGTTGTTCACCTGTCTGATGGGGCCTGTCATTCCGCGCTGAACCATAGCGTCATTCTGCATTCCTGCCTGAGGCATCTGCTGGTTCATGTTCATATTGTTATTGAACTGGGGTCTGTTAAGCTGGGGCATACCCATCTGCTGGCCCTGGCGCATATTGTTGCGGTACTGGTTGGGATTTACCATCCTGCCGGCTGAATGGCTGAGAGGCTCATCGATACCGGTTGCTATCAGTACGACCTTGCAGTTTTCCTGCATTTCCGGATCGTCAACATCGTTGGAACCGATTATCAGGTTAACGCTCCTGCCGGTCTGGGAAACGATGTACTCGGAAATGGTCTGCTCATCATACATTGTGTAATTGCCGGCTGTAACGTTAAGGAGCACAGCCCTTGCATTATTGATGTTGGTCTCAAGCAGCTTGCTTTCAACAGCCTGCTTAACGGCATCCATAGCCTTTTCATCACCGGAACCGAAGCCCACACCCACATGAGCAACACCGGCGTTGCACATAACCTTCTTAACATCAGCGAAGTCGATGTTAACATCCAGCACGTTGTTAATAAGCTCTGTGATGCTCTGTACTACCTGCTGAAGGATCTCGTCAGCTTTCTTGAAGCCTTCCTTCTTGGTCATGCGGCGGTCTGCTATCTCTATGATCTTGTCATTGGGAATGACAACCATGGTATCGATATTGTTTCTTAAGTTGTCGATACCGTTATATGCGTTCTGCATACGCACATCACCTTCGTAGCTGAAAGGCTTGGTCACAACCGCAACTACCAGCGCGCCCATTTCCTTTGCCACCTTTGCAACAACAGGTGCTGCACCGGTGCCTGTTCCGCCACCCATACCACAGGTGATGAAAACCATATCGGCACCTTCCAATGCTTCTTTTATCTCATCAATACTTTCTTCAGCGGCTGCGCAACCCACTTCGGGATCAGCTCCTGCACCGAAGCCCTGGGTGGTCTTCTCACCGATCTGTATCGGTCTTCCTGATGTATGAAGCAGAGCCTGCTTATCGCAGTTGACGGAATAGTACTCAACTCCCTCTATTCCTTCCTCCATCATGCGATTTACAGCGTTGTTTCCTGCACCGCCTACACCAACCACTTTGATCTTTACAATCTCACTTGCCTTTTCATCAGATAATTCAAACAATTTTTCTACCTCCTCTTGGTGATTGCGCACAGGATATTGTATAAATTCCCTCTGCACCCCTACTACATCGTGTAAAGACTCTCGTAGTGCTTTTTTATAATATAATTATTTGTTTTATTACGCAACAGCTTTAGGCCCTAAAAAAGTGCGTAATTCAGACACGTTGACTCAAATAGTCAATTTATTCCTCATCTCCCTGGAAGCTGAAGGTGGTGGAATTACTGTCATAAGAGCTTAAGTCCAGCACCCCGCTGTACTCACCACCCTCAACGGTTTCCATGATCGCCGCCACCTGCTGTATCTTCTCTTCCAGCATATCGCTGCTGCCCATCTGTATACGCATATCGCCGAAATACAGGGTCATCTCCAGCTTCTCGTTAAAGTAGATCTTGTCGGCGCTCATTTCGTGCTTTGACAGTATCTTGGTGACATCCAGTATGGTCTGGAACACCTCTTTATTCCCTACCGGCAAAGGCTCATACATGACTATGCGCTCAAACTCCAGCCCTGTCACCAGCGGCAGGCCTTCGGTGGGCACATCGGCATTCTCGACTATTATCCCGTCCTTATCAAAGTACATATAACGGTCAAGATACCGTATATATCCGGCCAGTGCCTTTTCATATACTATGACCCTGATAGAATTGCGGCTCTCGACTTTGACTTCCATGGTCTCTATAAATGGCACGTCCTTAATGGCCTTATGCCTGTATTTAAGACCTACGATCAGTGAATTATCGCCAAACCATCCGTTCTCTACGATCTGCTTTATCTCGGAAGTCGTATAATGCTTATTACCCTGTACCATAATACTGGTGATCTTGAATTCATTAAGCACATAAAAGAACGCTCCCAGTAATATGCAGATTATGATCTCGGCGATCAAGATATTACGTCTTGTTCTTATGGGATCATCCATATCTCTCACCGGTTATTATTCCTTGCCACCCTTAGTACCAGCCCGATCTCGATCATCAAAAAGAGCGCTGACGAGCCTCCGTAACTGATGAAAGGCAGACTCACACCTGTATTGGGCATGGTATTCGTAACGACCATTACATTAAGTATGGTCTGCAGGGCTATATGTATCATAACGCCTGTGCTCAGAAGCATTCCGTATATATCCCGGGACTTTAGCGCTATCTGCAGGCAGCGCATCACTATCGCCCCCAGCAGTATCAACACAAATCCTGCACCGATCAGTCCGCCTTCCTCGCATATAGCCGAATAGATCATGTCATTATGGACCTCAGGGATCTTATCCAGCTTCTGTATTCCCTTGCCTATGCCTTTTCCGAAAACACCGCCGGAGCCTATAGCATAAAGCCCCTGCAGGGTCTGGTATGCGCCTTCATAGTAGAAATCCGGATTCGTCGGATCCTCCCAGATAAGGATACGCTTATAACGGAACTTCATGTTATCAATATTTCCGGCCGCAGCTTCCGCATGGGCTTTTGTTATCAGCGCCCATACCGCGATCACCAGCAGCAATGAATAGATTATGATCTGCCACTTCCAGTCCTTTGTTGCAGAAAAGAGCATCAGCACACCTATGCCCGCGATTATTATCGCACTGGAAAGGTTATTTGATATCTTATACACAAGTCCTGCGCCGGCCAGGGTGACCGCAAGCGGAAACAGGTATCCCTTCAGCGTGTTGATCTCGTCTTTTTTTTCGGCAACGTATCCGGCAATGAAGATCAGCACCGCTATCTTTACTATCTCGGCAGGCTGTATCTGGCCGATGGGGCCAAGATCAAGCCAGCGTGTCGCACCGTTAACGGTCTTACCCAGCGGAGTCTTAAGCAGCAGCACGGATCCCAGCGAACCTATCAGTATCACCGTTCTCCATTGGGGTCCGCCAAAAGACCGGATAAACTTATAGGGCATCAGATATATGAAACCAATACCGACTATACCTATAATCTCCGCCAAAAGCTGCTTCTTCAGAAAGTTTGACTGGGCATCAAGGTTCGTAGTATAGGAGGTGGTTGAATATACCATTACCGCACCTACGACCATGAGTCCGAAGAGCGCCAGGATTATGGTAGGATCGGGGATGACTATAGCATCACGCTTTTCGTGCTTCTTTCTTTTACGTTTTTTTCTTACTTCATCCTCCATCCCTTACAGACCCCTGACCAGTTCCTTAAATATGCGTCCTCTTTCTTCGTAGTCCTTAAACATTCCCCAGCTTGCACATGCCGGTGACAGAAGCACCGCCTCTCCGGGTTTGGCAAGTTCAGCAGCCTTTCTGACTGCTTCTTCCATATCAGCCACCATCACTATATCAGTAAACCCATGTGCCAGGGCACATTCTTTTATCTTCTCCGCAGTCTGTCCCAGCAGTATCAGATAAGAAACTTTTCCGTCAAAGCTCTCTATCCACTCATCATATTCGCTCTGCTTATCATAGCCGCCGCCTATAAGCACAGTCTTTTTTACCATGGCCTGTATGCCCTTGATGGCTGCATCGGGATTGGTTCCCTTGGAATCATTGTAGTAATCCACTCCATTGACCGTCGCGGTAAACTCTATCCTGTGTTCCACTGCAGTAAAGGAACATACGGAGCTGATGATCCTTTCCATTGGCACTCCGGCCGCTGAACATATCGCTATGGCAGCCATAACGTTCTCAACGTTATGTAAACCAAGCAGTTTCATATCATGTATATCCATAAGCTGTGTCATGCCGCCCATATCCATGTTGGCCGGGAAGCGTGATACCGAATAGATCTTGTCATCTTCGCAGTACAGATTTATTGCGGGCCTGTCTGCCGCTTCAAGCCTCTGCACCGATGAAAAATAAGACACCTTTGCACGACAGCGTTTTTCTGCAAAGTCCTTAAGTCTTTCGTCCTCATAGTTCAATATACAGAAATCACCCGTTCCCTGCCTCTTTGATATGGCTTCCTTGCAGGCTGTATAGGCCTCCATGGTATGATGGCGGTTTAAATGGTCAGGAGTGATATTCAATATCGCCGATATCTGCGGATGGAAAAGATCGGTCGTCTCCAGCTGGAAACTGGAAACCTCCAGCACCACCGTATCGTTTTCTTTGGTCTTAAGCGCGATCTCTGTATACGGTTCCCCGATATTTCCGACTACATATACGTTTCCGTCGATACCGTTATCCGCATACCAGTCTCTCATGATATGTCCGGTAAGTGCGGTAGTCGTCGTCTTTCCGTTCGTTCCGGTTATGGCTATCAGCCGGCCCTTTGAATAGCGGTAAGCCAGTTCTATCTCTCCCCATACAGGTATTCCAAGAGCCCTGAAGCTGTCCACAAAAGGAGTATCCGTCGGGATACCGGGACTCATTACCAGCAAGGCAGCATCTTTCTTCTCTTCTTCAGGCAGCTCACCGGCATAAACATGGGTATCCCGGGGGATTTTCTTTACAAGGGCGTCTATATCCAGTTTCTCATTCTGGTCAAACAGAACGATCTCTGCTCCGACCTGATCCAGCAGCTGTGCAGCCGCTATACCGCTCTTGCCGGTTCCCATTATTATGACTTTCTTATTTCTCAGTTCCATATATTTCTCCTATACGAGCGATAATAATGCTATCGCCGCCGCTATTATCGTTATTACCGTAAAACGCGTCATTACCTGCGTTTCTTCCCAGCCGCTCTTCTCAAAATGATGATGTATGGGTGCCATCTTAAAGACACGCTTTCCGTGGCTGATCTTGAAGTATGATACCTGGATCATCACGGATGCCACTTCTATCACATAGATAATCGCCACTATAGGCAGTACCAGGGGAATATGAAGCGTATATGCAGCCCCGGCGACAAAACCTCCAAGCGCAAGCGCTCCGGTATCTCCCATAAAGACGCTGGCCTTATGTGCATTAAAGAGCAGGAATGCCAGCAATCCTCCCAGTACCGCAGCCGATACCACAGCCACTGCAGGCGCTGCATCGCCGCCCAGCATAAAGGCTGCCGCAATAAAGAAAAGTGCTATCGCCGCCGTGACCGAAGATGCAAGACCGTCCACACCGTCTGTGAAATTAGCTCCCGTATCGGTTCCTATCACAGCCACAAACAGGATAGGCAGCCCCAGGATCCCCGGATCCACTTCAGTCTTCAAAAACGGAACGATCATGTCAAGGTTTACGTTTGCATGCTTTATCAGAAACCACGCAAAAGCCGCCGTAACCAGAACCTGCAGTGAAAACTTCTGCCATGCCGCAAGCCCTTTTGAACGCTTAAGCACCACCTTTATAAAATCATCGATGAAGCCTATCAGACCAAATGCTACGATCAGGATCATCATAGGCATCATTTCCGGATATTTCTTTCCGAAAATAATGGATACCACTCCTATCCCCGCCAGAAAGATCAGGCCGCCTATGGTAGGCGTTCCGTTTTTTGCTTTATGGCTTTCAAGTCCCTCTTCCCTCACGGTCTGCCCCACTTTAAGCTTAAGCAGAAGCGGTATGATAAAAGGACCCAGCGCTGCGCTGACCGCAAAAGATACAATTATGGCTATCAATACATCCTTCATCTATGTTCTCCCCCGCTATTCTCTGGGATCCGGATTATCATCTTCTTCGCCTCTGAGAACCGTGATCTCTTTGGGATTGCCGTATTCATCCTGGAAAATGCTGGAATCGGCATCCAGCGGAACGCCGGTTTCCGGATCCAGAGGTTCCTTGTTCAAGGGATCGATCGCATATCCCGCCTTATCATCCGGCAGAACCGTAACTTCCGGTTCAGGCTCCATCGGTACAGGTGCCGAGCCATCCTGTGAGGCTGAGTTTGCCGATACGCTGTTCTGTGAGAGCGTATCCTTAAGTCCTTTTTCCTCCAGTTCCTTACGCTCTGCTGCCGTAAGCGGCTCAGTCATAAAGATATGAAGATAAGGAAGTATCTCCGTAAGTATATCCTTGCAGAGTATGCAGGCATTACGGGTACCGTTTTCCTGTGTGGCAGTGTTCGGCCTGTCAATTACCACGTAGATCGCTATCTGCGGATCATCTGCCGGTGCAAAGCCCATAAATGAAACGGTATAGTCCCTCTTACCCTGTCCGGAACGCTCTGCGGTACCGGTCTTTCCGCCTATACGGTAACCGGCGGGACGCGCCCTTGTACCGGTACCTTCATCAACAACGCCTATACAGTAGTCGATCATCAGTCTTGATACACTCTCGGACACCACCTGGCGCACGATAGTGGGCTCGATATTATCCACCACTGCCCCCGAAGAATCCTTGATCTGCTTAACCATATGAGGCTGGTAGTAATAACCTCCGTTAACAAGGCTTGCATAAGCGCTTATGTTCTGTATCATGGTGACATTAAAGCCCTGTCCGAAAGTCGAGGTCATAAGCTCCGTGACACCCATATTTTTCGAATTGAATACCAGCGTCGCGGTACGCATCTCTCCTGCAAGGTCTATATTGGTACGCAGGCCGAAATTAAAATTCTTCTGGTATTTCAGGAATTCTTCCTTGCCAAGCTTCTGGCCGATGATCATCAGGGCCACGTTACAGGATTTTTCCACCGCCTGCTTGAGCGTGATAACGCCGTCGCCGTATCTCTGGTGGCAGCGTATCGTTGTAGCCTTGCTCCCCTCGCCAAAAGTAAGGTACCCGCGGCAGTCAAAGCTGTCGCCGTCATGTATAACGCCGGCGTCCAACGCCGCAGCCACGGTAAAGGTCTTGCACACCGATCCCGGCTCATAAGACTGGGAAATGCAGAAATTCTTCCACAATGACTGGCTGGCCTTTTCCAGCCGTCTCTCCTCTTTCTCGTCCCTTTCTTCCTTCGTTTCCCCTTCAACAAACTCTTCGTCCCAGCCGCCCAGCTTTGCCAGCTGCTCTACCTGCATATCGCTGTACATTGAAAGGTCTTTGGGATTGTTGAGATCATAGTACGGATAACTGGCCATGGCCAGGATCTCACCGCTGTGAATATCCATCACTATAACGCCGGTATTATCGGCACCCATTTCGTTTTCACGGAATTCGCCGGTGTGAGCTATATCGTATTCCTTGAGTTTTTCCTCGCAGACACTCTGTATATAGGAATCTATCGTTGTTACCAGGGTATATCCGTTCTCTGCCGGAACCACTGTCCGCTCGAGTGCGTTTTCAGCGGTAAGGTAACCGTATTCACGTCCGTTCCTGCCGGTCAGCACATCATTGTAATACTCTTCAAGCCCATACTGCCCTCTTCCGTCGGCAGTAGTAAAGCCTATCACATCGCAGGCCAGGCTTCCTCCGGGATAAGTACGCTTAAATTTGTCCTCAAACCAGATAACCTTCTTGTTTATCGTAGGAAGTTTGGTCTCCCTGTTCTTATTGTCTTCGGTAACGGTCTCATTATAGTTAGCAACATAGTTCTCGTATTCCATGCGCTGGTCATAATCAACGGTACCAAGGATGTGATACTGGCTTTCGCGGTTTTCGTTCAGATATTTCCTGATAGCATCTTTGTCGAGGCCCATCGCAGTACTGACCGCATTTAAAGTGGTCTCTATGGATTCCTCATCATTCCAGGCCATTTTGCTGTCGAGAACGACATTGTATACACGTTCCGAATATGCCAGAAGCGTTCCGTTGCGGTCCAGTATGGCTCCGCGCTGATAAGGTATTGCCTTGGAATCGTATTTCTGCTGGTTGAGCACCTGCTTTTTGTAGCGCTCACCGTTGTCCCTCATGATGGTCCAGGTCCTGAATATCAGAAAAGCAAAAAACATTACCACGCCTATTCCCATGATAATGATCTTCGCTTGTATATTCTGTGACATTGAAGAGCTGCGGGGCTTTTTCCCGCGTTTCACCCGTCTTCTTTTTTTCTCTTCTTCCAATTTAACTACACTTTCTGATTTCTTCCGTCACTTACTCATAAGTAGGTACGTCCGTGTACTGCTTTACATAGTCCTCGATCTGTCCCGAATAAGATATTATCTGTCCCTCGCTGGCACGCTGCATGCCCAGTTCCTCTTCTGCTATCCTGGCCACTTCACTCATTTCAACCTTGCTTTTGTTACGCTCTTCGTAGAGGTCATTGGATCGCTTAAGCTCCTCATACTCCGAAAGTTTTGAAGCATACTGTGCCCTGCTCATGGTAAGTGTATTCTGCGTTCTGATAAAGAACATAACAGATACTATCATAAGTGCAAATCCCGTCACAAGCACGAATATGGTAGATAAAGTAAGCCTTACGCCGCCCTTTGCCCTGCGGCGCTCCTCCCTTATCGGATGGATATCGGCTATTCTTTCTTCTCTTCTTTCTGCATGCTGTCTAGCTGCTGCTGCCATTTTACTGTCTCCTTTTTATCTTTTCTCAAAAACCCTCAGTTTAGCGGGCTTTGATCTGTTATTCTTCTCCAGCTCCTCTTCGGAGGCCGTTATCGCCTTTCTGCTTATAACCTTTCCCTTGGATACTTTCCCGCATACACACTGCGGAAAGTCCGGCGGGCAGGTACAGGGCTTTTCAAGTCTCCTGAATGTTTCCTTCACCATTCTGTCTTCCAGTGAATGGAAACTTATTATGCAGAGCCTGCCGCCGGGTTTTAAGAAATCCACCATAGGCTCTATCGCCGCCTCCAGTACATCCAGCTCCCTGTTGCAGGCTATCCTTATAGCCTGAAAGCTTCTCTTTGAAGGATGTCCGTCCTGCCGCATCCTTGCCGGTATGGCAGCTTTGATCAGCTCGTTAAGCTCAAAGGTGGTCTCCACAGGTTTTTCCTGTCTGGCCTGTACTATCTTTTTTGCAATGTTCTTTGCGAATTTTTCTTCGCCGTAATCCCTTATTATGTGAAAGATCTCTGTCTCACTGTATTCGTTTATTATGGTGTAGGCACTTATGGGGTTGCCCTTATCCATTCTCATATCCAGCGGTGCATCGTAGCGGTATGAAAAACCTCTCTCTGCATTATCCAGCTGGTAGGAGGAAACCCCCAGGTCCAGCAGTATGCCGTCCGCTCCGGCTATGCCCCTCTGTGTCAGATCCGATACTGCATTTTCAAAGTTATTCTTTATCAGTGTTACCTTACTGCCGTATGTCTTAAGCCTCTCTGTCGCGGCAGCCAGGGCTTCATCGTCCTGGTCAAAGCAGTACAGCTTTCCGTTTTCATCAAGCCGTTTTGCTATCTCACTGCTGTGTCCGCCGCCGCCCACGGTACCGTCTACATACGTTCCTCCGGGCTTTATATCCAGTCCCTCAAGGACTTCATTTAACAATACGGGGATATGAGAAAATTCCATCATCCGCCTCACATATCGTCTTCATCTTCTTCCGGCCATGCGAGCGATATCTGCTCTGCACAGTCCGCCATGTCAATGTTGGATATCAGATCAAAGTACCTATCCTTTGACCAGATCTCAATATATCTGGCTCCCTGGCTGAAAAGCACTTCCTTATCTATGCCGGCATAATCCTTAAGCGTACTCTTTAAAACAAACCGGCCCTGCTTATCGAGCTCCACCTCACACATACCGCCGACAAAGATCCTTTCATAATCACGGACACTCTGCATGTTGTGATTCATCTTTCTTATGCCGGCATAAAGGCGGTTCCATCTCTCTGTCGTCATCAGCCAGAGGCAGTGATCCAGTCCCCTGGTCAGGACAAAACTGTCAGTCAGCATCTTGCGATAACGGGAAGGTATGGCAAGCCTGTCCTTGTCATCAAGGGTATGGCAGATCTCTCCATTGGCTCTATCTTTTTTTTCGATATCGTCTTTCAACTCTTCCCCACTTTTTTTCTAATTTTATCCAATTTTTCCCTCGCAAAGTCAATTTTAAGGCATCATACTGCAAAAATCAAGTTTTTTTACAAAAAAAATAAGGCCAAAAGCCTTATTTTACTGGATCCGTCTTATATTGTACCGAACCTGTATTCGCCTACCAGATTTAGCCCTCTTTTTCTTCTGTTTTTTCCTCTTTCTCCTCTTCCTCAGCCTTTGTTTCGACAGCCGGCACAGCTTTTTTCATCTTTATCCTGACAACTATATCCGTGACCACGGCAAAAATGAAAAGGCACATTCCCAGTGCCTGGGAAACAGGGATGTGGGTTCCGGGTATCAGCAGCTGGTCCACTCTTATCCCCTCTATCACGAAACGGATGATACCGTAGCCACCCAGATACATCAGGGTACATTCTCCCTTGAAGGCTTTCTTCTTACCATAGATGAGTATTATTATCAGCAATATCAGATTGCAGACGCTCTCATACAAAAAGGTGGGATGAACCTGGATATAATTGGCTCCCTCCGGGATATGTGCGCTAAGCTCAGCCGTAATGTCCCTTGAGCGCACAGCTTCGACGGGAATACGCATGGCAAACAATCCGTCCGAATAGCCGCCAAACACTTCACGGTTGGTAAAATTACCCCATCTTCCCATGATCTGCCCCACCAGAACTCCGGTAAAGGCGGTGTCGAGCATCTCAAACATATTCTTTTTCTTAAGCTTTGACCATACGATAACGGTAGCTGTTCCAGCAATGACCCCGCCGTATATAGCCAGTCCGCCCTGACGTATATTCAGAATGCTAAGCAGGTCATCCTTGTAATACTCCCAGGCAAAGATGACATAGTAGATCCTGGCTCCCAGTATACCGATTATCAGGGTGTATATACCCATCTCATAAAAATCATCGGGATTCTGGCCATCGCGCTTCGCCACTTTTGAAATGAGCAAAAAGGCCAGCACCACACCTATACCTATGATCACGCCGTAAAGCATGATGGTAAAGCCGAAGATGCTGAAACTGCGCGGCACATCTTTAAGATATATACCCAAATTGGGGAAGGCTATATCGCCTCCGTTCATCCAGTCAGGCATCACTCTCTCCCTTATACGTTAAATCTGAAGAGTATAACATCTCCATCCTTAACGACGTAATCCTTGCCTTCCATTCCCACGATCCCCTTCTCTCTTGCTGCTGCCAGAGAACCGTTATCCAGAAGATCCTGATAATTTACAACCTCTGCCTTGATAAAGCCGCGTTCAAAATCCGTGTGGATCTTGCCTGCCGCCTGGGGAGCTTTGGTGCCTTCCCTGATGGTCCATGCACGGCATTCATCCTCACCTGCAGTAAGGAAACTGATCAGGCCCAGGAGCTTATAGCTGGCTGCGATAAGCTTATCCAGGCCGGAAGACTCAACGCCCAGATCAGCCAGGAACTCTTTCTTTTCTTCGTCTGAAAGTTCGGATAATTCCTCTTCCAGTTTAGCCGAAATGACAAACACGCCGTTACCTTCAGCTTCTGCCATCTCACGCACTTTCTGCACATACTGATTGCCTGCGCCGTCATCCGCCAGATCATCCTCTGCTACGTTAGCAGCATATATCGTCTTCTTGGCAGTGAGCAGATTGTATTCTGCAAACGCCTTCTGCACATCCTCATCATCCGGCACATCAAAAGTCCTTGCCGTGTTGCCTTCATCCAGATGCTTCTTTAAGGCTTCGATCATATCCACTTCCTTCTGAAGTGTCTTGTCCATCTTTGCCTGTTTTACCACTTTGGCATATCTTCTCTCCAGGATCTCTATATCCGAAAAGATAAGTTCCATATTAATGGTATCGATATCACGGGCGGGGTCCACCGAACCATCCACGTGTATAACGTTTGCATCCTCAAAGCAGCGCACCACATGCACGATAGCATCCACCTCGCGGATATTCGCAAGGAACTGGTTGCCCAGGCCTTCGCCCTTGGACGCGCCCTTTACCAGGCCTGCGATATCAACAAATTCGATCGCAGCATGGGTCACCTTTTTAGTATGATACATTTCTCCCAGTTTCTCGATACGCTCATCCGGCACCGGTACTATACCCACGTTCGGATCGATCGTACAGAACGGAAAGTTCGCAGCCTGCGCTCCCGCCTTGGTAAGTGAATTAAAAAGTGTCGACTTGCCTACGTTGGGCAGACCCACGATACCTAGTTTCATATTTATTTCCACTCCTTCATTTTTTATGCTTCTTTTATATAAATAAAGAAGCCCCAAGTTAGCCAATATATATTATACTAACCGGGGCAAAATTGCAATGTTATTTTATCTGATCACCGTGCGCTGTGAAGTGCAAAGTTAAATTCCACTTTCCTTACCTTTATGTAGAACTTACTCTTACAGGATTATCCCTAAGTTCCACTTATGATAAGTTGATTTTAGTCTTACAATAGTAATTCCGGCAACTGTCCATGAAAGGATT
>JAEEGL010531087.1_pt1 | contig 22186 bp, 12 predicted proteins | sample 9134231 | NCBI WGS metagenome assembly JAEEGL01 (sample SAMN16246548, study PRJNA631951) | gut metagenome | biome: gut microbiome; feature: rumen; material: fiber-attached | host: Bos | place: Iran: Karaj | collected 2018-10 | reverse complement strand
TCAAAATGTAAGACAATATCACTTGAGCGAACGCATTTGTCTTACTTTCCAAAGTTTACACAGTTCACAGATGCAGCCAGAAACATAGTGTACCGCCGGTCGCGAGACTGTTTTATATTACGATTTTGGGAGTAGAGCCTTTAAAAAACAGGGCTGTTCATCCGCCCCGCCGAAGCGAGGATTTTGAACAGCCCATTAACTTTAAGTCAGATCAGCGGTCCAAACCGCCGGGATCAGCGACTCATTTAACGATGTAATACTCGTGCAGGCCAAGGCCCTTGGGCGACCAGTCGGAACCGGGAGCCGCGGACTGGTTGGTGTAACCATGGGCACCGCCGAGGACTACGAACATACCAAAGTACAGTCTCTCTTTGCCAAACGCAAAGTCTTCCGCTTTCTCAACATCGGTAACGGTGAACAGATCCTTGGGCAGCTTCGCCTCGAACATAAAACCGTCATCGGTCTTCGTGATCTTGGCTTCTACCAGATCCGTAATGTCGACGCCGCCGGCAGCAGGATCATCCTTGAGCGCGGTCTTGTGGTTGTGCTGCATCACTTTAAGCGAATCGCCCAGCACGAAGGTCACGAACAGACCGCCCGCCGAAGATTCATCGATGCGGGCACCGGGGTTAAAGTCGAGCTGGATCATATCATTGGCGGCAACGCCTTTGCCGATCACACCGACTACGAGACCGTCGTCAACGACTTTCAGATAATATTCAATGACAGCTTCGCCGATATCGCTGTTGGTCCAGGTCTGCGCGTTGCTATTGTCAAGCACGTAAGCAGCGGAATACTCGGCGGGATCAACATTACCGTCGATAGCCAGTTCCGCCGCGGCGGGACCGTCATAGTAAAGGAAGTACGGGTTGGCTTCGGGATTCATGTAGACCAGCGTGCCGCTCTCGACCTGAGATACGATCTTCAGTTCGTGGCCGGCGCCGGTAAGGCCGCTGACCGGAATATTGACCGCGAAACGGATAGCGAACTCGCCGCCTGCGCCTTTGACCGCGTCTTCAGTATTTTCAAACCAGTTGGTGCCGAGAACAACCGGACCGTCGTCGATCTGATAACCGACCTGAACGATGTTTTCCTCAAGGAAACCGGCCCAGCCGCGCATCGTTACTTCATTGATAGAACCGTCGGTACCGTCAACGGTCTCATCATTTTCAACTCTCCAGCCGGCAACGGCGCCATCGGTGATGATCTTACCGTTAAACTTGATAGTATCGAAGGAGAAGTTCTTGACGTCCATGTCTTCCCAGTTCAGGATCTCAACAGCATACGGATCATCGAACGGGACCGCAGTGGGTTCCGGAACCGCGGTGGGCGCTTCGGTCGGCGCCTGGGTGGGCACTTCGGTGGGCGCTGCAGTCGGTTTGACAGGTTCCTCGGTAACTACCGGTTCCGCCGTGGGCTCGGTTTCGTTTTGAACTGATTTGCAGCCGGCAAACAGCACTGCGATGAGACCCAGGACAAGTATAACCGAAATAAGTTTCTTCATACAATAAAACCTCCTATTTGTAATGAGTTTAGTTAATTATATCTCATCGTCGCGGCGATTTCAACAATAACTTTTCACTTGTTAATCAGCTCAATTATTGTTAAAATAGTATAAGACGATCTGCCCTGACGCTCCGCGTATTTTGCGCTGCGTTTGGCGTATTGCCGCATTACTAACTCGAGAGGTTATTAATATGAGAAAAAGAATAACCGCAGCGTTGACCGCGCTGATCGTATTGACATTGTTGTGCGGAATATTGACCGGATACGCCGGTCGGGACGATGCCGCCGTAGAGTCCGCCGAACTGAAGTCGCTGATATTGCCCGATCCGTATATTGAGGACGCGTACGGGCTGCGCGGTTTCACCGTTTCCACCGACGGCAAAAATATGTACCTGGGCTATCTGCACAGCATGAGCCCGGATCCCGGCCACGTTGCCCGCTACGACACGGTCACTCTTGAGAAGACCGGCGAGTTCATACCGCGCGTTAACGACGAGACCCCCGTGGGCAGTTCCAATTGCTATCCGAAGGGCCTGGCGGTGGACAATCGAGGCTTCCTGTTCGTGGGCGTTACCCACGCTGAAACGGAATACTGCAGCATTTACTGCGTAGGCAACAACTTCGTCGAGATCTCCCATATCGTTGAAGCCCTCGGCGATGTGACCGGCATTAACGGCATCACCACGCAGAAGTTCGGCGACCGCATCCTGCTGTATGTACTTACCTGCTACCGCAAGGACACCATACGCTGCTACGACGTGACCGATCCGCGCAATATGAAGCTGTACGACGGTTTCGGCAACGGCGGCGTAGTAGACTACAACGAGCTCACGGGATCCGAGAAGGACGCGGGCTATATCGCCGTTGACCTCGACGGCAACGTATATATCACCTGCCTCCTGGAAGACTCCGACTTGCGCAAAGGCAGCCACGTGCTGAAGCTCAGTCCCGACGGCAAAACGATCGTTGCCAGCACGAAGATAAAAGAAGCGTACGGTTTATCCTTCGCGGGCGACTATCTGTTCGTATCCGAGTACAACGATGAAAAATCTGCCGTTCACATTCTAAATAAGGAAGATCTTTCCGAGGTCAAAACGCTCAAGCTTGCCGGCAATGACTACCCGCTCACCGGCACAGGTTTCGGCGGCAATTACCTCTACGTCGCCTCCCAGGGCAGCGAGTCCCCCGACGACAGCGGCGAGATCTTCCGGACAACCGTCGAACTTCCCCTCACCCGCGATCCTCGTGAAACAGAGAAGATGGATCCCGGCGACTACGAAGTCCCGCTGCCCACCGAGGCTCCCACCGAGGCGCCGGACAACGGTTCCGCCACTTCTGATCCCGGCAGCTCAGACAAAAATGTCAAGAAATTTCCGCTCCTTCCCGTGGTTCTCGGCATCTGCGGCGCGATCGTCATTGCTTCGATCATCGTGATAATTGCAAGCGGCAAAAAGAAGAAAAAGTGACTACAAACTGACAACAAACCGCTTGACTTTACGCGGCGTCAATGGTAAAATCCCCCTCGTTCTCCGCCCTGATAACTGTTGAGAACTTTCCTTTCTTCCTTTTTGGGGCATCAGGACGGAAACAATTTGGAAGCGTATCGAAGTGGTCATAACGGCCCTGACTCGAAATCAGGTATACGGCAACGTATCGTGGGTTCGAATCCCACCGCTTCCGTTAGGCAAAATGGGCATCCATCCGGGTGCCCATTTTGTCTAAATAACTATAGTGTGGGATTCGAACCCGTGAGGGTCATCTGATAAAGTGCGTCGGCTGCCATGCCTCTTTTTCCGGCAGGCCGTACTTTTCTTTGCCGAGGGCGATTGACCTCATCAGGAAACACATATTCCGCGCGAGTACCCGCATCGTCTGCAGGCCCTCGGCGTCCTGTTCGGCCTCCCCTTTTTCCCGGCCGTGCACACTGTTCCAGTACTGGCTCGTTGCCACCGCCATACCGCAGTTCATCAGATACTTGTTCAGTCCGTCAAACGTGGAAGAGCAGCCGCCGCGCCGGGCCACCACAACGCTCGCGCCGACTTTCATCGTTTTGTCAAAAGACGAACTGAAAAACAATCTGTCCAGCAGGCTGATAAGCGTGCCGTTGGCGGAGGCGTAATACACGGGAGATGCCAGCACGATGCCGTCGGCATTTTCGAATTTTGCGGCAACTTCGTTGACCGCGTCGTTGAATACGCATTTACCGAGGGCGGCACATTGTCCGCAGGCCATACAGCCTCTGACGCTTTTGCCGCCGATATTGTACACTTCCGTGTCGATCCCTTCGGCTTCAAAAACTTTAATCATTTCGTCTAAAGCGACTGATGTGTTCCCGTCCGGCCGGGGACTTCCGTTTATAAGCAAAACTTTCATAAAAACCTCCGTTAGTAAGCAATAGAATTCATTTATTGTGTTTTCTGTATAGGCCTTTAACCACTGCCGCAACCGACACGATCAGCGGCATCGCAACTACGAGCAGCGTAGCAAAATTGACGCTCGCGGAAAATGCGATCGGGAGAAGTCCAAAGCCGACGTTGGACGGACCGTCGAGATTGCCCTTAAGCGCGATGAAATAGATGACTGTACTCACGACCGACACCGCAAGCGATACGAGCGCCAGGGGCAGCGTATACTTTTTTCGCGCCGCCGCGGTGAGATTGTTGTAGAAAAGTTCCCAGACGGCGATCGTGAAAAACGCCATCAGCGACACGAGCATCGTTGCCGCGCTGTAGAACACATAACCGTGCCTGAAGTCAACGATAAACAGACTGTAGAAAAAGCCGCAGAAACCGTACAGCGCGACCAGCAGCCAGAACGTTCTGAAGAAACTTCTGACTCCCCTGCCCCTGCTCTGGACCGGCGCCCGGGAAACCCCGAAGAAGAGCTGTTTTTGCGCATCATGCTTGACATAGATCAACACAAAGACTCCGAGCGCGATGAAGATCACAGCATATATAACAGCATCCAGTGGATACAGCCGCGACGGCGCGCCTTCCACAAGCGACAGATACCGGCCCGCGATTCGCAGCACTATCGTATAAACGATGATCAGTGCACCGATGATGATGCCGATCAGCGCATGTTTTTTGACTTTCTTTGCGAGGATCTCGCGGCTCTCATTCCGGTAAAAAGTGTGTGCGGTCATAAGCCCGCTCAGCGTCACGAAAAACGTGAGGAAGATCGGGCACGATCTTATTGCGTCGCGGATCGCCACATCGGGAGAGCCGCACACGATCGACCCGGCGCAGTCGGACAGACAGTACAGAAAATTCATAAAAGTGATCGCCGAAAGCACGAAGAACACGATAACGCAAAGCGTCACAAAAACCGACTGCCGCTTCTGCTTTCCGCCCTGTTCCGAATGGACAAAATTATTCCGGTCAAAAATACTGTTCATCACCATTTCACCCAAACGGCAAAGTCTCCGTTATCCCTTTCATTGTAGTAGAGGTGCTCCAGATCGAAGGAGCCGTCACTGCCGGTCAGCGTCACCAGGGACGCGCCGATCAAGTCAAAATTCTCATTGATGTTTACAGATTTGAGACCGGCCTGCATCGCTTCATCTTCCGATTCCACGTCAATGTGGGCAAAATACAGTTCGCTGCCCGTTTTAACGCCCAGGCCGATGACAACGCCTTCGTACTCAAACGTCCAGTCCACGTTGTGCGCATGACCCATAAACGCGGCTTTCAGGCCGTGGTCTTTTGCGCGGTCAATAAAGTCGCTCGCGTACTTTTCGTTTCCGTTGTCCGCGAATCCCTCAAGTTTGAAGAATTTGTTTTTAATATCGGCGCCGTCTTCCGATACCGCCTTCCACGCCTTTTCGTTTTCATCCTGCGGAATATGGTAATACGCTATCGCGGGAATATTATCACCGAAATGTTCCTGCTCTGCTATATACCAGTCGGTCTGTTCAGGACGAATATAGTCGTAGTCTCTGGAAACGGAAAACTCTGTCTCGGAAAAGCTGGCGCCGGAGTCGATATTCGCGATCATCCACACCGCTTTCGTATCCTTCGTACCGTCCTCGGTCAGATTGATAATGAAATTGCTCCGCCCGTACAGATCGTCGTCAAGTTCACGGTACAGACAGTGCGGCGCGTTGGCAAAACGGTCCGCGAGGTCGTTCGGGTTATAGAGGCAGTGCCGGTCGTGGTTGCCCCAGATAGGCGCGTAAACGAAACCGTACTCCTCCGCTTTGCGCTCGAAATAGTCGATAAAAGTGGTGAGATGATAGCTGTTGGCCAGCATGAACATGTCACCTGTAAGCTCCACGAGATCGATCTTTGCATCTGCCCCTTGTGTCTTGGCGATATGGTCATTGACTACCTTGAACAGTTTGTCAAGATAGTTCATCGAAGCCTTTGCGGACGTATTGACGTTCCAGTGGATATCTGTCAGCTGAAGAATGTTAAAGTTGTCATGATACCGAACGGTGAAGACATAATCATCAAGATGTTCGGAAGACCGTACCGGTGCACTGCAGCCGGCGGATATCAATAATACCGCGGCCATGGCGACCGAAACGATATAAGTCAGTTTCTTTTTCATGTTCCCTCCATATGGTTCCAATTGGTGCCCCGGGCAACGCTATATTAAACTTCGCTATAACGTCTGCGGCGGATGGTGAACAATACTGCCCCCGCAACGGTGATCAGCAGTATCGCAGCTGTCGATCCAAACGCCCGCTCGTCGCCTGTCGGAGGTGGCGGCGGACATAAGGTGTTGACAACTGTCAAAGCAGCTTTACCGTCGTAGTCGATCTCCGCGACGAGCTTCGAATCGACGTCTGTGACCGTGATCGTAACAGTGTGAGGAGTCGTATCGTAAGTCATGTATACGATATTGCCCGAACGCTCGGTAATCGTGTAAATGTACACGCCCGGTTCAGTAAATTCTATGGATCCGAATATTGCTGTAGGATCCGCCTTGGTGGCAGACGCGGATGTCACGTTCGGCAGCGGCGCGTTTTCGGTAACGGCGGCAATGTCGAAAATGAACTCATCACTGTCTTCCCATGCGCGGCCGGCGAGTTCCTTAGTTACTTCCGGCGCCGCGCTGCAAGGCGTGGTCGCGTAGCTGTTGGTTATTATAAGCATATCCGAACTGTCGTAATCGACGACAACAGAAAGCTCATTCGTATCCGGATCTGCGGTAACGGTTACGGTTACTTTATGCGCCGCGGTGTCGTACGTGACGCCCGGCACACCGTCATCGACCTCGGTGATCGTATACTCGTATACACCGACAGTATCGAATTCCACCTCTGCGAAGATCGCGGTGGGAGCATTTTCGGTAACTGTCAATTCGGTCACCGCCGGCATCGGAGCCCCTTCGGTAACTGCCTCAAGTACGAACTTGAACGAATCCGCTTTGCCCCAGTCGCTGAACTGCTTGGTGGCCTCAAAATGTGCGTATATTGCAGTAAAGGTGTTGGTTATAACAAGCGAGTCTTTCCCGCCGTAGTCAACGACCGCCGACAGCGCATTGGTCTGTGCATCCGCCGTTACGGTAACCGTGATAACATGCGCGGCCATATCGTACGTGACACCCGGCACACCGTCATTGACCTCGGTGATCGTATAATTATATACGCCGACGGTATCAAATTCCAGCTCCGCAAAGACCGCCGTAGGATCATTTTCCGTTACTGTCAATTCAGTCACTGCCGGCATAGGAGCGCCGTCAGTCAGAGCGGCAAGTACGAACGTGAATGAGTCCGCTTTGCCCCAGTCGTCAAACTGTTTGATAGCCTCAAAATGCGCATGAGCCGCAGTAAATGTATTGGTGATCACAAGAGTATCCGCGCCGTCGTAATCCACGACCGCCGAAAGCTCGTTGGTATCGGGGTCAGCGGTCACGGTGACGGTCACTTTATGCGCCGTCGTGTCGTAAGTAACGCCCGGCACGCCGTCGTTGATTTCGGTGATCGTGTATTCGTAAACGCCGACTGTATCGAATTCCAGCTCCGCAAATACTGCGGTTGGATCATTTTCCGTGACTGTCAATTCAGTCAACGCCGGCATCGGCGCACCTTCGGTAACAGCCGCCAGCACGAACGTGAACGAATCCGCTTTGCCCCAGTCAGCAAACTGCTTGGTCGCTTCAAAATGCGCATGCGTCGCGGTGAAAGTATTGGTGATCACAAGCGCATCCGCGCCGTCATAATCTACAACAGCGGAGAACTCGTTGGTATCGGGATCGGCCGTCACAGTGACAGTTACCTTATGGGCCGTCGTGTCATAAGTGACACCGGGGACATGGTCATCTACCTCGGTGATAGTGTATTCATAAACACCCACCGTATCATACTCCAGATCCGCAAAGACCGCCGTAGGAGCCGTTTCGGAAACCGTAAGCTCAGATACTAACGGCATAGGAGCGCCTTCGGTAATTGCCGCAAGTACGAACGTGAACGAGTCTGCTTTGCCCCAGTCAGCAAACTGCTTGGTGGCCTCAAAATGTGCGTAAGTCGCGGTAAACGTGTTGGTAATTACAAGCGTATCCTTTCCGCCGTAGTCAACTACCGCTGAAAGCGCGTTTGTGTCAGGATCGGCAGCTACCGTAACTGTAACAATATGAGGAGTTGTATCATATGTGACACCCGGTATATGATCATCGACTTCGGAGATTTCATACTTGTAAACGCCGACTGTGTCAAATTCCAGTTCCGCAAAGACAGCCGTGGGATCGTTTTCCGTGACTGTCAATTCGGTCACTGCCGGCATCGGAGCACCGTCAGTTACAGCAGCAAGTACAAACGTGAAGGAATCCGCCTTGCCCCAGTCAGCAAACTGCTTGGTGACCTCAAAATGCGCATGCGTCGCGGTGAACGTATTGGTGATCACAAGCGCATCGGCACCGTCGTAATCCACAACAGCGGAGAGTTCGTTGGTATCCGGATCAGCCGTCACGGTGACGGTAACTATATGTGCAGCCGTGTCATAAGTGACACCGGGCACATGGTCGTTGACCTCGGTGATCGTGTACTCATAAACGCCGACTGTGTCGAATTCCAGCTCCGCGAATACCGCTGTGGGATCATTTTCCGTGACTGTCAATTCAGTCACTGCCGGCATCGGGGCACCGTCAGTTACAGCGGCAAGTACAAACGTGAAGGAATCCGCTTTGCCCCAATCATCAAACTGCTTAGTAGCCTCAAAATGCGCGTGCGTCGCGGTGAACGTGTTGGTGATAACAAGCGCATCCGCACCGTCATACTCCACGACCGCAGAGAGCTCATTGGTATCGGGATCAGCAGTAACGGTCACAGTCACCTTATGCGCCGCCGTATCGTATGTAACACCCGGTACATGATCGTTGACCTCGGTAATAGTGTACTCATAAACACCCACCGTATCAAACTCCAGCTCGGCGAAGACCGCTGTAGGAACTTTTTCAGTGACCGTTAGCGAAGTAACTGCAGGCATTGGTGCACCGTCAGTAATTGACGCAAGCACAAACGTGAAAGAGTCTGCTTTGCCCCAGTCTTCAAACTGCTTGGTAGCCTCAAAATGTGCGTGCGTCGCGGTGAACGTGTTGGTGATCACAAGCGCATCCGCACCGTCATACTCCACGACCGCCGAAAGTTCATTAGTGCCAGGATCAGCCGTCACCGTTACGGTAACTTTATGCGGAGCCGTGTCATATGTAACACCCGGTACATGATCGTTGACCTCGGTGATCGTATATTCGTAAACACCGACTGTATCGAATTCCAGCTCTGCAAAAACAGCTGCAGGATCTGCCTCGGTAACCGTCAGCGAAACAGCTGCCGGCATCGGAGCACCGTCAGTGACAGCTGCAAGCACGAACGTGAACGAATCCGCTTTACCCCAGTCAGTAAACTGCTTTGTCGCCTCAAAATGCGCGTGCGTTGCGGTAAACGTATTCGTAATAACAAGAGTCGCAGCGTCATCGTAGTCCACAACAGCGGAAAGCGCATTCGTGTCGGGATCTGAAGTTACTGTAACTGTGACCGTATGAGGAGTTGTATCGTATGTGACACCCGGTACATGGTCGTCGACCTCGGTGATCGTGTACTTATAAACACCGACAGTATCAAATTCCAGTTCCGCAAAAACGGCCGTAGGATCAGCCTCAGTGACCGTCAGTTCAGAGACTAACGGCATCGGAGCACCTTCAGTGACAGCCGCAAGTACGAATGTGAATGAATCCGCTTTGCCCCAGTCCTCAAACTGTTTGGTGGCTTCGAAATGCGCATAAGTCGCAGTAAAAGTATTGGTAATTATGAGGGCATCTTTCCCGCCGTAATCGACAGTTGCCGTAAGCTCGTTTGTATCGGGATCAGCCGTAACAGTAACTGTTACAGCATGTGCGGTCGTATCGTATGTAACACCCGGCACATGATCGTCGACCTCGGTGATCGTGTACTTATAAACACCGACGGTATCAAATACCAGTTCCGCAAAAAAGGCCGTAGGAGCAGCTTCGGTGACCGTCAGCGAAGCAGCATCAGGCATCGGAGCGCCGTCAGTAATTGCCGCGAGCACGAACGTAAACGAGCTCGCTTTGCCCCAGTCAGCGAACTGCTTGGTCGCTTCGAAATGCGCGTGAGTGGAGGTAAATATATTGGTGATCACCAGCGCATCCGCACCGTCGTAATCCACGACAGCGGAGAGTTCGTTGGTATCCGGATCGGCAGTAACGGTGACAGTCACCTTATGCGCCGCCGTATCGTATGTAACACCCGGCACGTGATCGTTGACCTCGGTGATCGTGTACTCGTAAACACCGACAGTATCAAATTCCAGCTCCGCAAAAACCGCCGTAGGAGCAGCTTCGGTGACCGTCAGCGAAACAGCTTCAGGCATTGGAGCGCCGTCAGTAATTGCCGCGAGTACGAACGTGAACGAATCCGCTTTGCCCCAGTCATCAAACTGCTTGGTGGCCTCAAAATGCGCGCTGGTTGCGCTGAACGTATTGGTGATCACGAGAGCATCGGAACCTTCGTAATCCACAGCAGCGGAAAGCGCGTTGGTCTCGACATCTGCGGTAACAGTGACCGTAACGATATGCGGCGTCGTGTCATACGTGACGCCCGGCACATGATCATCCACCTCGGTGATCGTGTATTCATAAACACCCACCGTGTCGAATTCGAGCTCCGCGAAGACCGCCGTGGGATCAGCCTCGGTGACCGTCAGCGAAGCAGTATCCGGCATCGGCGCACCTTCAGAAACTGCTTCAAGCACAAAAGTGAACGAATCCGCCTTGCCCCAGTCACCGAAGCCTTTCGTCGCCTCAAAATGCGCGTGCGTCGCAGTGAACGTATTAGAGATCACTAGATCATCGGCACCGTCATAATCGACCACCGCAGTTATCTCAATGACGCGAATGTTCTGTTCGGTATCGATGCGAATATTCTTTGTTACAGTAACAGTCACAGGATAAGCTGTAGGATCGTATGTGACGCCCGGCACGTGATCGTTGATCTCTGTGATCGTGTACTGATATGTGCGGACATTTGAATCCGGATCGCCGGTGTCAAAGCAGTTCGCATCGTAGGTGATCTTTTCAAACACTGCCAGCGGCTTGACCGCTGTAGCGACGGCAATATTGCTGAGCGGCATCGGAGCCCCCTCGGTCACCGGATCAAGTCTGAACCGGAATGAATCGGCTTTCCCCCAGTCGTCGAACTGCTTATATGCGTCAAGCTCGACCGCCGCGGTCTCAAAATCTTCGCGGGTATTCTCGACAACGATCTCTACGATATCGGAAACAATTACGATATCCCCTTCAGTCTTCACATTCGGCAGAACGAAGTACACCGGGTCGGAGGGCGCAATGACCTTTTCACTGGGCTGCTCGACCAGCATATACGTGCCGTAAGGAAGGTCAACGAAAGCGTAACCGCTGTTGTCGGTGTTCAATGTTCCGGCAAGGTTCTCGGGAACCGCTATTTTATCTATCTCTTCCTGCGTCGGGACTTCGCCCTCCGGCTCAATTGTATCGGGCACCGCGTATATATTGAAGTCAATGTCGGAAATCGGATATTCATGTTCCTCTCCCCTCGCGACCTTGGATATCCGCAGACCGATATCGCCTTCACGCTTGAATTTGATCGACGCTTTTGCGCGCACTCTGGTCTCGCCCTCGGTCACAGAAATAAGCGCCTGATCTGCTCTCGCGCCCGCCGCGGTCTCATAGCAGTAAACGCCCTTTCCAAGGTGCTGCGTGCCTTTGGCGGTGATCTCGATCGTGTCGCCGTCTTTTGCAGTTACTTCAAACTCGTATTCAGTGAATTCGGTAAGATCGACCGTTGCGACCCGGGCCGGCGCCTCCCCGTCCTGAAACGTTTCCGCGATAAGTTCAACAGAATCGACTGAAGCCTTTCTTCCGTTGTTGAGAATGACCTTGAGGCCGACCGTGTATGTGTCGTCAGTGCCGGGAACGAGTTGGCGGCGCGTGATCTGCAGATCTGAGATAATGACCTGATCGCTCTCAGGCTCCTGCCCCGGAAGCGAAACCAGGAAATCAACAAGGGAGTTGATCCGGTCGGCAATATCGTTAAGATAAGTTTTATACGGACGCCAGGCACTGAACTGGCCGTTGCCGTCGGCATCCCACCAGGTCCAGCACTCGTTCTGGAACTGATGGATCCGGTTGGGCATCCACGGATTCTTGTAGTTGTTGAATGTGTATTGGTAACCTACGAGATCCTCATGGTCAGAGTTGTTGGTATTCGCGAAATACCAGATCGCCATCTGGACGCCGGCAATGATCTCGCTTCTGTCGAGTTTGTCAGCTTTATCGCTGTCAAAGCCGTTCGCTTTGAGGAACGCCTTCATTTCGTCAATAGAAACGTAAGGATAAGAATTTATGACGATCGCGCGGAGCTTTTTCGCCGCGGCTTTGCTGTAGTATGTGCTGTCCTCGAGGTTGATGCGCTTATACAGGTTCGTTGTGCTCGGCGAGGGGTGCGCGTCGGAGCAATATACGATATCGTAATTGCACTCGCCGTACTCGTAAAGCTTGTCGGGCACCCATTGACCGTTTTCGTTTCGGATCGACTCGTCAGTGACATTGATCAGCGCCATAGTGGCGGGTATCTCGCCGCAGCCGTGGTTAGAGCACTCATACGCGCCGATAAGCTGATAGATATACGGGCTGTTTTCACTCTCGGGTTCAAGAATGTTGTACGCCCGCTGATTGAAAACGGTATCCAGCTGATCGTACGGATCAAGCTTGCCTGATAGTTCCGCGGGGATCTCCGCCTGCTGCTCCGGCGTCAATGAATCATACGCCGCCTTTGCCTCCGCACGCTTTGCAAACATATCGGCAACATACGCCTCATACGCTGCGGCGAGTAGCTCGTGCTCCTCCAGGGCTTCCTCGTCAAATATGTTTGACGCGAAGTTCGCGGAGGTTATGGCTCTTTTCGTGGCGGCGAACTCGGTTTTTCGCTTATCCTGCATCTCCTGCAGAGAATCGATCTGTTCCAGCAGCTGTGTGACCTGCTCGACCGTATATTCCGGGGATTCATCGTCCCCGTCCTCAGCGATGATGGGAAAGTGCAGTACGGTAAAAAGCATGAATGTCGCTATGAGCAGGGATGCCGTTCTTTTTAAAATGTCAGTCATTGTATTCACCTGTATAAAGATAGATTCGTTTTTTTGCAAAAGACCCGTCTATTATACTACTGTATTTAACACTAAGCAAGTATTTAATGCTTTATTTTTGCGCCGCTTGTATGATATAATGGCGCTCGCTACACGGCGTTTTAAATACGTTTTTTAAAGCAAAAGCGAATTTATCGATCGTGCAGCCGAACAGCCTTATATCGGAAAGGTGATGCAGAATGAGTTTTTTGAAAAGATCCGTTACCCTCTGCCTCGCGGTGCTCTTTGTGATCCCCCTGCTGGTTTCGCCGGGGAAAACGCGCGCCATGAAAAAGCCGGGGCGTATCGATGGAGTCGACTATACGAGAATACGTGAAAACAAGGACCTTCAGGTCGAAGTCCGGTTCACCCTCGGAACATCGACTTTTGTCGGCGAACTGGTGAACGGAAACGTGTTGTCCCAGGAAGAAATAGACAAGATAATTGACGGCGTTATGGATCAGATGAACATAACGAGCGGCATTCTGGAATACTCCGAGATGGTGATAGAGCAGGCAAAGCACCTTAAAGGCTTTGACCCCGCCGCCGCGCTGCGCATCGGTCTGAACGTGGCCGGTTTTGGCACATTTAATGACATCTACGACATGTACACGGGCAAAAAAGAAGTCAGCCAGGCTGCAAAGGATTTTGTTATCGGCAAACTTTCCGGAGAGGCCGTCAAACTTATCACCGGAGCAAAGTGGGCGGATCTGGCGTTGAACGCCTTTTTGGCCACGAAAGATATTGCCGCCGAATGGACACGTATCGAAAACGAGAAGGAAATTGCCGAGAAGGCGCTCCAGCGTCAGCTCCTGCTGGATCTGTTCTACAAAGAGTGCAACGAACGGCTGAAAAAAGCGGAAGAAGAACGCGGTACCAACAACTGGAAGATCAAGGTCAATGACATCAGATACGGCACAAAGCAGTTTTTCGGCATTGACGTCGAACAGATCAAATGGCTGAAAGTCGATATGGAGCGCGTTGACAGTTTCGGAGATAAAACCACGACTAACTGGAGCGGGATCTACGAGGGTTCGATCGTCATCGAGATCTGGCACGATCTGGCCAATTTCGACACCAACTTCCCTGCTGTTTTTACTGAAAACAACGGTATTATCAAACGCCTTCAGACGATCTATAAAGTCCGTCCGGAATCCGCTAAAGAAAAATCCACGCTGACAAAGGTCATAACCCTCAGCGATGCGCAGATCCACATCGACAAACGGAATGCCGTGGGTACAACGCTCACTAAAACCGTTTCGCTGAAAGGAGCCGAGGACGTTTCCGCCTTCAATCTGGCCCATGCGGTGACCTACGCGCTGGATATGGGGCCCTGGGAAGACGGCAAATTTGAAGTCAGCTCCAGCGGCGCGAAATACTGCTCCGAGATCACATTGGAGGAACGCTGCTCCGGAACGCTGCTTGAAGGCAACAGATACCCCGCCATAGTATGGGATACGCACGAAAACATAGCGTTCGATTCGTTGTCCGCTCCGAAAGGCGTGGGCTGGGCAAGGCGCGAGCTTGCGGGCAACGGCAAATACAAGGTCGGGCAGCCGGCGCTTGTGGACTACCGGATATTCGATGATCTCCGGGACAATATGCTGACCCTCTGGATCAAAAACATTGACAAGGTGGTGACGGTAAAATGAAAAAAACTTCAGTAACGATAACGTTATTTTTAATCGGCATTGTCCTCGTGCTCTTATGCGGCTGCTCACCGTCAAAGAAGCCCGCCGCGGTTTGCAACGGGGATGACTACATTACAGATCCGGCGAAAGAGGAACTGATCGCGGTCATGAACGGCAGCGTGGACCTGGACGCGATGACGCTGGACGAACTTCTCGATTATTACGACAGTTTCCTTGCTAATGAAAACGACGCTCTGAAAGAAGGCGGCCTGTACGATCTTCTGTATAAAGACGAAACGGTCCGGCCGGATGACACCACGGCGGAACTGGATTTTACTTACCCGGAGAACGCGCAGACGGCAGAGTATTCCGATACGCCCTGGAAAGATAAGGCTTTTGAAGCGCTTGACATCACCGCCGGCATGACACCTGAGGAGAAGGCCGAATATGAGGCGATGCTGAGCGAACTGAACAGCATCAATGCGGATGATATCGCGCTCCAGTTCGAGGAGATTCTTCACGGCATCGACGGGTTTGAAGATTACGAAATCGACAACGATGATCCGGACGACCCCGATGACCCCGACATCCCCGGGATCATGACCGAATGGCCGGACAACGCTCTTGGAAGATCCGTGCCGAAACCGGAGTTCTCCGAGATGACAATATCCGCAAGCGACGACGTAATATCGGCGGTCTCGACCACGGCCACGGCTGCCGAGGTCAAAGCATATGCGGCAAAACTCAAAGCCGCCGGATATACCGAGAACATGAATGAAAGCGAGCAGACGGTCGCGGGATACACGATCTATTCATTCAGCGCAAGCGGTCAAAACGGAATCTACGTCATGCTCCAGCATGTACAGGGAACAATGTCGCTCAGCGTGACCCGCGTATAACTTCCGCGATCTGTTCGGCGCAGCGGCGGTAGCCGCGCTCGGTCAGGTGAAGCAGGTCGGGGCATTTATAATAGTGCGGATCTTCAAGGCAGAGCGAGTAGAGGTCATTGACCGCGACGTTCTCGCTTTGCATAAACCGGACCGCGGCAGCGTTATATTTTTCCACCCATTCGTTGCGGTAGTCGAAGGTATTGATCCCCTCGCGGATCACTTCGGCTGCCGCTGCTTTGGATAGTACGGGCGTCGTGGTCGCAAATATCGGCACGGCGCCGTTTCTGCGTATTACGGCAAGGATCCGGCCGAGGAAGTGTATATATTCGTCCACCGGATGCATTGGCTCTGTCATCGGCGCCTCGACGTTCATGTCCCAGTACCCGTTGTTCCAGTGGACAACGTCAAAATGCCCGTAATTCTTGAAAAACTGGTTGGCCTGCCAGAGGGTGTAGGCGGCAAAGCGGCCGTTGTCAACGTCGTCGTAATAGACTTCATACTCCCCCGCCAGCAGCTCTCTAACATATTCGTCGTAACCCATCCGAATGGAATCGCCGAGCAGCAGCACTTTTTTCATGGTAGTGATCCTTTCTTTCATAAAATGCATATCATTAAAATAATTATAACGGCAGCCGGCAGATTATTCAAGCCGGGCTTCCTTGACACCGGTACCGTTTTTGCGCTATATTAGAACATAGAAAAATAACGTTGCTAAGAGGATATAGAAAAAAGGAGCGTGCCATATGGACAGAGTGATGAAGATCACGCGTAGAGAATGCCTGTTTGCTTTGATAAGCGCGCTGGTAGTTGTCGTCTGCGTCTGTATCGGGGTGACAATGAATCTGACCACCTCAGCCGACGAAAACTTCGACCACATGGGCCTGCGCACTTTCTGCATGTTCACTGTCAATTCCAACATTCTGGCAGCCGCCGCGATGGCAATGGTGATCCCCTACACCATGGACGGTCTGCGCACGCACAACTACTACCTGCCCCGTTGGGTCGTTGACCTTGTATATGCGGGCGTCACCGCCGTCGGATTGACCTTCCTCGTATCACTGTGCATTCTCGCTCCGGTAAAAGGATTCATGCTGATCTTCTCCGGATCCCGGTTTTTCCTGCACGCGGTATGTCCGATCCTGGCGGTAGTGGCGTTCTGCTTTTTCATGAGCCAGAAAGTTTTAAAATTCTGGGACTCTCTGTTTGCCCTGATTCCCGTGCTGATCTATGCCGTATTATATTTCATCATGGTGGTAGTCGTCGGCGAGGAAAACGGCGGCTGGAATGATTTTTACGGTTTTGTGACCCGCGTCCCCTGGTGGGTCTCGGTGATCACACTGCTGCCTATGTCGCTTCTGATCGCCAACGGCATTCGGCTTTTGCACAACCGCTCCAGCAACCGGCGCAAAAACGAAGAAACCAAATTCTTCACCGAAACGTTTGCCGGCGCGGATGTCCGCAAGATCGTGGCGGCAATGGCCCGCAGCCGCAGTTCCGCCAAGATGCTGGATATCGTTGTGCCGACGCGTATAATCACGATCCTGATCGAACACAGCGGCACTGACTGCACCCTGGAGGAAGCGTCCCAGATCTATCTGAAGGAGTACCTGGAGTGCAGCAGCGTCATGAATCTGGATAAGTTCTGGATCTGATATTCACTTCTTAATGTGTTCCGGTTCTTTGGCCGGAGCGCAGCGGTTTTCCACGTCATAGACCACACGGAGTTCTTTTACTTCCACAGTCTGTTCCGCGTGGATCGATCCCGCGGACGAAGCAGCGCTGAAAGTATAAACCCCACGGTCAATTATATACCGGCTCCCTCGCGTATCATAACTCGTGAGCGCGTCCGGAGTGATCTCAATGGTCAGCGTCTCCGATTTCCCGGGCTGCAGCAGACCGGTCTTGGCGAAACCGCACAGTTCCAGCGCCGGCTGTTCCAGCGTCGTTTCCGGTTTAGATACATAGATCTGTGCGATCTCCCGTCCGGATGTATTGCCCGTGTTTGTAACAGTGACCGCCGCGGTGAATGAGCCATCCGCGTTTTCAGTGATACTGAAATCGCTGTACTCAAATTGGGTGTAGGACAGCCCGTAGCCGAACGGATACGCCACTTCCACGCCGAAAGTATTGTAGTAGCGGTACCCGACGTATATGTCTTCGTAATACACAGCCTTGGACGAATTGCCCGGAAAATGATCGTATGCCGGAGTATCGGAATATACCTTCGGCCAGGTCATGACCGTCTTGCCGCCGGGCGCGACTTTACCGGACAGCACGGAGGCAACGGCATTGCCCGCCTCCTGACCCGGATAGCCTATAAATAATATAGCGTCAACTAAATCCCGCCAGGAACACACCTCGATCGGCGAGCCGGTGTTGATCAGCACAGTGACCTTTTTGCCTTTGGCGTGAAACGCCTCCGACACGTTGCGGATCATGTCAGATTCTCTTTCATTAAGCAGGAAATCGCCTTCGGTCGGAGAATTGTCCTCACCTTCGCATGCCTTGCGCGAGATCACGATGACTGCCGTATCTGAATTATCCGCGCACCCTTTGGCATATTCGGCAGAGACAGCAATATCAAATTTGGAATTCGTTTTTGAATGCGCGGCACATCTTTCGAATATGTTGTACGCATCTTCGATCAATGTGATATCGGCGGAATTTCTGATACCGTTCATAATATTGACCGTCTCGTTAGGACTCACGCTGCCGGAGCCGTCACCGCCGTATACGGTCTGATACGAGCCGTTGCCGAAGATCGCGACCGTAGTTCCTTTTTTCAGCGGCAGCGTACTGTTGTCGTTTTTTAGCAGCACGAATGTATCCGCGGCAGCTTCCTCCGCGATCCGGTTATGCGCATCAAAATCCACCCCCGTGTTCATTTTTATGCCGCGGAATGTAGGCGATTTGGCGATCGTATACAATATGTGCGCGCAGCAGATGTCCAGCGTCGCGGCATCGACTCTGCCCTCAGCAAGGCCCGCGATGATATGCTCCGCGTCATCCGCGTCGCCGGGCATTTTGAGGTCGTTCTGGGCGTTGACTTTGTCTTCTACGGCGCCGGCGGAACCCCAGTCGGACATCACGAGCCCGCGGAAGTGCCACTCATCCCGCAGGATCCCCGTAAGCAGATCTTTATTGATCGAAGTATAAGTACCGTTGACCTGATTGTATGAGGACATAATTGAGATCGGCGATGCGGCGGCAACCGTCATCTGAAACTGTTTAAGATAGATCTCCCGCAGCGCGCGCTCGGTGACGGCGGAGCTGGCGGAACCGCGCCAGGTCTCCTGCTCGTTGCCCGCGAAATGTTTCAGGCACGCGCCCTCGCCGGTAGATTGTACGCCTTTGACGTACGCTGTGGCCGCAAACGCGGTGAGCAGCGGATCTTCGGAGCAGTATTCGAAATTGCGTCCGCCCAGCACATTCTTCTGTATGTTCATTCCGGGCGCGAGAATTATATCTATCCCCTGCGCCAGCGAATCTTCGCCTATCGCTTTTCCAACTTTCGCGATCAGTTCAGTGTCCCATGAGGAGGTCAAATTCATAACGGACGGGTACCATACGGTCGTGCCGTACCGCATGCCCGCGGGACCGTCATTCACGGTGATCGACGGTATGCCTAGCCGCTCGATGGCATATGTGCCTCCGGATGCGCCGGGTTTTAAGGGCTCGCTCACGCCGGTTATGAGGTGGGCTTTTTCTTCATCGGTCATTGCCGCCACCACCGGGAGAATGCCGTCGGGCGTCAACTGGATCAGACCGTCTTTGGCCTTTAATTCCGCTTTGGTCAGTTCATTGCCGTTTTTATCAGTATACGCGAGCGTGACCGTCATCACACCGGCTTTGTCCGGACAATCTATTTCCGCGCTGCCGTACGGCGATAGCGTTGCTTTGACCGTTTTCCCTTTTTGCGGCTTTGCGGTGACAACGACCTTGCCCCCCTCTGCTCCCGGTTCCAGCTCCAGCATGTAACTGATCTTTATCTTGTCGGACACGCTGAGCGCGGTCACGGTGAACTTTGCAGGACCGTCGTTATCTTCCGGTATCGCGTTTCCGGGACTCTTTTCTTTCTTATTACAGCCGGTGAAGCACGCCGCGCACGATATTAGAAGCATAATTGACAGGAGCAAAACTGTGATTCGTTTGTTCATATTATCCTCCCGGAATCGTTTTGTTCTTTATACCGCGTTCGGGCGCGGTTGTCAACCTTGATGCCTTGACTACGCTGCCGTTTTATAGTATAAAACCCGTGCGGCGCCCGCGCGCGGCAATGACACTCTTATAAGGATGTAAAAATGAGACGGTCCGGTATTTTAATGCATATATCCACACTCCCGGGAGATTATTCCTGCGGTTCGTTCGGCCGGGAGGCCATGCAGTTCGTTGACTTTCTGGCGGAGTCAGGCTTCTCGCTATGGCAGACGCTCCCCTTCGGCTGGCCGGATACGAACGGCTCGCCGTATAAGTCGCTGTCCGGCTTCGCGGGCAATCCGTTCTTCATCGACCTGCCCACGCTGTTAAAGAAACAGCTGATAACGCGTGCAGAAATTGACGACGCCCGGCAGCGCACGCCGTATCTGTGCGAATACGAGCGGCTGTTCGCGGAGCGATTGGAGCTGCTGTACCGCGCGTCGCAGCGCGTTGCCCCCCGCGAGCGTGACGCGATGACCGAACATGTGCGAGAGATCCCGGAACTGTACGAGTTCTGTGAGTTTATGGCGGAAAAGGAACCCGGGCGCCCCGACGCGCTGTTTTATCACATTTTCATGCAGTACGAGTTCCTCGCCGAGTGGAATTCGGTAAAACAGTACGCAAATTCGAAAGGCATCGAGATCATCGGTGACATACCGATCTACCTGGCCCCGGATTCATCAGATTTCAAAGCGCACCCTGAAGAGTTTCAGCTGGACCCGCAGACCGGAGCACCGCTGGCAGTAGCGGGCGTGCCGCCGGATTATTTCGCGGAAGACGGACAGCTCTGGGGCAATCCGCTCTACGACTGGGATGTGATGCGCCAAAGCGGCTACCGCTGGTGGAAAGCGCGGGTAAAGCATCAGCTCACACTGTTCGACGGGATCCGGATCGATCATTTCCGGGGGTTCTCCGCATACTGGTCGGTGCCCTCCGGCGCCGCGTCCGCCAAAGAAGGCCACTGGGAGAAGGGACCCGGGCGCGAATTTGTGGAAGAGCTGAAGGCTGTTGCCGCCGGAAAACTTATAATCGCCGAGGATCTGGGCGATATTGACGACGACGTGCGCAAACTGCTGGAAGAGACCGGTCTTCCCGGCATGCGGGTATTCCAGTTCGCGTTTCTGTCCGGGGACAATCCGCACCTGCCCCACTATTACCCGGCAAATGTGGTGGCGTATTCCGGCACTCACGACAACAACACGCTGCTGGGCTACATTTTCGATATGAGCGAAGACGACCGGGCGCGCATGCTGGATTACATAGGTTATATCGGCAGCGACGGCAAATACGCCTGCCCCTATATTATAAAAACGCTGCTGCGCTCTGCCGCCGAGCGCGTGATATTCCCGATACAGGACCTGCTGGAATACGGCATGGATACCCGCATGAATACGCCGGGCGTAGCGGACGGCAACTGGGCCATACGCTTTACGGCATCGCAGCTGGGGCTCATTGACCGTTCGTACTGGCAGCGTCAGAATCAGCTGTACAACCGCGGCTGAGACCGGCGGCTTTGCCGAAACGCTCCGAAAAGACGCGTTTGGCTTCGAGCGCCGGTTGTTCGTCCTTTCGCATCAGGTCGAACGCGTGTACGTCGGTATGGTACACGTCCGCATCGGCGGAAATGCCGGCTTTGCGGAGGTTGTCGACGTATTCCAGCGTCTCGCAGTAAAAAGGCTCCCCGTCGCCCACAAAAGTGTAGCACGGAGGCAATCCGGAGTAGTCGGTCTGCCGCGCCGGAGAAGCGTATGGCGATACCGCTTTTTTCGCGTCGCGGCGCAGATAGACGCGCCAGCCGAAATGATTGCGGCGCGTGTTCCAGACTTTGCCGTGGTTGTCCCGGGAAGATGCCGTGTCGAAATTGTCCAGCATGGGATACAGCGGCATCTGGAACGAGATATTGACCTCGCCGCGGTCCCGGGCCAGCATGCACAAAGCCGCGCACAGTCCCCCGCCGGCGCTCACGCCGCCGGCCATCAATTTATCCGGAGCGATGTTGAGAGCGGCGGCATTGTCCCGCATAAATATCAATGCACGGTAGCAGTCTTCCAGCGCCGCGGGATACGGCTTATGCAGCGCCAGCCGGTATCCGGGTGAAATGACCGTGATGCCGTATGTGCGCACCAGTTCCGCCGCGACCGAACTGTATACCATTTCCTTCATTCCCAAAAAATAACCGCCGCCGTGAATCCAAAGCAGACCGGGACCCGGTGCGGGCAGTTTCTTTGGGCGCAATATTATAAGCGGCACGCGGCGGCCGCCGAGGCGCGGACGGATCGTTACAGCGTCAAGATCTTTCGGCCGGCGCATATCCCGCATCAGACGAAATACATTCATGAGG
>JAEEGL010375377.1_pt1 | contig 22186 bp, 17 predicted proteins | sample 9134231 | NCBI WGS metagenome assembly JAEEGL01 (sample SAMN16246548, study PRJNA631951) | gut metagenome | biome: gut microbiome; feature: rumen; material: fiber-attached | host: Bos | place: Iran: Karaj | collected 2018-10 | reverse complement strand
TGTGCATACATTTTTACTGTTCTTCCACGACCTGCTGTCTTTGCAACTTTTTCCATATCATCATATACTACATACGCAAAGTCGTCACATTTATTTTGGTCTGTCCAAGCAGTATTTCTATTTGATGGATCTGTATAACACAACCAAGTACCATCATCTCTTTGAGCATTCCATCCAATAAACTTATAACCTGATTTTGTGAAACGATTCGCACTTAACGATGTTGATACTCCGTACGTTATCTTTTGATCAGACATTTTACCTGAACCACCACCGGAGTAATACTTAACAGTAAAGAAATTGGGTTCCCATTGTGCATACATTTTTACTGTTCTTCCACGACCTGCTGTCTTTGCAACTTTTTCCATATCATCATATACTACATACGCAAAGTCGTCACATTTATTTTGGTCTGTCCAAGAAATATTTCTATTTGATGGATCTGTATAACATAACCAGGTACCATCATCTCTTTGAGCATACCATCCAATAAACTTATAACCTGATTTTGTGAAACGATTTGCACTTAGTGATGTTGATACTCCGTATGTTATCTTTTGATCAGACATATTACCCGACCCACCATTTGAATAATACTTAATAGTAAAATAATTTATTAATTTCTGGGCATTTATATCTCCTTCTCCAGTAGCTTTATTATCAACAAATTTTGGTATCATAAATAATTCATCACCAGGACTAACAATATATGCAAGACTATTAGCATTTACTGCAAAATTAACCTTATCACCAGCTTTAAATAAAACCATATCAGAATCATCGCATGATGTCACCCAGTTCTTTGCAGAATGATCCTTAGATATATAGCAATAAAATCTTTTATTACTTTGTAAATACCAACCTTTAAAACTTTTGCCACTTAAGTTATATTTAATATTAGGAATAGTAATGTTGTTTCCAACTACATAGTGTTCGGATAAATCAGTATTGGTAGATGCAATATTTGTATATGTTATCTTATATTTATTTTTTTTATAGTTATTAATTATTTTAACATTATACGTTACTAATAGCCTTGATAAAACATCTCCTTCCTTAAAGGTAACATAACCATTTTTTTTACACAATTCCTCATTTAAATAACCAATCGAATTTTTTGATTTATCTTCATAACACAAAAATTTATCACTACCAATAATGTCATTAATCCTAACAATTGAATAAGAATATGATTCAAATTCATTCTGTGATTCATTATTTATTTTTAATTTGTAATTATCATTAAACCCCATTCTTTTATTCTCATATATTTTATTACTAATTTCAAGAACATAAGAGGTTTTGTTGTCTTTTCTTCTTAATAAATAAGGATTCGTTGTTCTTTTTTCACAATAATATGAATTAGAATCAGAATCATCTTTATTCTTATATGGTCCAAAATAATCTTTACCACACGTTTTTTTAGGATAACCATCATATTTGTTTTGATTTTCTAAATAATTTCTTAACTTAATTTGATCATCAAAATATACAAAACCATCTTCGTTCCAATCTGCCGCACGCAATTGATCTTCTGAATTTGTAGAATATTTTCCCTCCTTATATAAAGTAGTGTTATAAGCTGCAAGAGCATAATAATCATCCCAATTTACTTTACCATCGAGATTAAAATCACCTAAAAGCACAGAATTAGTCGTGCAACCAATACAAGAATCACTAGGATCATACTTTTCAACAGAATCACCTTTAAGAATTGATAATCCTTTAGTTGATATTAAAACTATTAACATAACAACAACAAATACAGACGAAAATATGATAACTAATTTCTTTTTATCTAAATTTATTTTTTTTCTCAACTTATTTTTCATAAACAAAAACTTCTCCTTTACTTCCAATCAGCATATAAGTATACAATATCTCCTGACTCAACTAAGTTATATATGTATACATTATCCTTATATAATACATAACCATATTTATTACAATAACTCTGATTCGTCCATGCAAAATTTGTTTTAGTATTATCTATATAACACATCCAATTATTATCACTTCTTTTTACACGCCATCCATTAAATGAATAACCATCGAGTGTAAAATGATTTTTCTTTAATTGGACTGATTTACCATAGATAACCCTCTGATCATCCATTTTACCAGTTCCGGTATTACTGTTGTATTTAATTAAATAACTATCTTTAGATACTGAATTACCCATAAGTTCAGGAGTAATTCCAATTGTTAACATCAAAACAAGTGCACCTAGTGATACAATTGTTATTTTTACTGGAGTTAAATGTAAATTTTTTCTACCACCAATAGTTTTTACTTTCTTCTTATTATCTTCTTTCATATATATCCTTTCTTATTTACTTATTTACATTATTATAATAATACATTTCTGATAGTTCTAGTGAAACATTTTCTAACTCATCATTACTAGAAGAATTTAAAATATTCTCAAGATAATAAATAAGTTCATGATTACTTTTAAATTTAGTAACATCAATACCATTTTTATTAAGAATATCCATTTGATAATCTGTTAAAACTAGATTCCCAACTTGTTTATAATAGTTGTCTTCACTAATCATTATTACCACCTAACTGTATTATCTTGTATACTCTTACACTTTCTTTTGGAAATGTATTATTTTTTTTATCATATTTTTTAAATCTATGACTTAGTATTACAAATCCTAAAAGTATATAAAGTGATGAAAACAATGCCATTGAAATCTGTAAAAGAGTTAATATTGTTGAATCTGAATATAATTTAACCTCACTTGTTATATCTATTTTTTCACTTGAAATAATTCCTATTATCATAATAAATATAAAATCAACTATAATAGTTATTATACTAGCAATGATTTTACTACTTTTATAAACTTTCTTACTTATTACGTGATATATAAATGTCGCATTAATAATTATAAGCATAATTATATAAATACCTAAATTAGGAAAGTATAGTGCTTTTAATAATATTTCTATAAAAGAATCTATTACTTTTAATATAATATTAAAGTACTTTATAACAAAGAAAGTAATCAAAAATATTCCACTTACTATATAGATAATCTTACTAAATTTTTTATGCTTTTTAATATCAATAATCATAAACACAATAAGTAATAATCCAACAAGTGCATATGCAATAAAAAAAGGTGTAGAAACAGCAGTACTAAAAAATAGTTTAATTTTTTCAACTATAGATAAATCTGCCATTTTTTCACCTTCTTATTTTTTTTCTTTATTTACAAGTTCAAATATATATACCGTCTGTTCTGTATCACTATTATGCGTACAAGTTATTAAAGTTAATACCGTCTTATTGGGATCACGTTTAATTTCAACCTGTCCAGTTTTAGGAACGTTATATACTGTTTTTAATGTATATGTATACTTATAACCATTATATGTAACTATAGCTTTATCATCTATTGATAGTTTATATAGCTTATCAAAATAGCATACCCAACAGTTTCCAGAGTGAGCAGCAAGAATTAAGTTTCCTCTATCAATATCAGGAAATGTTGAATGTTCTATTACTGTTACATTCCTATTTACATTGTTATAAGGCGATTCAATGTTTAAAAATCCTCTTTTTATATTAACAGCTGGAACTTCAAGAGTACCTATATAACTATAACTTATACTTTTATCTTCTTCACCAATATTAGCGAGTCTTTCAGGAACATTCTCTTCCACAGTTGTTGGATTAACGGTATCTTCCTTTTCAATAGTCTTAGGAGTTTCATCTTCATAAAGCAATAAATTCATCGATGAATAAATCTTTTCTTTTTTAGCAACTAAATAATTATAACTAATTAAATAAATGCCAAAAATAAATAACACTAAAGAAAAAAGAAGAACAGTACTAGTTCTAGGCTTTTTTCTTTTTCTTTGTTTCATAGAATAATACACCAGTACCAAGACCTACCAATACTAATCCAGAAATCATAGCAATTATATTTTGCATGTTAAATGTATCAGGTACATCAATAATTGTTGCATCCTTCATTACTAATGTATTAGCATCTCTATCTTTTAATTTACCATTTTCAATAGTAAATGGAATAGATTCTGCAACAGTATATCCTTGAGGAGCAGTAGTCTCCACTAAAATATAATTACCATCTGCAAGTCCAGTAATTTCCTGTGGCTTATCAGTTGATACCCAACTCCATCCAGTACTTGTTTCATTTTCATAGAATATTTCTAAGTGTGCTCCTGGAATCTCCTTTGATGAATTTATATCTTGTTTACTTACTTTAAATGATGAAAGACTGTTCTCAAGAGTTACAGTATTGTTACCTGCTTGAATAACTATTGTTGCAGTCGCTTTTTTCATAACATAAGCATCGCTTGGAGCTTCTTCTTCTTGAACTGTATATGTCTCACCAACAATTAAATTTTCAACAACCTTTGGTGTTTCGCCACTTTCAAAAACATAACTATCACCAAATTTTACATACTCAGGTACATATATACCTTCATTATTCTTAACTACTCTATACACTTTTATCTTTGCACCAGCAATGTTGTTTCCAGCCTCATCAACTTTGTTTATTGTAAGTTGACCAGTTTGTTTAGTATTTACAACTGTAACTTGAGCGCCCGTTGTACAATTATTATCATCAATAGTAAATGTTGTTTCCCTAGTTTGTATACTATACCCTTTTGGAGCCGCAACCTCAACCAACTTATAATTTCCCTTTTTCAAATCAGTTATTTCATATGTTCCATTATTAGTTATAGTGAAAGATTCAAGAGTTTCTGTGCTGTCACCTTCATACAATTCGAATTCTGCTCCATTTAATGCATTTGTTCCATCCGTTTTATTAATTACTGCTTTACACAAACTTTCCGCATTTGTATATTTTGCAGTAGCTGTACTAGAAAGTGGTTCAGAAGTGGTTCTAATAATATTAGGAACTAATCTTTGATATGATCCACAATCATATTGTTCAGAAACATTGTATTCATAATTGCTCTTTGCACTAAATTTTACACTAAACTGGTTCCCACTTCCTGCCGCTTGAGCTATGTCAGTAATATCAGCAGAAAGAACTGTCTTGTCCGTTGTAGAAGAAGTCACATTTAAATCTTTTGTTGTTGAACCTGAGGTTAATTTTTTCTCTGTAAGTTCACACTTTATCTTATTTCCATCAGCATCAGTACATATAGCAGTAACAGTTGCAACAGCTGATGTGATACCAGAGCCATTATTAACCACACTTATTTTTGCGTTTGATAATTTTAATTTTGCATTTCCATAACTATTATATGCAGCACCAGCAGCAGCCATCATTTGTTGATAAGCACTCGCACTTGTAATAGCAGACCAGTTACTCTTACTTACTAAAGCAGCCATGTTATTATCAGCTTGCCCTCCATTATTCTCATACAAGAATTGATTTATAGCCATCTCTGCATATAAATAATTTGTCCAATTTATTCCATCAACATCAGTTGATAAATCTCTTGCTTTTTTGATAATCGCCGCAATACCTGATGCCAATTTTTTGTTCTTAGTCGCATCAGTTGTCCAATCTGTTAAACTACACTTAGTACCAGTTGGTGGTACTTTTCTAGCAAAAGTTGAACATATTGCTTTTCCTGAAAAAGTTCCGCCAGTATATTCTTTTTTATATACCTTTGCATTCCCAACAGATGTCATCGTCCCCAATTTAGCGGTTATCGTATCTGGAAAATCAGAATGCAGTTTAGTAGCCGCATCTACACTCGCCATTAATCCAAACATAACAGCAAATAAAATCAATAAATTTAAAAATTTCTTCATTATCTCTACCTCTCAATCTTAATTAAATTATAGCACACAAAAAAAAAGTTAGCAAGATACTTTTGCTATTTTTTTAAAATATTATTTAGAGCCTTAATTAAGGCAATTTTTCCATAATGATAAGTAAGACCACCTTGTTGGTATGCTACATATGGTTCTTTTATTGGCCCATCACAAGATATTTCTATTGAACTACCTTGAATAAAAGAACCTGACGACATAATTATAGAGTCGCTATATCCTGGCATAGCATAAGGAATAGGAGCAACATTTGAATCAATTGCTGATGCACTTTGTATACCCTGACAATATTTAATAAGTTTATCTTTATCCTTAAATATAATACTTTCTACTATATCAACTCTTTTTTCATTATACTTAGGTGATACATTATATCCAAGTTCACTTAATACTTTACTTGTTAGTATTGCAGTTTTTAAGGCTGAGGCAACGACACTAGGTGCCATATATATACCTTGTAGGAATAATTTATTCATATTCATTGATGGACCAACTAATTTCGCTTCTCCAGCTACATTCAATCTTTCACTACATAAATGTATAAGTTCTTTTTTACCACATATATAACCACCATTAGGGGCAATTCCTCCACCTAAATTTTTAATTAAAGAACCTATTATTATATCTGCTCCGACTTCAAGTGGAGTCTTCTTTTCTACAAACTCACAATAACAATTATCTACCATTATAATTATATCTTTATTAATTCTTTTAACTAATTCAACTACCTTCTTAATTTTATCGATACATATACTTCGTCTAAGACTATACCCCCTAGATCTTTGTATATAAACTACTTTAACATTATGCTTATTTAAAAAACTTACTATCTTATCATAAGCAAAATCACTATCTACTAAATCTATTTGTTTATAATTAATACCAAAAGATTTTAAAGAACTTGCATTTTCTTTAATACCAATTACTTCTTCTAAAGTATCGTACGGTTTGCCACTAATAGATAAAATAGTATCATTTGGTCTTAGTATTCCAAATAAAGCTGTAGATATTGCATGAGTACCTGATATAATTTGACTTCTAACTAAACTATCTTCTCCACCTAATATATTACTAAATATATCTTCTATTTTATCTCTACCAGCATCATCATATCCATAACCAGTCGTACCATTAAAATCAGTTTCACTAATCTTACATTTATTAAAAGCATTTAATACTTTTAAACTGTTATACTCACATAGTCTATCAACTTTATCAAATTCTTTGCTTAATTCTTGTTCACATTTTCTTACTAACTCAACAACTTCCATTAGTTCCTCCATCTACTCTAATAATACTATTATTTATATAACATGCCTCTTCACTAGCAAGAAAATATATAACACTTGCAATTTCTTTAGTTTCTGCAAATCTACCTAATAATATATTCTTACATTCATCTTTAATATAATCTTTATCAAGTTCTTTATTCATATCAGTATTAACCCAACCTGGACATACTGCATTAACTCTAATATTAGGGCTTAACTCTGTTGCTAAATTATGAGTTAAAGATATAACGCCAGCCTTTGATGCATCATAATCAAGACTATATGGATAATACTGATTAAGTGCATTAGTAGATGAAATATTTATTATGCTTCCATTTTTCATATGTTTAATTACATATTTACTAACCAAATAAGTTCCAATTAAGTTTACATCAAGAACTCTTTTAAAATCATCAACATTTTTTTCAAAAGGCAGAGTATCATTAGCAATACCAGCATTGTTAACTAAGACGTCTATTGAACCAAACTTATTAATAATATCATCTACCATATTCTTTACTTCTTCTTCGTTAGATATATCACACTTACATAGTAAGCATTTAACGCCATATTTTCCCACATTTTCCTTAACTTTATTCGCTCTATCAGTATCACTATAGTAATTAATAACTACATCATAACCTTTTTCTGCAAACTTTAAAGCAGTAGATGCACCTATTCCTTTAGAAGCACCTGTAACTAATACAACCATCAAATCACCTTTTTCCTAACAATTATTTTATCATACATTTAGTTAAAAATAAATCATTTATCTATTTTTTTAGCACTCACACTTGACAAGTGCTAGGATTTGAGTATAATGGTACATAAGGAGGGGATAATTATGAATATGAATAATCCTTATGAACAAAATTTAGAAAATGCTTTAGAGAAATATGGAAGGGATATAGTTAAAGCTGTTAAAGATAATAAGACTGACCCTGTTATTGGTAGAGATGAAGAGATTAGAAATGTTACGCGAATTCTATCTCGTAAAACTAAAAATAATCCAGTATTAATCGGAGAGCCTGGTGTTGGTAAAACTGCTATTATTGAAGGACTCGCCCAAAGAATAGTTAAAGGGGATGTGCCTAATAGTTTAAAAAATAAAACTGTTTGGGAACTTGATTTAGGAGCTTTAATTGCCGGTGCGAAATTTCGTGGTGAATTTGAAGAAAGATTAAAAGCAGTACTTAAAGAGATTAAAGAATCTAATGGTGAGATTATTCTGTTTATCGATGAAATACATATGATAGTAGGTGCGGGCGCAGAAGGGGCAATGGATGCTGGAAACTTACTTAAACCAATGCTTGCTAGAGGGGAAATACTATGTATTGGAGCCACCACTTTAAATGAATATCGTAAGTATATTGAAAAAGATGGTGCTTTAGAGAGAAGATTTCAAAAAGTACTTGTTAAAGAACCTACAGTAATGGATACTATTACAATACTTAGGGGATTAAAATCTAGATTTGAAGTATATCATAAAGTAAGCATTAAAGATAAAGCGTTAGTAGCAGCTGCTACTTTATCAAACAGATATATAACTGATAGATTCTTGCCTGACAAGGCAATAGATTTAGTTGATGAAGCTTGTGCAACTATCAAGGTACAGATGGAATCGGTTCCAACAGAAATAGATACATTAACAAGAGAAATAATGCAATTAGAAATTGAAAAAGAAGCTTTAAAGAAAGAAAAAGATGAAATATCTAAATCAAGAATTAATGACATTAATAATAAACTTAATGATTTAAAGACTAAAGAGAATAATTTAAAAGCAGATTGGCAGGAAGAAAAAGAGATTAATACTCTAATAAATAAAAAGAAAGAAGAAATAGAAAGAGCAACTATTGAATTAGAGAAAGCGGAAGATGAATATGAACTTGAGAAAGCTGCAATCTTACGTCATGGTACACTTCCTAAATTAAATAAAGAATTAGATGAGTTAAAGCAAAGAAGTAAGAATAAAATACTTAGTGATTCCGTAGATGATGAAGATATCGCAAAAATAATTTCTAAATGGACTAACATTCCAATTAGTAAATTAGTTGGGGGAGAAAAAGAAAAACTTATTAATTTAGAGAAGAACTTAGGTAGAAGAGTTAAAGGGCAAGATAATGCATTACATATTGTAAGTGAAGCCATCATTAGATCTCGTGCAGGAATAAAAGATCCGAATAGACCAATTGGTTCATTTATCTTTTTAGGTCCTACAGGTGTTGGTAAAACTGAGGTTGCTAAATCTCTTGCTGAAGAATTATTTGACGATGAAAGACATATGGTAAGAATTGATATGAGTGAGTATATGGAATCTCATTCAGTTGCACGACTAATTGGAGCTCCTCCAGGTTATGTTGGATATGATGAAGGTGGACAATTAACTGAGGCTGTTAGAAGAAATCCATATAGTATAATTCTTTTTGATGAGATTGAAAAGGCTCATAAAGATATTTTCAATGTTTTACTGCAAATACTTGATGATGGAAGAATTACTGATTCACAAGGAAGAACGGTCGATTTTAAAAATACAATTATCATTATGACATCTAATATTGGTAGTGAATATATTCTTGATAATAATGAAAACTCTAAAAAACTTATTGAACAAGAATTACATTCAACCTTTAAACCAGAATTCTTAAATAGAATTGATGAGATTATTACATTTAATCCACTTAATAAAGATATTCTATATAAGATACTTGATAATCAAATATTAGATATAAATAAAAGGTTAATAAATAAACATATTATTATTGAACTTACTGATAATTGTAAGAATTCAATTATAGATAATGCATATAATCCAGTATATGGAGCTAGACCTCTTAAAAGATATTTAAGCAAAAATATAGAATCTTTGATTGCTAATGCTATTATATCTGATACATTAAAACCTAACTCTAAAATATTAATAAATATTGTTAATAATGAATATGTAATAAAAGACTATGATAAATAATTTTTATCATAGTCTTTTTTTAATATTTGTAATTAAAATATAACAGTGAGCGGATATGACTTGTTCTTTTCATCAAGTGGTAATTCATCGGGATAAAAACATAAGATACCACCGTTACCTACATTTAATTTAGTTTTATCTAATATTTTAAAATTACTTATCATATTCTTTGTAGGATTAGCAGTCTTCTTTATCTCAAATGGATAAATAGTATTATTCATTTCTATTATTAAATCTATTTCTTTACCATCTTTATCACGATAAAAATACATATTATAATTAATATCTTCGCTACTATTTCTTTTGTTTTTTATAAGTTCACTGATAATAAAATTTTCTAAGAAATGTCCTGACTGTGATGAATACATTAAATTTTCATGACTACTCCATCCACACAGATAAGAACATAAACCAGTATCTAAAAATACAATTTTAGGTGTCTTTATTGCTCTTTTTAATTCAGTAGAAAAATATGGTTGTAATAAGTAAATGATATCACTAGCCTCTAATATAGATATCCATTTTTTTACCGTTTTTTCATCGATGTCCGCATCTTCTGCAATTGATTTATAATTTAATATCTCTCCACATCTTGCAGCAACCGCTATCATAAACTTTCTAAAACTTATTAAATCTCCGACTTGCGCTAAATTTCTAACATCTCTTTCTAAATATGTAAGTAGATAATCATTGAAAAATTGATTTCGATTTAATTTATCACTTATATATTCTGGCATACCACCCTCGAAAATGTTTTTAAAAATTTCATCTTCAGATAAAGTAAAATTATATTTAACTTTTTGTGGTAAAAAAAGTTTTGATTTGAAACCTTTCTTTTCTGCATAGCTTAACGATGACATTTCTACTATCGATATTCTCCCAGCCAAGGTTTCTGATACATTTTTCATTAATTCAAATCTTTGTGAACCTGTTAACCAATACTTTCCTTTTTCAGCATTTTCATCTACATCCATTTTGATATAAGAAAATAAATTTGGCGCATATTGTACTTCATCAATAACAATTGGTCCATTATAGTTCATCAAAAATAATTTAGGATCATTTTGTGCCAAATCTCTAATCCTTAAATCATCTAAAGTTATGTATTTTCTATTTTCTTCTTTAACACTCTTTATAAAAGTAGATTTTCCGACTTGCCTTGCCCCTGTAATGAGAATAACTTTTCTACTATTAGCTATATTTTTAAATTTTTTTTCAATTTCCCTTTTAATCATGAATAAGCACCTCTTGCTAGTATTATACTACTTTTCAAGTAAATGTCAATGACTATTCCGGACCGTTTTCCATTTTGACCGTATTTATCTTACAACAACTGCCATCGAACCTACCGAACTATATAAATTACTTATTTTATTTTTAGATAGTGTAAACTGATATTGTCCAGATGTTCTGGTCCATGGATCTTGAATAATAAAATCTCCAGTTAGTTTATTATAACCAATAACAAGTTGGACGTGTATGTTTTTAGGTGCTCCATTAGACCAATTATATGGATTATTATAAGCATATGTTAAATAGATAACAACTGGATTTCCATTAATAATCTCATTAGCAATATCATCAATACTAGAGCCCCGATATATTTACTATATTACTATATCCTGATGATGAAATACCATATTCAACCAAAGGATTAGGTGCGATCCAGTGAGCAACATCAAGGGGTTCTTTACCAAATATGTCAAGATAAAAACCAATGTTTGGATCATCACTCTTGGGCATATTAGTAGCATACGTACGTAAATCCATACTTCCTAAATAGCCTTTATATTGCAGAGCCATAAGCATAGATGCAGCCTCGCACCCATTTAATACTCCGTTTTTATTTTACTAATATATGGTACATTTAATTTAACCCATGACTCATTAATCGCTCTTCTTCTTTCCTCAGCTTCTCGCGCAATTCTTTCTCTTTCTAATCTTTGTTGCTCTCGTATTTTTGCTTCTTTTTCTTCAACATACTTAAGAACGATATTCATCTTTTCATTTAAATTATTCTTTATATCTTCCTGTTTTAAAGAATTAACCATCTCTTTAGCTGAATCATAACTATCTCTATCAATATCATCATTAACTAAATCATTATCATAATCACTAAATAAGTTATGAACATTGCTTTGTGCATTCTTAATATTGTTATACTCACTAGTTAATTCATCAATATTACTTTGAATAATACTTTTATATTTTTCATCTAATTTCTTATTATCCTTACTTATAGTATCAATTTGTTCAAGAGATATACTAGATATAACAACACCATTCTGATAATAATTATTGACTTTATCTTTAATATTAATATATTCTTTTGCACTATATACATCATTCTTAATACTAATCACACTATCTTTATCATATACTAACTTTGTTTTATCTAAACATTCATCTAAGTTCTCTATAGTAACAGTATCCTTTGCAATTCCATTTTCAAAGAGTGAAGAACAATAACTAACCGCACTTTCATATATTTCTTTTCTTTTTTGAGCTAGTTTTATTTTATCATCTTCCATTTTCTTATATATCATATAAATCAATAAAATTAAAATTGATATGACTAATAAAATTGTAATTATTATAATCAACCATTTTCTATTTTTTATCATATACTACTCCTACTATATAAAAGTATACTATAAATACAGAAAAAAAGGAACTATCTTTTTTGTTCCTTAATTAATTTTGCTTGAATAACAATTCTGTTACCATTATAGTCTAAACATGTAGATAACGTAAGTAATTTATCCTTAGTAGTTACCTTAATTCCAAAATCATAAACACTTCTATATAACATAGTATCTATGAATTTTTGATATGATTCATCATTTTCAAATGTATGAGTTAAATAATACGATTCCGATGGTATAGTATATATTGATACTATTTGCCATAAAGTATTCTTCTCTTGTGTAGATAATTTAATAATTTGATTTTCTTTGTTAGTATACCATGATTCATCTAAAACTTTCTCTAAACTACCAAACATAACCTGATCAACACGACCATGTCCATAGATAACAGTATTCTTTAAAAAGTTATCAAAATTGGATTTAAAATCAGCAAATAACCATCCGGCAACATTATATGATTTATCATAAGAGTGATTTAGATAAAACTCATTATCTCCACCCTGAACAAATGGATAATTAACATTAGTATTATTAACATATATCCATCCTTTTGTATCAGGATTAATTCTTTTAAGTTCATCAAAATCAACACTAATCATAGTTGTTTTCATATAATTCCAATAATCCTCACCATATTTATGATTCTCTGCGGCCTCGCCAGTCACATCTGGAATTTCTGTTGCAGTAAATGCAATATTCTCTTCTATTTTAGTATTTTTTAACACATTATTCATTAAATGATGAACATCTTGTCCTTCAGTGTACCAGTTAAATAATGTCACACCACCAAATATTAATGAGCTTATTGATATTAAAAGCAAGATAAAATATTTATTTAGTATTTTTACTTTTCTTTTAGATTTCTTACCATAAATAACCTTATCAATAAGACTCTTTATTTGTTTTTCATTCTTGATATTTTTATTATTTAAATAATCTATAAAATTGTCTATTCTTTCCTTATTTTCATCATTAAGTTCAAAAACCTTAAGCCATCTATCATATGGAGTATATACATCTTTATCATTAACTATATCATGTTTAAAATATATATACTTACTATTCTCTTTACATATAGTAAAATCATTGTCATTATATTTAAAGTTATATACTTTATTATATACTTTACCATTATATAAACATAAAGAAGCCATACTCACACCCCCTCTTTTTAACGGTGTTTATACTATCACAAATTTATGAAAATTGCAAATTCATAAATGCATAATAAAAGCAAGTATTTCTACTCGCTTCATAAATTATTTTTGATGTTTTAATTTGTAAATTGATAATCCAGCTCCAATTGCACCTAAAACCATAATAGACACAAAGAATACAATATTTCTATCTGCAGTATCTGGAGTCTTAGAGTTATACATAACAACTGTTGTTTCAACTTCTCCTGAATCTCCAACACTAAATTTAATTACTTCATAACTTAAATCATATCCGCTTGGTGCTTGAATCTCAACAAGTGTATATTCACCTTTTTCAAGTTCAAGATAATGTGGTTCTGTTCCTGATACCCATCTATCAATCTCTTCACCTTTAGAATTTTTAACAATTAAAGTTGCTCCTGGAAGTTCAGCTTTAGTAGTAATATCTTGTTTACTAATTTTTACTTTATATTTATCTTTTAAAACATTATACATAACTACTTCAGTTACTTTATTATCAGCCTTTAATTCAAATTCAACAGTTTCCTCGCTTAGCTTATACCCTTCTGGAGCAATAATCTCAGTTAAAGAATACTTGCCTGGTTCTAAGTTTTCAACATAATGTGGTTCTGTTCCTGATACCCACTTGTCAACTTCTTCACCTTTAGCATTTTTAAGAATTAAAGTTGCTCCTGGAAGTTCTTTTTTATTAGCTAAATCTTGTTTACTAATTTTAAGTTTAGTAATTTTCTTTTCTTTAGTAATCTGTCCACTAATATCTGCATCTTTAGTTTTAGTAGACTTTTCAATATCATTAATAGTAACAGTTTGGTTACCACTACCACAATCATATTTTTTAGCAATGCTTATACTCTTGCTTGCACTTACCTTAACATTAACTGCTACAGTTTCACCATCATTAACAGATGTACTTGGAACTTTTATATAAAAATCATTTCCAGACTCTTCATATGTAGCTCCTTCTACACCACTAATATTGATACTATATTTATCACTACCAGATACAGTTACTTTATTAGAAACATAGTTATCTCCATTTAAAGTAAATGTTAATTTATCTGTACTTAAACTAATATCAAAGTCTTTCTTTGCTTCATTATAAGCCGCAACTGCAGCATCATAAAACTCCTGTACACCAGTCACACTTCTTACATTATTAACAGATGCTTTAGTTTCATAATCATATAAAAACCTATTAATTGCAAGCTCTGCATTATAATAATTACGTACACTAGGTGCAGCATTATACTTTTCAATAATTGCTGCAATACCAGCTGCAACTGGATAGCTCCATTGATCAGCACTTAGTTTACAACTAGATCCAACACCCTGAACATAGAATGTAGTACAAAATACTACTCCATTACCATAAGTTTTATGATATAGTCTAGGACCACCATCATAACTTATTAAGCTTCCTGCATTAACCCCACTAATACTCTCCGGTAATGCATTAACACTTTTTGTACCTACTATTGATACAATTCCTATTACAAATACTAGTAATAGACATTTTAGTTTATTAAACATATATATTCCCCCTTCGCCATTTTTGGCTGACGGTTCATATGATATCACAAATATTTACTAATGTCAATTTGAGAAATTACTTTATTTTTAATACATTTTTTAACTCTAATACATGTTTATCTTCCATTTTAGTTAAAGGAAGTCTTAACTCATCACTTTTAATTAATCCTAACTCATATAACGCTCTTTTTACAGGTATAGGATTAACCTCACTAAACAAAACTTTACTATATATTATTGCCTTCTCATTTAATAAACTACTTTTTTTATAATCTCCATCCAAATATGATTTAACTAACTTATGAGTATCTTTAGGTATAACATTGGCATTTACAGAAATTACACCTACACCACCAAGAGATAGTATAGGCAAAACCTGATCATCATTTCCAGAATATATATCTAAATCTATATCATACTTACTTTTTAGATAACTAAGATATGCCACCTGACTAATATTCCCACTTGCTTCTTTAATACCAACAACATTTTTATTGTCTTTACATATCTCAATTGCGGTTGTAGGTTCAATATTAACACCAGTTCTGCTAGGTACATTGTACATAATAATAGGTATACTTACATTATCACTAATCATCTTATAATGCATCTTTAATCCTTCTTGAGTAGCTTTATTATAATATGGTGTAACCACAAGCAATCCATCAACTCCTAAGTTTTCTGCAATCTTAGATAACTTAACCGCACTCTTTGTACAATTAGAACCAGTACCTGCAATTACTTTAACTCTACCATTAACATATTCAACACACTTCTTAATACACTCTATCTGTTCATCATAGGAAAGTGTTGCTGCCTCACCTGTAGTTCCGCAAATAATAATAGCATCAGTACCATTGCTAATTTGATATTCAATTAAATTCTTCATAGATTCATAATCAATCTTACCATCATAAAAAGGAGTAACTAAGGCAACACCCGATCCTTTAAACAACGACATAATACCACCTCACTATATTCTATGAAAAATTATTATTTATGCATCAAAAAAACTTGTGCATTAATCTGCTACACAAGCTTTTATAGTTGCATCATATGAATAATTATCTGGGCAACATACCATACCTGTTTTTTCATAATGGTAATTAGTTTTGCACAACGGTTTCTTTTCATATTTAGTTTTAATGCACTTACCGTTACTATATTTATAATCCTTAGGGCATGTTAAATTTTCACTACATTTTTTAACTCCTTCTTCATCTTCTTTACTAAGTGGTTCAGGTAGTTTATCCGCACTGCATATAGCCTCTTCTTCCTCAACTTCATCTGATTCTACCAAACACATTTCGTCTTGAATATTATCACACGCAATTGCATATTCATATTCTTTAGTATTCTTTTTAGTTTTAGTATCTTCTTTAGTAGTTATTTCATCTTTTTTTTCTTCATTATTTGTTTCCTCTTTAGAATCATAATTATTAGTTGCAGTAGTAACAGGTCCATCATAAGTATAAGATGCTTTTAATTTCTTACCATTTTTTACATCATTAATTAAATTATGTGCTTCTTCTATAGAACCCAATACTGGTTCCATTACAAATAATTTAGTATTTCCACCACTATATGTATAATTACTACTATTAACCCCTTGTAAGTTATATGTAGATACATTCCAAGAAGACATATCGTTTAATTGCATTTTTAATAATGATGTAATTTTATTAGAACTCATATTAGTTTGAAATTTTCCATTTAATGAATTAAGTATTGAATCATATTTTGTAATAATACTCTTACTACACATTTTCTTAATTAACGCAGCAATCACCGCTTGTTGGTCTTTACCTCTTTGATTATCTCCCTCTAAAAAAGCCTTACGTTCTCGGGCGAAAGATAACGCTTGCTCACCATTCATATTATTATTACCTTCTGTAAAATGAACTCCATCTATTGTTGTAAATGTATAATCAGAATAAACTGTAATTCCACCTAAAGCATTAACTATATCTATAAGTGATGTAAAATTAACTTTAACATAGTAGTTAATATCAATATCAAGCAAATCTTCAATAGTTGTAATAGATTTATCTACACCATATATTCCAGCATGAGTAAGTTTATCTTTAACACCAGTTGTCCCGTGTAATTGGACATAATAATCTCTTGGTATACTTGTTAATAACACTTGCTTTGTTTTAGGATTAACAGTTGCAACAATATTAACATCACTTCTAGATACTGAAGTAATCTCACCGTATGTATCTATACCAGTTATATAAATATTAAATGGTTTATTAGTAACATTAACATCTTTAGCTTTGGTTTTAGATTTTAGTTTTATTACAAACTTGTATATTACTTTAGTCTTAGTATTAAATTCTGGATTATCTTCATTAACCATAGACATTACTGAATCCTCTAACATTATTACTTTTATATCTCCATTTAACAAATCATTAGAAGTCTCATTTGCATCATCATAATCTTTAAAGTTAGCATCTATACTCTTTAATACTTTTTTATTAGCATCTTTAGTGCCTTCAGAATTAGAATAGTATCCGATATCTAAGTCTTTAATGTCTTTTATTTTTTTATACTTGCTATCTTTTAATACTATTACCGAATAGGTTTCTGTTTTATAATCTTTAGGTCCTATTTTAGCTAAAAACCCTAATGTATTTAATATGTAATGAGCAATAAAGCACATTACTCCTAGTACTATAATTGTTAAAAAACTAAAGAGTATTCTAAGACCTTTCTTAGCTTTTTTTCGCATTAAGAATATATCAAAGAATATATTAATAAAACATAAGCCACCTAATACTAAATATAAATATTTATCTGGAAGTAAATTAACTTTATAAACAATATATCCCATAAATAAACTTGCGATAAAAAGCATTAAAGCAAGTATTTTATATATACTAAATTTTCTTTTTCTTTTATTCATAATATCACGCTACCATTATAACAAATAAAATAATTACTGTAAATTATATTCACTAATTTTTCATATTTGCTATTCTTTTATATTCTAAATTAAAATAATCATCAGTCATACCGGCAATAAAATCAATAACTATTCTTGCATTTGTGTTATTCTTATAACAGTCGTCTTTATAGTTAAGATATACTTTATATATTGGATAATCCAAATTATTATTGTTTAAATCATTAACATAACTTGCAAAAAGTTTTCTAAACATTAATTCATAACGAGCAACATCTTCTTTACTATTGGCTTTAAGATAGATATTCTTATAATTAAAATTCTTAAGTTCTATGATTGATTTATAAATATTATCAGATAATTTAATATAATTTTTATTATAGCTATTATTAATTATATCCGTAACAATACTATTTACAATTTCTCTATTATTATTACCAAGATTCTTAACTATACTATCAGGAATATCACTCTTTTTAATAATTCCTACTCTAATTGCATCTTCAATATCTCTACCAAGATATCCAATTAAATCACTAATTCTAACTACGCATCCTTCTAAAGTCATAGGTCTCATATTAGCAATCACACTGGCATCTTTATAACTATTATTATATTCTTCTAAAAATTCTTCTACTGACTTACATCTTGGTTCATATATTCCAAGAGGTACTTCACCATTATGACACATAATCGCATCCAATACTTGAACTGTTATATTTCTACCACGACCACTATTTTCTATATTCATAAGAGTTCTAACACTTTGAATATTATGATTAAAATACCCTTCATTATTCTCTAAACTTATTTTATTTAATATAGCCTCTCCCACATGTCCATATGGACAGTGTCCTAAATCATGTCCTAAAGATGCTGCCTCTATTAAATCCTCGTTTAGATTTAAAGCTCTACCTATCGTTCTCGCAATCTTGCTTACTAATTGAACATGAATTATTCTTTTACTAATATTGGTATTTTCATTATTACTAAATACTTGTGTCTTATCTAAATATCTTGTATAAGATAATGAATATATTATTCTATCTATATCCCTAAAAAAAGGAGTTCTAAAATCATTTTCTTCTTCTTTTAATCTAATTGCAGAAGAATCTTTACAAGCATATATAGATAATCCAGTATCAAATTTAATCATATTTTTATCTATATTCATATATCTCCTTTAAAGTTATCCACATTTATGTTCATATTTATTTTTTTATTGCTGTTGAATATTCAACCATATCTGTTACTTTCATTTGTTCTAAATCAAATGTATATTCATATGCACCATATTTATATTTAATTTCTTTACTTGGACAAAATCTAAGTACGTGTTCTAGATAATTTCCATCGCCATATTTTGATTCATTCCAACCAGATATATATAAACTAGGATTATCGTGTATTTCTTCTACCCGATTAATCCAAGATATATTACCATAATCTTGTTTTTCTTTGTTAGCATCTAGACCATATAAGTCATTCATCAGCATATCTATCATACCCTGTCCATAGTTATGTGATTGAATAGCAAGAAAAACATTTCCACAATTTTCTTTAAGTTTATTTTGAAACATCATACAACCAATTTTTATATTTTTTTCAATATCACACGCATTATCCATAGTAACGTATTCCTTATCACACAGTCCTGTTTTATAATTATATGCAGTTATTTCTTCTCCACTAGGACTTTCAAGTTGCATAAGCCCAACACCATAACCCGAATACATATCACCACCAGGAATACAAGCATAATGATTGAGTGTCGTTTCTTGCATTGCAATTGCTGCCATTATATTAGGATCTACCCCGTATTCTTCAGCATATTTATAAATATACTTCCCTATTGGACCATATAGAAAGTCAATTACCATATTTTTATCTGGACTACTTCCTACTTTAAATGGGTCAGTAACTGTTATTTTTTCACTATCTTTACTAACACAATGTGATTCATCAACTGGATATTCAACATTTTTAAAATCTATAGAATCTCCATTATCCATAGTCTCTATATGAATCTCATTGTTTGTAACTTCATCATCCGCTTTTACTGTATTAAATGGAAGCATATTGGCGGCAACTATTACAATTGCGCCAAAAGCAGTGCCAAGAACAACTCTTTTTAATACCTTCCTTTTTACATTCATCCTTCTATTACTATATTTATTATCTCGATATACTTTTCTTCTCATACTAACCTTCCTTTTTTAAAGCATGTAAATATTCAATTGTAGTTTTCTTTTCTACCTCTTTATTTTTACTTGCTTTATATCTTTTATGATTACACTCATATCTTTTATATTCCCCATACCTTTTCATAATCTCTTCTATTTCTTTAAAATTCATGATACCTTCATCATTATAACTTAAAAATATGTATTTAAAATTTGCATTCTTAATTAATTCTTCAAACTCTTTAGCAACTACATTCTTTTTATTATATTTAGACTTAAATTGACTAATTCTAACACCTGCTTTTCCACTAATCTCAGGATAATCACCATAAGCTATTGTTTCAAGAATGTGGTAGTTAGTTGCATACTTTCTTGAGTTATATGGTGGATCTAGATATAGTATGTCTCCTTTAATTTCTTTAATTAATTCATTTGAATCTTCAATATATACTTTACACTTACTATTTTTATTAGTAATAATATCAAGTGGTTTTAACTCCATAGTCTTTTCTGCACTTTTTTTCATACTTTTTAAAAAAGCTTCATATACTGAGGCTGTATTTGCCACTTTGTCTGCTGCTTCTAATAAACATGCCAACAAATAATAATATTCATACTTAGTAATCATTTCTTTCTTATACCATTTTTCTATAGAATCTCTAATTGAATCTATCTTAATAGCATTCTCGCAACTGTAATAGCATCTTTCATATTTACTTCCTAATGTACCTTCTAAAGTATAATTATGATATATAAATCCTCGATAATTATCTATGGCATTTAAGTATATAAAAGGATCACTAATACCAATTAATTTTAATCCGGAAAAACTAGGTACACTATTGTTTTCCAAATAGTGTTTATTAAGAACAAAACTATAAAACTGAGTATCGTTTGCAAGAACATCAAAACCTAGTTCTTTAAATCTTTTTCCAACTACACCAGTACCTGCAAATATATCACAAAATACTTTATTATCATTACCAGCAAAGTCTATAATAGACTCTTCTATAAAATCAATTATCGAATGTTTAGAACCAATATAATTCATAAATCTAATCACCTATTTCTTTTATATATAGATTATACCTTATTTTTAGCAAAAATAAAAGAAAATCAACGATTTTCTTAATATAGTTAAAGTGATATGTGACATTCAACTAATTCATCTGTACGTTTGATTAGAATTTAATAATTATTTGTTGAAATCATTATGTATATCATTCATTTATAGTATAATTATTTAGGGAATATCAGTTGCCTGAGTGTCTACCTCTAATCTACATAGAGAGGAGGTTTGATAAAAATGAAGAAGAGAATTTTTGTTATAAAGGTTCTTAGATATCTTTCTATCATTTTGTTACTCCTAATCATAATGATTATCGTAATAAAGAAATGACACTTAAGCATAAAGCTTAAATGTCCGCTTATATATAGGTAGACATTCAACTCGCAAAAACTGAATGTTCCCTTTTTTATTTTATGCAATATCTCTTGCTACATACATAGTAACACATATTTATTTATTTTGCAAATCTAACTATCACACTATCTGTATATATTTCTGTTATTGTTTACATTTATAATAAAAGAAATTCCATTTATCTTGGAATTTCGTTGATTTCTCATGGTGTCTCGCAGGCGATTCGAACGCCTGACCCTTTGATTAAAAGTCAAATGCTCTACCTACTGAGCTAGCGAGACGT
>JAEEGL015813809.1_pt1 | contig 22187 bp, 18 predicted proteins | sample 9134231 | NCBI WGS metagenome assembly JAEEGL01 (sample SAMN16246548, study PRJNA631951) | gut metagenome | biome: gut microbiome; feature: rumen; material: fiber-attached | host: Bos | place: Iran: Karaj | collected 2018-10 | reverse complement strand
TCTGGATGCTGGTGTCACAGATGCTGTCACAGCAAAGCTCATTAACACCTCTTTCGAGAAGCGTTTCGACAACCCGAACGCATCTTGGGATATCGGTGGCTATGTATCTTCTGCAGATGGTATCGCATACACCTATGCAAAGCGTCTGGTTGACCATCTGATTGGTCACTGCAAGGCCACATCTGTCAACAAGCCGTTCACTGGCAAGTACACCACAATTCGTTCCGACGAGTTCGTGTCCTACTTCCCGGATATCGATGCAACCGACTGGGATCTCCGCGAGCTGCTCTACAACTCCGGCGGTAATGCGTGGGTTATCGATGTCAACGGCAACCTCACTCGTCGTTCTCAGAGAACACTGTATCGCGAGTCCTCGACTTCCGATCTGCTCCAGGAATCCAATATGCGTACGCTGTCACAGCTCGTATATCTCCTGCAGAACAAGCTGGATGAAAAGCTGTTTGAGTATGACGACGACGCTGTTCTCAAGACGATTCAGGACGAAGTCACCACCATGTTCGGTAACTGGGTCGGCAACCTCGTTTCTACACTCACCTTCGAGTTCAAGCGTGACATCAACATCGATGGTGGCGACATTGTCATCTGCATCGTGAACGTCACATTCCGCGGCCTCATCCTCCGTGTTCCGATCATCGTCAACGTCAACAGACGTACGGAATCTTAATTTTTTAAGAAAGGAGAGAAATAGCTATGGCAATTAGTCTGCAAACTGGTCTCCGTGAATACAACGGCGACTTGAGACAATACACTGGTATGCTCGGCGGACTGACTCCGGATATTCACACACTCCGGAGTCTCAACCCCGAGACTACAAACCGTGTTATCTGTGTTATGTATCGCGGACCGTATTTTCTGATGCACTACTTCGGTGGTGATGGAAATGATGCGTATACGAACCGTGAGTTCGCAACGTATAAGAAGGTCATCGAATACTACAACACGGGTATTCAGTGCCAGTTCGGCGATCACTCGCTTGCATCACAACCGCTTCAGGGTGGTTTCGCTGCAAGAAGCATCAACATTCCGACGGTACAGAATACCAACAATTCTCAGTCAATTCAGATCACAGTTCCTGAACTTGTCGGCCGTCCAATCGCCAACTTCCACAACATGTGGATTGATGGTATCTCTGATGAGATCACCGGTTTGACGCACTATCAGGGTCTTGTGGCTGGTAGCATTGATGAGAACAATGTTGCACGTCGTATCTTCCTGCCACCGACAGGTGTCGCATTCGACGCAGCACTCGAACCGTCTCCTGCATGGGAAGTTGCAGAATTCCTCGTCATTGCACTGGATCGTTCTGGTGCACGTGTTGAGGCTGCTGCAATGGCTCTCGGCTGCATCCCGCAGAACAAGATCGGTTACGAGATCTTCAACTCTAACCCAACTGGCGGTTCACAGATTCAGAGTGTTACTCTGTCCTTCAGCTGCCAATTCATCCAGTCGGCATATGTCAACGACCTCGCATCCAGATACGTTCAGCAGTTCGCCATCTTCGGCAACTCGCTCAACCTCAACCCGGGTGCTGGCGATGCATTCTTCACCGACGCCAACTCGACCAAAATCGATACTGCTATGTTCAATGGTGGAAATCGCCCGAACCTCGATGCAGTTCAGTCTGCTGTCGGCAATGCTCCGATCTTCCAGGCACAGGGTCAGGCAGTGCGTCGCGATCAGATGGCAGCTCACACGCTGTCTGCAAGCGATCACTCCAAGATCTATACCGATGCAAATGGAACCTCTACGGATATCACAAATCCGTATGCAGCACCTCCTGCATGGGATCAAGGCTAAGAAAAAAGAATTGGTGGGGGCAAACGCCCCCACCAATCTCTTTATGTCAATATAAAGATTTCATATATGTCGAATAAAGCATAGCAGAGCTTAATTGCGACATATGAAACATCGGATTCATCGAAGAACGCCAATCCAACCTGTTCCAATTTCTTATCGGTTTTTGTTGCCATCTTCTTATTCAGAATCACGCCGCGTTCCATGATTGTCGGTTCCTTTGCTCGAGCAACCACTTCACGCCCATAATATTTGTAATTCGCGTTGATCGCAAGTTTGATCAGCTCAGGACGGTTAATTGTATCAAGATTGGAAACATCATATCCCAAAGTTTCAAGTTCTTTTAGTGTGTCATCACTCTTGATATTGATGTAGTACTTGTAGTTCTTTGGTGTATGAGATTCCACAATCTCACGTACATTTAGACTTGGTTTAGACATCAAATTCATCTCCTTGCGGGCAATCGTAATCTGAGTTACCAATAATATAGATTTTGGTAAAGATGTTTACATACGATTCCAGTGTTACAGCTTGAATCTTACCTGGATAAATCGTATCATACAGTCGTTCATATAGGAATGAATCATCTTGGTTGACGGCAGTGGATTCATAGAAAGGATACTCTTTCGCACGATCTGCTTTTGCTTCCAACCAATAATCATCGTCACATCCGCCGGCATCTGCGGTCAATGCATCTTTGATATATACAAAATCCAAGCTCTCGACAAGCTTTGCGATATGCTCAAAGATTTGTATATCTCCTCTGAGTGCAGCAGCACCGAGTGTCATCACGCCGGATAGATCAATCGCAACATTTGTCATGATTGTATTCATGATGTCCTGGGTTGTAACAACGTCGTGGATCGTCTTATCATCCCGGGAACCAAACTTCCACATCATCAATTCATATATTCCCATATTCTGAACTGGACGTCTGTATTCTTCTGTCATATCAGACATACTAACATGCGCAAGTTTTGGATCAATGCCATGTTGTAACATAAACAATCGCATCATATTAGGATCTTCGGTCCAGACATATACGGGTTTTGTACGAACTGTGATATTCAATGGATACATATTAAATCCATAGACCATATAAATTCACCTCATTTCGTGAATTGCAATTTTCGCCAAATATGATAGTAGCTTCAGATTTGATGATCTGAATTCACCAGCATGTCCAAATGGAATATAATAGTAATCTGGAAGTTGATTCATCAGATATCGTTTCTGGAATTTCCTCAGATATGGAATCAACTCATCGTCATAGTTCTCCATCATTTCGAAGATCCGTAATATATGAAGATTCAAGCCCATGGTGTGCTGTTGAAGCATGTCTTTCGGAATACCTTTATAATCGATCGTTCCATCAACATAGAACATCTCGACTTTACCATATCGGATGTATGAGTTCCATGTATGTTTGTGTACAAACTGGACGCCGTTGATCTTATCTTTTATTGACTTCTTTTTGATAAACATCAACGCGTCTGAATGCAAAGTAATGATATCTTCTTCTGATAATTGATTTTCTTCAATGAATTCTTTTCTTGTCTGAAGTATACCATTGATCATATTGTCAGAGAACTCTTTGTCTTTTCGCTGGATCAAACCAACTTCTTTGGTTCGGATATTCTTTGGCATACGCTCAAGTTCATCAAGAAGATCATCGCTTAGAAGATGAAATCGTCTACTAACTGACAACGAAGCCTGCTGCATATCGTATTCAACAATTTCTTTGTTGAAACAAAATTCAAGATCCTGATTATACCACAGCGTTTTTCCGAACATCGGATTTTCGCAATTTTCTCGATTAAAATTAATCATTATTTAAACACCCCTTATAATTTCAATACGGAACACCTGGTGGATATCATTTGAATGATATATGTTTCTGTTTGAAATAATAACATGATAAAGGAGAAAGTAATATGAGTGACAAGTTCGTAGATCCGATCGACGCTCTGATTTCTCGTCGTGAAGGAAACATTGTTACACCTGAGGAACCAACTCCTCTCTCAGAACCTGAACCTGAAGCAGAAGCCGTCACTGCAGCACCGGAAGCTGCTACTGAAGGTGAAGATGAATATGGCACAAATGATCTCGCACGTGAGATGGCTGAAGAAGAGCGTATGGAATCAGAACTGCGTCAGCAACAATATGAAGCATTGCTCGCTCAGAAGAAGAATGCTTCAAAGAGTGTGATCATGCCGCCACAACCGCATGACCGTGAAGCACAAGCTCAGGACATTGCCTTCCAGGGCAATAACATGATGATCGTTACCAACATGATCAACAAAGTCCTTCAGAAAAATCATATCACATCTGGCGAAATTCCGGTTGCGACAGATGAAGACCCTGATTTCAGAATGCATGTCATGGGAGAACTGATGTCGGAGTACTACTACTGTGGTGATGAGCCGTCTCAGAATTTCGAAAACATTGTTCTGAATAGTTGGCGTTACACCGCTCCGGATACAAGTAATGACACTGCTGAACAGGCTGCACCTGAAGTTACTCAGGAAGAAGAACCGGTCAACCCGAAGGATCAGCCGGCAACAATCAATATCAACGTTGAAAGTGGTACTCCTGTAACGGTTAACGTTGATGAAAACGTCGTCAATGAAATGACACATACCAATCGTGTTGACATCTATGTGACTGAGGTGACACGTGAAGAACTGCAGGGTTCTCGTATCGTGAATAACTCACAACGCGATGGTATCATCACTCCGTTCAAGTCTGATGTATTCGATACGCCGTTGACACTTCCGTTGTCTGCATACAGACTCGTGTTGAAACCGCTGAACTACTACGAGTTCATTCAGCTCGGTTCGTCTCCTGCATCCGGAAGTCGTGTTGATGCTGATAAGAAGCAGTGGAGCATCATCTATGATCACATTTCCAATGTTTCTATCGGCGACTTCAAAAACTTCGAAGACTTCATGAAGAAGACTAAGTATATGGACCGTGAACTGCTGATGTGGGGTATCCTGATTGCATCTTCTGAGGAAGAGGAAACCATCACGATCAAGTGTGGTAACCCGAAGTGTGAAAAGAGACACCAGATCAAGTACAATCCACGTACACTGATTCACGTTAACGATGAGCTGATCGGTAAGTATGAATGGGAAAAGACCGGTGCTGTCGCTCCTGGAACGGCTGCAATTGAGCACTTCAATAAGCTCAATTCCCCGATTCGTCGTTATAAGCTTCCGAACACCGGATACATCGTTGAGATCGATGACCGCCCGTCGGCATATGATTTCATCAACAGACGTTATCCGCTGATGGATAAGCTGCGTGAGAGATTCATGCCTGAAGATCGCGACATGTTCAAAGATGAAGAAGATCTTGATGCGTATCTCAACAACAATCCGGAATATTCTTACCTGCTTGCACACGCGATGTTCGTTACCGCAATCTCCAAGATTGTCGACGGCATTGAATATCGCTATGACAACTGGGATGATATTGAGAAGATCATTACAACGTCCCTCGACATGAGAGATGCTGCAATCCTCCTCCAACTGGTTAACAAGCTTGCCGCTGAAAACATCTCTCCGATGGACTTCTATCTGGAGAACTTCAAGTGCGATGCTTGCGGTCGTGAAGAGAAGCGTATTCCGATTCCGGATATCGGCGGAACACTGATTTTCCAGCTTTCTCGGAGGCTGTCATCTACCGAAATAAACTTGACAGAGATGGAGTCGATCTAATCGAGTTGGGAGACCTCTTCAATAGATGTCTCCCAATTGATATGCTCTTACGAATGCCTCGTAAATTCGTAAACCGTCTTCGAGAAATCCGAAAGCTTCAGAAGAAGCAAGAACATCAACAGCAACAACAACAATTGGCAGCTGCAAGTAGCAACGGACCTTCGAATCCGATTGCACAAGCACGTCAAGCATTTGATAGCACGGCAATTGATGAGATGGTTGATGAACTTTCTTAATGGGTAATCCTATTTGAAAGGAAACATAATTATGATACAATCATCTTCAATCTCAGTTCAATCGGCAATCATTCGATTGAATGACTTCATTTTTGTTCATATACAAAGAAACGGCTTTCCTTACGTGGTGGACAACTATTGCCCACTACGTGAGGAATACTATAATGAGAAAAACAAAAACAGACAACAAGAAAACATACCGGAAGGAGAGTTCTGATGTTCAAACTACCACAGGGAATGGTCAATGAGATCAATTCCAAACGATCAAAGATTCATACGTATCTTGTGGCACAATGCCAGGGATACATTGAAGCTGCAGCTCTGATCAATGGTAAGCATATAATTCTTTCCCGTGATGATTATGTGCAATACTATAAGAATTTCACATGGGACATCGAATTGAAATCAAACCCGCTCGATGCTTTCATTCCTGTCCCGGAGAGAATTCCGATCAGAATCAATGAAACTGACAAAAAGCGTACAAGAGAATTCATTGTGAACCGCGATGAGCTTCCTGATTATGAACGCATCGCAAAGCGTATCACAATGGATGAACTTCGAAGCACGCTGAATCCAACACATCCAGTCATCATGGCACTTGATCAGAACAAGGTGACACTCGAGGATGTTGTTGATGATATCTATATCTATTTCTGTCTATTCAAATACATCGATGAGATTACGACATGTCGGCTCCAGATGTTCTCGAACATGACTCCTGCTATTGAGTACGTTGTAAACAACATCACGATCAATGATATCCGAACATTCTTGACACGCAACAAGATTGATCCGGATAAAGTTGAAAAGTATGATGCAGGAATGTTCTTTGAGCAGGACTACAATGGCGTTTGCAAATTCTACATGTCAGACGAAAGCCCTTGTAACATCGATGTTGATAATCTCATCAATCGATTGATCACGAATATTGTTTTAAAAACTGACATATACATCATTTTGGCGATATACCTCGTCTTGTCATTTGCAATCTCAGATTTCAAACGCGGTATAGAATCCGAATGTACAAAATATGTATGTGAGGTACTATCAGTTATCTGATAAAGACAATTTCGTGAAAGGTGGTCTACAGCTATGCCCAGACAAATCATGAACAATGCCGCTGATATTGAACGGCGCTGTGCGGAAGTAAACCCGTTATCATTGACTGGTATGTCCGCACTCGGTTTTCCGGAAAAGATATCAACAACACGTGGTGGAATGATGGTAAAACATACATCCCAACGTGTTGTTGTCCGGAATCCTGAATTCCCGATGATGTTTACCGGCGCTGAAAATGAATTCGGTAAACGTTCATCTTGGGACGTCCGTGCAACAGCGGATTATAAACTCATGAAGAAATTCGTGAAGTTTAAAGATTCCCCATATTCTCCGATTGCGTATATCTTCAAGAATCTGGAGACTGGGAAATACTTGTGCAAGATTTACAAGCCAGCTGTCAATCTTGTTGAACGATATGGTTTTCGGATGAAGGACAACATCCGTGGAATCAAAGAAGGTGATATGCTTCCGAAGGGTTCTTCGATTGCACAGTCGTCTTCATATGTCGATGACAACTATTGCGCTGGATGCAATATCCGTATGGCGTATGCTGTACTGCCTGATCTGACCGAAGACTCTCTTGTGATATCAGAAGACGCTGCCAAGGCTTTGGAATATGACATGGTCGACATCGTAACCGTCAATGTATCCAAGAAGTCATATCTGTTAAACCGATACGGCAAGAACGGTGAATACAAACCATTCCCCGATATTGGTGAGGACGTTCAGAATGACGTGTTGTGTTCGATTCGTGAGAATTCTTATGTTTCGACATTTGCTGAGGCATCGATTCCGCATGTGAACGATACAAAGTATTTCTCACATGGTACTGTTGTGGACATCGATATCTTTACAAACGTTGAGGTTGAGGATGCACAGTTCAATCGGTATCTAACACAAATTCGTCAGTGGTATACGGATATCTTCTCTTACATTTCGACGATCATTACGGACCCGAACCAGGATGATACATCTCTGCTGGATATTTATCATCAGGCTGAAAAGTATCTGAATGGTTCAGCGTGGGTTACAAAGGAATACATCGTCGATACCATCATCAAGTTCACAATGTTACAACCTATGCGTATCGCAGTTGGTCAGAAGGTGGTTGGACGTTACGGAAACAAGTCCGTTATTTCGAAGATCATTCCGACTGACGAAATGCCAAAGACTGACGATGGTCGCCCGATTCACATGTTGGCAAATGCTTTGGCAGTGCCGAACAGAATCATTGCATTTGCTACATATGAAGGATCCATGACATTCATGCAGGATCGTATGTATCAGCACATCCAGCATCTGTGGAAAGAGAAACTCGCAACGAAAGACGAAATTATGACGTGTGTATGCGATTTCGTTTCGATCTTTGCACCGGATGAAGGATCTGAAATTATGCGCGTGTACAAGGAAATGCCGAACACCGTGTTCCAGGATATTATGGATCACGGAATCTTCATTCAGATTGAACCGTTCAACAAAGTATGTGTGCGTGACGCGTTGCTTGAAGCATACGACAAATATCCTGATATCATGAAGCCGTATAAGATCTTTACGAAGCTCCATCATCGTTGGGTAAAGATCGATGGTGAATATCCTGTTGGATTCCAGTACACATGGGTCTTGAAACAAGAACCGTCAAAAGCGCTGTCTGCCATTTCCACAGGAAGAACGACATTGTACGACCAGCCTGTTAAGACACATCAGTTCACAAAGAATCTGAGGCACTATTCCGACAATCCTGTTAAGTATGGCGAATACGATAGCCTGAACTTCCTGGCGGGTGTTGGTGTCAAAGAGTTCTCGAAGCTGACGACATATTATCGTGGTTCCCAGTACATGGAGAACTCGATGCTGATGTCCCAGCTGAATGATATGGGTCTTGATCTGACCAAGTACAACCAGTTCCCACAACTTGATAATCTGAAGAACACACTCAAATTCATGGGCATCAAGTTGAAACCTGACATCTTTAACTATTCTACGATTGGATTCATTGATGAGATTCATAAAGTCTTGATCAACAACGTGGAAGTCGAAGTTTCTATTCCTGAACTACGCTTCCATCTGATCATGTTCTCATACTTCATGCAGTATCAGAAAACACATCAGTTTGTTGATATGACTGAATTCTTCTCAATGATTGATGAAACCGATCTATTCCAAGGATGTAAACGTGAATATGTTGAGTCCATGTATGAGAAGTTCACACGCATCTTACCAATTCTGCAACAACTCAAGCAATATGCCTAATCAGGCTCGGATAAACAGAATTTGTATACGGGGGCCACGTGGCCCCCGTGTATATTATTTTTTTTTTCGTAATATTATATACGGACAGATCATATAACAATCTCAACAGAAAGGAGCTTTGTTATGAGCGATATCCGACGAATCGGAACTCGGTACTATGATTTTGGTACAAAAAACAAATCGTTCTTGTTAACCGCACAAGAGTTGAAAGTTCTCGGTATCAAGAACTGGTATTTCATGCTAGAAGTAAAACATCCGGAACTCGGTGTTCAAGATATTGATGCATATGATGAAAATATTTCACAAGAAGACATTGCTCGTGTCTGTATTGAATGTAAACAGAACCCGTGGTATTTCTTCCGAGAAGTTGCAAAAGTTCCTGTTCGTGGTGCTGGAAAGTTACCGCCAATTCTATCACGTGCATCGCTAGCACTCATATGGTGTTTCATCCATAGTATCGATGTCATCTTATGTCAACCTCGTCAGACTCATAAGTCTACCTGGTGCACACTATTACTCGAGTACATGTTTGTATTTGAATATCAAAATATCGAAATTCCAATGATGCATATTCGACAAGACCGTTGCTTGGAATCTGCAGAAATGTTACGTGATTACATTTGTGCACTTCCACCATATATGAATCCATGGTATGGTCGACAGAAGCTTCCTGGAACAAAGTCGTTGAAATATGATGAACATGGTACATCCATCACAATCCTATCTCAAGCAGACTCTGTTGTCAAAGCGAAGGACAAGATGCGTGGTTTCACCGTATTTGCAGCAATGCTTGAAGAGTGGGAGTACATTCCGTATCAAGCATCCGTTATGGAAGGTGCGATGCCTGCTATCATCTCTGGACGTGAAATCGCGGCGAAGACAGGTGGACGTACGTGTGTTATGCTACTTTCAACTCCTGGTGACTTGGAAACAGAAACTGGTAGAACGGCACAGCACATGATCGATATGACACCAGTGTTCTCTGAACAGTTGTATGATTTTACCGAACAAGAATTGAAAGATTACTTTGCAGGTATGCATACAATTGATGAGAATGGTAATCCACAACCTGTCACGTCTCTTTATATCGAATTCAATTATAAACAACTTCGCAAAGATGAAGCATGGTTAAGAGCACAGTATAATGAAGCACTCCGTTTGGATAAACTTGATGAGTATCGTCGAGGTGTTTTGCTTCAGAGATACCGTGGTTCGAAGTCAGTACTGTTCCGTCAGGAAGATATTGACTACATTGTTCAGAATGTCAAAGAACCAGACTACGATATCTTTCTGCTGAAAAAGGTTCATCTATATGTCTATAAACATGATATCCTGATTCCGGACATCAACTCATCTACACCGTATTTCGACACAACAATTCCATATTTGATTGGTATCGACGTTGCTGCCGGCGGTAATGGAGACAATACAGCGATTTGCATCGTTCATCCATATACAATGCAGGTTGTCGGTGAGCTAATCTCCCCATTCATCGGACCAACGGATCTGATGCGGATTATTCTAGAGATTGCAAAGTTGTGTCCAAAGGGTATCTTCTGTGTTGAAACAAATTCTATCGGTAAGGCAATCGTCGATCTAATCCAGGAAACTCAGATTGAATATAGATTCTATCATGATCCGAGATTGGATATTTCTAAGAACGCAATCATGAAGGAAACTCCGGAAGAAGTTATGAAACGTCGTTCAAAAGAAAAAGGATATATCGGCACATATGTCACACCGTCTGTCAGAACCAGCATGTTCGATCTGTTGAAGGTTCATGTTAAGGACTATAGACATTTGCTAACAACGAAGTATTTGGCCAAGGATATCACGAATCTTGTACGCTCAAAGACTGGTAAGATTGAGGCTGCAGAGGGTTTCCATGATGACATGGTCATGGCATACAATCATGCTATCTTTGTTTGGTACTATGGTGATCATATTGAGCGTTTTGGAATCATTAAAGAAAAAAGCACATTCCAAGGTGCGACAGCTGCTATTGAGAAATACGTGGATGACATCACTGAATCTGTTGTAAACAATATGATCCTTCCAGATGTACCTGCACCATATGAAGAGCAGCTCCTACATGACACAATCTCGCAAGATCCGATGGGATATTTCAGAGAACATGGTGTTGATGAATACGGTTATTCTCCAACGGACTATAACAAACAATATCGTACTCAACAGGAACGTGCACCAGTCTCATTGACTGTTCAGGAAGGATTCTCTCCATCGTGGTTTGTAGATATTAATGGCTCATTCTAAAAAAAAAAATAATTCTGAGTGGGGGCGCCGAAAGGCGCCCCAGACTCTTATTAGAACAAGTCAGCCTTTTCGATGTAAGCGGTGTAATGACCGACATGAGCAATCCCGTACATTGCCTGGAAGAGCTCAGTTTCCTTCGCGTTGAGGTCTTCTTCGGCCGTGACCTCAATATTGTAGCTAAAGCCCACCCACTTGCCAGGATTGCTACACCTGCGACTGCCGATATGCCAGCTCACCGGAATGCCATTTTCGGTGGCGGCATACATCGCTTCGTGACCGCAACGATCTGCGGCCAGGCGGATCTTGGTTCCGCCATGTTCAAGCATGATATCACGATCGCCGAAACGACGTGCGATCTTGAATCCGAGCTTCTGTAAAGCCCGCTTCGTGTACGTATACTCAGTCATTTTAATTCTCCTTCCTGCCCTTACGGACTAAAAAACTTTGAGTAAAAATAAATATAGTGAAAGCATGATGACTCGAAGATCGCCACACCGCAATCTCCAAGTCATCTCACTTTCAGTTGTGCAGTCGTCATCAGCCGCTGGCCTCTTACTACTTCACCGCTTCAACCAGAGCGGGGTCCTCACTAACCAATGGCGCCGGTTAGGAGTTGAGCACATCATGCACGGAGCTATATGCCGATGGATCTCATCCCATCGGGATTCACGGACAAATTGGTCCGCCTCGCGTATGCCCTATCAATCATACCGAGGATCGCTCCTGTTCTTCCACTGCAATGGATAGGAATTCTCGTGACCACTCATTCTCTTTCGAGAACTTCTTAGTTCGGACTTCGGGTAGTGTGCCCTATCCCTGTCAATCCCACGAGCGATTGACTTTGGGTCCTGATATGGATTACATGCATGATGTGGTTCATGCAATCAGGATGCCGTTTTCGATCACCTTTTTCCACAACCCTTAGGCGTGATCATTCCTAACAAGCTTTTACAATGGGTCAGCTTGCGACCTAAGGATCCTCTGATCCCAGGGAGCTCATCGCTCCGGCTGTGCAGGCAGCCTTGAAGCAGTTTAATGTCATACTCCAGGACCCAGGCAGCATACAAAATCAGCTGCCAAAATAAGGTCAGCACGTCAATGCTTATTCCTTATTCACATTAATAATATATAGATAGAGTTTCAGAAAAATAGGAAATCAAAGACACAGTGTGGGGCCGAAGCCCCACACTGCATATATGAAATCCGGGGTGCCGAATGGTGTATTATGCGCGTATGTTTAGGAGGAACATCACACATGGCGTTAAAGCGAAGGCCGCCGCGCCCGCACGCGGCACAGGGAGGCACGTACTCCCTGAACGAGAGAGGTTGTCAACATAGTTGACCAGAACACCCCGGATTATTAAACCGTTAAAGAAGAATTTGATTGGTGGGGCGAAAGCCCCACCGCACAAACCGAAAGGAATCTTGAAAATGACTCTTAAAAAGCCAGAGGGACGGGAGAGCAATCCATGTGGAATGAGTCATATCCTCCAATGGATCTCACCGTGAGCTCAATACCAGTGATTCCAGTGGAAGATGAAGGTGGTGGCCTACACCTGTACCCTCATTCCTGCAGGGATTATCATTATGTATTTGCTTTCATGAATGTATAGCAGGGAATCGTTTCATATCACGTTTTGCTCCAGGATAATATGGAATCAAGATACGACGTTTTTGTCCCCATCGTGTCAACATTCTGGCCTGTTTAACAACATCACATACGTCGATGTAGTATGTCTCTTTACCACGGTCACGCAGACGTCCGAATATCTGTTCACCGATAATCGAAGAAGAGTATTGGTCAAAGTTGACAACTACTCCTAGATTCGACACGTCAACACCAGTTCCCATGGAAAGAGATGTTGACAGAATGAAATCAGATTCCATTGCTTCACGGCGTTGAGACAACGGCATTGAACCATCGACTGCGGAATACGAATACTGCTTGAAGAAAGGATCTTGATCCATTGCTTTCACGACTTGTTCAATGATTGATAACAATGGTACCAACAGTAGAATCTTTCCGTCATAATCAATGATCGATTTCGCACGCTTCAACATTGTGATGATGTTTCTGATAAACGGAACACCATTATGGTATGCCATCAACATGTTGTAGTATGATGAACGGATCAAACCTTTGGAGCCGTATTTGAAGCATGCTTCACATAATTTGTTGGATGGGTAATAGTAGATGTCCTGAAGATAGACATTCACGTATTCTTTCTGATATTCTTCATATGCAGCATTACCAACAAACCGTTTGGCATCTCCAAGAGCACGGTTTAGGATCCTGTCTTCATCTGCGGATGAACGTCCGAGTGTTGCTGACATGTACCAGTTGTGTTTGATGTTACACAATGCATCGAACTTCAGCATTCCCTTCAAATGAAGATGTGCTTCATCGATAACCTTGATACCGAATCCGGAAGCATCTAGTGTCTTCAGAAGACCATTCCAGTCATCACGGATTGCTCCTTCCAGGGAGGATATTGTGACAACACAAACCTTCTTGTCAGGAGCATCCCAGATCTTTGTTGCAATATCAGATTTGTCAATACCAAGTTCCACGATATTGTCAATCCATTGATTCTTCAATAGAGATGTCGGTGCAACAATCAGAGGCTTCAGACCAAGCTTTGCGGCAGAGTAACACGCGATGAACGTCTTTCCCGTTCCAGGTTTGAGCTCAACCGTGATTTTATGCTCTTTTGACGTTGTCAGCAATTCGATACAATCACGCTGCAGCTGAGAACGGGGTTCACGATTCATTTCAAGTGTTATGAGTCGTGGTGTTTGAATCGGCTTTTCGGACGAAACATTCAATGACTCAATAACCTTATCCTTGATATTTAGAAAACCTGATGTGATATAGATGATGTCATGATCACGCATGAATGATACAAGTTTATCGTAATCGGGATCCTTCTTACAATAGACGAAGAATTCTCGTACTGGATTCGGCAACGAAAAGTATTGTAGACACTTCCGTTTGATTTCATCCGATGGTTCGCGTATAATAACACCTGTAGTTGTTTTCTCAATATTCATACGTTATTACACCTCCTCGGATTCCGCATCATTCAGCATGTTTTCTTTCGTGTTTGCGTCATTCAAAGTTTTCTTGTTTGCTTCATTACGTGCAGCATTTGCCATCTTCTCCATATCTTCGATATCGAGATCCGGAACATACTTACCGAGGAGCTGTTTCTTGAATTCACGAACGACATTGTTCATATCTTCCTTATTACCCTTAGCATCAGTCTGTTCCTTTTGTGTCAAGAAGATTGATACAGCAACATCTGCAAGCTTCTCGAAATCGTTCAGCTTGTTTGCAGTGATACCCATTTTCTTGGATGTCGCCATACGGAACATAAACTTCAGATCATGGATAATTTCAGGATCGATATCAGAATCCCAAATTGCGAGTTTCTTATAGATCTTCGTGATATCCGGGTTCATATCGAGTTTGGTAGAAGAAACAAAACTGTCGAAACGTGTATTTGCGAGTTCAGTTTCCTTCGAGAACTCGATCTCGGTTACGCCACCGTTCTGTACCATGATCGCGGGAACAGGTGTGGAATTCAAAGCTTCAGCGCGCTGATTATCCAGAAGATCTGTATTGATCGGAGCTTCGGAAGCATTGATCGTTTCGAATGTCAATGGCGGTTTGCCATCAGGACCAACCGGCATAACAAGTTCTGATCCACCAGAAACCTTTGTAACAGAATTTCTATAATTGAAGATGTCATTAACCGAGATGCGTCTTGCAGCAAACTTGCGCATGATCTCCTGAACCGCAGCTTTGTAGTTCTTATCAATACCAGACGAGTGTAGATTATACACACGAACACCGGAGTTATTGATTTGGAAAAGAATGGAGTACAGTTTCAGGAACATGTACATTCTCGCATTGATCAAACCACCTTCAAGCATGGAGTGACCTTTACCAGCACCATCTTCATTGATTGTGCATTGGCACACATGTTCTGCAGGAATAAAAATAAACCGCATCATGGATTCATTGAACTTATGTGCTTCCAGAATCGCAACGATTTGTTGGTGAAGCGCGGTATTATCACGCATGAACTTCAAATCGAAGTTACTGATGATCTTTGATGCAAGCTTCTCGCAAAATGCTCTGTCGGGGGAGAATGTGTCGAATTCAACAGATGGAGATCGTAGCGTATATCCAGAAAGACCCGAGTTTCGACGATCACCGGTTTGATCAGGTCTGGTGAGGTCTGAGATATAATAGTATCCAACAACGGTTCTGTCGATACGAATTGGAATCATCTTCGTTGCCGGGAGTATCTTCATGTATACACCCTTGATACCCTTAAACTCATTATCGAGCTGAGCTGTGTAGATATTGCTGCCACCAGATTCCATGACTCTTTCAAATACATCATGCGCCTCTTGAACATATCCCGGATTCGTATCACCGTATTTGACATCATAAACAGCTCGAAGATCATGTGCAGATTCCTCAATAACCGGAAGAGCAATATCATCGCCGATATATCTGACGTTACGTGCGACATATTCGGAATACTGATCAAATTCAGCATCACGCTTTTGATCAGCCTTAGCATTCTTCTGATCAGATTGTTTTGCATGATATCCCGGAATAATATCCATGATTTCAGCTTCAGTGAAGATCGCGTTTGGCTTCGGTTTCTTTCCACCGGCTCCCTTGTCCTTTTTGGATGTTGGTTCAGTAGATTCTTGAACAATAACATCCTTCAGGGTTTTCTCAACGGCAGATTCACCATAGCCATATCCTCGCAAAGCAGAAGAAGTATCGAACATGTTTGCAACGGAATTTCTTCCGTTGTTCTTACTGGATGAATTAAGACGGTACTTATACAAATCCTCGAAGACCTTTGCATATGGAATAATATACAAATATCCTTCACCGTACATCAACGTATTGTACACGATGTGGTTCTTGATCAATTTATGCAGACCGTATTTCTCTTCCAGATTTTCGATCTTGGATATGACGTTCTGTTGCTCGAGATCAGTTAATTTCGTCTTATCAAACACAATGTTTCTGGCAAGTTTGCCATCAACAACATCAGCTTCACAAATTGCATCACGGGTAACAATCAATGCATTATACCACTCAGGGATCTGAGATACAACCATATCAATATCCTGTCTGAGAGCGATATCAGCAATTGTCGTTACAGGTAGAAACGCTGCGTCCTGCAGCTCTTTCGGGATTTCTTCCCAAGAGAGATTATCATCCTTATCAGGGAACTTCAATTTTGCAACGCGTTCGATGAATGACAAATCTGTCGACAGGTTATACTGTTTCAAGATTTCTTGAATCGTATTACCGAGATCTTCAGCGGAAATTTGTATGTCGGATCCAACGACATCATTCATCAGACCATGAATCAAAATTTCCTGATTACGTTCTTCTTGTGTCGGCAATTGAATCTACCTCCTTTCATATTTTAATAGATTCCATCAACAGATTCATTGTTTCTGGTCAAACCAACGTTCATAAAGTCAATACTGCTTTGACCCTTCGGCAGACGGAAACATAGTCTTGGTTGATAGGTTGCTCGTTGTGACGGATTCAATGGATTCCGTTTTCCAACTTTTTGTTGAACGATAAACGGTGTTCCAGTAAACATTCCACCAGCGCCGAAATAACATCTACGACTAATGAATGAACCGGAGTCTTCAAATCCATCACGAATCAATGCGTCATCCATTCCAGCATTATAGTTAAACTCACATAATGTACGATAGATATTCTCGAGTTTATACTGGTACCGGAACGTTGTTGTGATTGTTGCTTCCGATGCAAGCGCACTGTTCTTGTCGTTTGTCAACATTGCATTCGATACTGATACTGGGAAGATCCCGTAATATTTACACCAATACAGAATGTTCGTACCAGTTTCATCAACGACAATATCGTACAATGACGCACAATATTCAAGCGCTCGGTCTAACGGGTGAGACACTCTGTATCCGTTAACGAAAGCACTACCTGCAGACATTTGCCCCCAGTTATTCTGGAAACGATATCCATTGAATGGTGGAAAGAATTCACCCGTGGTACGTTTGTGAATATACCACATCCACATGCGAATCATTTCGTATACATCCATGTATTTCGTATCACGGAATTGAAGATCCAACGTACCACCGTTGTTTGATGTAATAATCGTACCAGGTGTGATCTGAACTCCTCTTGTTGCTGCAGTGACAGATTCTCGAACACCGAGAGATGTCGCTGCCACACTCAGACCTTGAACACGGTTTGTCAGAAGATAATTCCAGTTCGCAAATGGATCATCACCGGGTGCTTGACAAACATACACCGGAGATAACATCTCTGATACATGCGGATATCTCATATACGATGAATGGAATTCTTCATCAAAGAAGGCTTGCTGGGAAAGTCGATTGTCACCAGCCTCGCCACTGCCTTTCGTGCAACAAATGTAACATTCCGGTCTGGAGATGAATATGTGACGAAATGCTTTCCGGTGCTCAATATCAGCGATTGGTAATTTCGTACGATTATACGATGTCCAGATCGCTCGATGTGCTATCTCCGGATATATTCGAGTGAAAGGATGCAATGGTGATAATGTTTGTTTTGGTGACGCTTGATCTGCACTCGCACCAAATTCATCTTCGGGTGTAATGTAGCTTTCACCAACATCCGTATCACCATCGTTCATGCTACCATTCAGGAACTTTGCACGAACTCGTTCGTGTGCCCAAGCATATGGTTGGAAATTACGATGCTTTGGAACAATGATATTCTCAAGGCTCGCAGTACCTTTCACAAGTCGGATAAAGTTTCCACCGGCAATATTATCCGTGATATCTGTTGAACTTCCACGGAATGTTATTTCACGAGCCACAGTATTATCCCCAAGAATCTGTTGAGGGATTCTCAGGTTTAATTTGTTTCCGAATACTGTCGGTGGTAAATTGGTATCAGTTGGTTTGTTGCTAGGTGATAGGCGATATTGATCATATTCACCATTACCGTGAGCCTGGATTGGAACATCTGACTGAATGAAATGTGCAATAGCAGGATCAAACGGAACGATGTATACATCTCTACCAGCATCATATTTCACTTTGTTGATAGTTTCACCTTGTGCAGCAACAAAGTCCCATGGGTTTATATATGTTTCAATCGCGTGCTCAAATTGAGCATCATTTGTCGGTGTCCCATGTTTTGAGATATCCCAAAATAATACTTTCTTCGGCAAATGATCTGCTGGTGTCAGTACACGAGAACTATATGAAAGACGCGCTGTTGTTGCATCAGCACGACGCTTTGTCCCTGTTCCAGGAGAACCTGTCATCACCAACGATGTATCAGCCGGTTCCCAAGATCCACCGCCACCGCTGTGTGTATACGTCGGTAGCGGGTTTGTGGTAGTAGTTGTCGTAGTAGACTGTGTGTTTGTTCCTGGATTGATGACATTCGTTCCATCATTTGTTTGAACAATGTCAACCTTTGGTTTTGTTGGTGTGGTAGTCGTGGTCGTAGTAGTTGTAGTTGTCGTAGTTGAAGCTGAATTGACAACGTTCATTCCATTGTTTGTTTGGACAATATCATTCTTTTGAGGCATTTATTTCACCTCCTCAGTGATTAATAGTTCAGGTCAATTCCACTGAGACTCTTCATACACTTTCTGGAAGTTTCCAACGCAGTCTTGTTCAATGCATATGCAGTAATCTTTGTCTTGTAATAAGACGATGTCAGCAGCAAGAACAGATACTGTGGATTCTCAAGAGCGAAGATAAGCGGAACACCGCATGAAGCTTGGAAATGAGACATGAATGTTGACTTCAAATCCTTGTAACGAACAGGATTCAAATTTTGAATAAGACCGATCAGATTCTCGATCGCCATAGATTCCAACCCCTGTACTTCAGCAACCATTGCTTTCAATACAGATTCCGGAACGCGATCACGCAGAAAACGATTGAACGGAATCGATTCAGCCGATGCACGATCGCCATCGATCATGCGATAGAAATACGAGATGATGTATATTTCCGCCTTGGTGAGATTGTCACCTTTCATGTACAATCTCTGTTCAAGCGGCATCAACCACAGATAGATGTACAATTCACACAAGTTTAATACGACCTGTCTGTTGAGCAGGATCTGAGAAGGGCTCTTCGTCATAGCAGCCGCAAAGAAAGCAGCTTCCATCACAGCCATCAGGTTGCAGTATTCGCTTGTAGATTGTATGTTTGACACAAGCTTATCAGCGAATACATACGGTACGACAGAACCGTCTTTCATGCCTCGGACGAGAAACGGGAGTACGGATGACACACGTGGATTATCCTTCTCATAAATGATCTTCAGTTTACCATTTTCGAATTTATCAGCTGCGAGTTTTGCGAACTTGGAACCGTTCAACCGAACCAATGCCATGATTTCTTTCATGGTTTCCGGTTTCACGTAAGCTTCTGGATTTGCAATCGCTTCACGCATCTTTTGTGACAGCTGACTTTGTTCATCAAACTTTATGAACAACGAAGATTGTGATAGTTTTGGAAGATCAAAAGCACTTTCTTGGAAAACGATCATAATGTTCATTCCTTTCATATTTTGAAATTCCCGACACGACATACGGGCTTATAAAAGGGTCGGCGACTAAAATCAAAGAGGTGATTTTTAATGGCAGATGTCTATAGCACAATGTACAAATTGACTGCCGCGTTGATCATAAACGACAATGTTGTTGAGCTTCCGGCTTCAGATATCATATCAATTGCGATGATTCACCGATATGATACTGCAACATATCCAATCATCAGATTCCGTCTCCAAGCAGATCTATCCGTGATTCAAGAAATCAATGAATCTCCCGATAATCTCCAGATCAGAGGAAACTTGGATGCTGGTGTATACAAGATGAATACGGATACAAAAGAAACAACACTTGTTGCTCCAGCAACCAGTATTTCATTACAGCTGAAGGGATATATCGAAAACAAGAATATCCCGACATCGAAAATTGATGAATATCAGGTTGATACATCCAATTCAGGAGAACCACTCTTGAACGCATCAAAAAAGGTTAAGTTCGAAATATATGGATATAACGATACGCAGATTCATCAGATGAAACAACGAGCCCAATCTATATACCGGGATGTTTCATTGGAAACGGTCATTCAAGATATTTTCAGACGTTGCGGCATTTCAAATGTTCAGATGGATCCCATTGAGAACCAGAATCGTTATGACCAGATATTGATACCAAATCTGTCGGCGATCGATGCATTTTCGTATTTTGATAGATATTACGGTATCTATCAATACGGCGGTATACTTTATGGAGACATAGACAAAATGTATCTGTGTTCAACCGTGGCATCCAACGGAACCACCACAATACCAATTTACGTAAAGGCTGCAAAGCAGAACACCGATATCAGCGGTATGTTCAATACAGACGGTGGATACAAAATGCAAACAATTGCAACATCAGTATCTGTCATTTCTGAAACTGATATAGAACGAATCCTAAATCCTGAGATTATGTCTGATACAAACGTCATGACGTTGAAGACGAATCATACGCCATTAACGAGATTATTCGAGACAACTGATATCAATTCCGTTGAGAACAAGATCGAACAAACGAATATCCTTCATAAAATGGACAGAAGTAATGTATCGATTCAACAGGCTGCTAGATTGAATGAACAGATTACTCGAGTTGACCTGTCGGGTTCTGGTTTTGATGTTGGATTGTTCCATCCAAACTCTCGATTCAATCTGGTATTTGAATCACCAATCCGTGGTATGAGTATCAATGATGCATATCGCGCAAAGTACATCATTAATATGTTCTCCAATACAACTGGTGATCTGATGTCCGCCACCACGACAATGCAGTTGTGTACAAACTAAAAAAAAAAACAAATGGATACGGGGGCCGAAGCCCCCGTATTCCACTTTCTCAACATTCGAATGCTCAGAATCGCAATTAGAATCCGCCGCTAGTGATGGAATTCCGATACTCACGACCGACGTTGCCGATGGAATCCTGATAGCTGTCATCCTTCGCAACAAACTTATTCAGGTTCTGTGCCATCTGTGCGATATACGGGATGATGGACTTCATCTGAATCAGCATCTCGACTTTGTCAGCCTGCATGTGATTGATCATGCCATAGAACATCACCTGCTCGATGACAGCACGTGCATCCAGAAGCTTCTTGATAGCAGTGTCATCGAAGTTCATACCGATTTCACGCTGGCAGAGATAGCACTTCATGTGGCGTTCGCCCTTATCATCGGTTGTGATGTACATTGCCGGCTCAGGCTCAAGACCCTTCCAGATCAGGTGAACGCAGCGCAGCTTCTCAGCTTTGTGCATCTCCGGCTGATTCGGACCAACCTGACCTTTCATCTGCTGCTCAACCATGTAGTTACGGGTCATGGTTTCAACGATCGGCTTGATCAGATTGATAACATCGGGATTGATCTCCTTAATAGGATTCTTTTGAATTTGTGCCATGATTCGTGTTCCTCCTTAATTTGTAATTTGCTTGGCCACAGTAAGCAGATTCGGATAGCTTGTTCCACAATCCTTGATCTGGATATACAGCGGAGACAAATCGGGCTTCACAGAACCGTATACTCCGACCAAATAGGTATAAAGCAGTACAGCGTCTTCGACTGTATCATTCAACTTCTTGAACAGCCAGTTCTTGATAGAGTTGAGGAATGCAGTCTGGTTTGCGCTGAGCTTCGTGGGAAGATCGCTCTTCTTCAGAAGCAGTGCACCCTTGATGATGCAACTCGGATCAGTGA
>JAEEGL015092237.1_pt1 | contig 22188 bp, 19 predicted proteins | sample 9134231 | NCBI WGS metagenome assembly JAEEGL01 (sample SAMN16246548, study PRJNA631951) | gut metagenome | biome: gut microbiome; feature: rumen; material: fiber-attached | host: Bos | place: Iran: Karaj | collected 2018-10 | reverse complement strand
TAGTCTTCGCCCTAGATTATTATTTAGCTTGAATTTAAACTTATGAATTGAACCGCCCATTGCCGAACGGCACGATGTGGTGGTGTGAGAGGGGATGAAGAATAAATATGAAAATATTTATTTTCCTACTCTACTCTATTATAAAGCGCTTAAAAATGTTATTATATAATTAACAAATAAAATGCAAAGTGAAGGTACTTTTTTATGAATATACTTATTGTAGGACTTGGTTTAATGGGTGCAAGTTATGCCTCTGGACTTAGAAAAAAAGGACATACTGTCTATGGTGTTGATATTAATAAAGACTCAATTGAATATGCTAAAGAGTATCATATTATTGATGATGGTTCTTTAAATCCTAGTGATTTTATTAATAAGGTTGATTTATTAATATTAGGATTATATCCATTTGATATTTTAGATTTCATAAAAAAATATCATAGCTCATTTAATGAAAATTTAATAGTAACAGATTTGTGTGGCGTAAAAAGACACTTTATAGATGAAGCTATTTCATTAACACGCCCTGCAACTTATATTTCTCATCACCCAATGGCTGGTCGTGAAAAGGTAGGTGCACGTTTTAATGATCCTAATATCTTTAAAGGCGCTAATTTCTTAATTATTGATAAGAATAATAAAGAAAGGGAAATAAATGTATTAAAAGAGCTTGCTGCAGCATTAGAATTTGGAAAAATTTCTATAATTACTCCGGAAAAGCATGATAAAATGATTGGCTTTACTAGCCAATTAGCTCACGCTATTGCTGTATCGCTAGTTAATTCTGATACTGAAGAAGATACTAACGCGTTTATTGGTGACTCTTATCGTGATTTAACACGTATCGCAAAGATTAATAGGGATTTATGGAGCGAATTGTTCTTTTCAAATAAAGATTATTTAATAAGTGAAATTAATAATTTTGAACAAGAACTAGAAAAATTAAAAAATAGTTTGATTAATGATGATTCTAAAGCTTTAAAAGATATTTTTGTTAAAGCTAAAGAAAAAAGAGAGAAGATGGAAAAATAATGAAAATTATAGATATGAATTTAAAGAATAATCCATATAAGGTATATATTGAATCAGGTATATTAGATAAAGCTTGTGATTATATTTCATCAATTTATAATAAAAAGAATATTTATATTATAACTGATAATCATGTTGCTAATATTTATTTAGATAGATTAATAAAGATATTATCTGCTAAATATATAGTAAAAAGTGTTATTGTGCCTGAAGGAGAATCTAGTAAAAGCTTTAATGAATATGTTAATGTGTTAACTAAATTACTAGATTTAAATATGAGAAGAAATGAAATGCTAGTTGCACTTGGTGGTGGAGTTATAGGCGATTTAACAGGTTTTGTCGCATCTACTATTTATAGAGGATGCCCATATGTACAAATACCAACATCTTTACTTGCCCAAATGGATTCTTCTATTGGTGGAAAAACTGGTATAGATTTTGCTGAAAGAAAAAATATAATTGGTGCGTTTAAACAACCTAGTCTTGTATTAATTGATCCATATGTGCTTGATTCATTAGAAAATAGACAATTTTCTAATGGAATGGCTGAATTAATTAAGCACGGTATTATTGGTAATGCTAGCTTATTTAATAAGCTTTTACGTAAGCCTTGTATAGATGAAGATATAATAAGCGAAAGCCTTTCTGTAAAGCAAGATGCAGTACTTAAGGATGAATTTGATACTGGGGAAAGAATGCGCTTAAATTTTGGTCATACATTTGGTCATGTTGTAGAACTTGAAAAGAATCTACTACATGGTGAAGCTGTAGCTCTTGGTATGCTTATGGCATTAAGATTTGGAGAAGATTTAGGCATTACTCCTAAAGATATTTATCCACAAGTAAAATCGATTTTAGAAAGCTATAATTTACCTGTTGAAGAAATTGATTATAAAAAATATCTGCTTAAAACGTTAGGCGATAAGAAGAATTTAGCAGGAACTGTTAATTTTATCTTAATTGATAAATTAGGTAGTTCTGTAATTTATCCGCTTACTGAAGATAAAATAAAGGAGATTATAAATGGACGTTAGAATTAGGCCTCATAAACTAAGTGGAGAAGTAATTGTACCACCATCTAAATCTCTTGCGCATAGAGCTATTATTTGTGCGTCATTAGCACAAGGTACATCTGTTATTAGCAATGTATCATATTCAAAAGATATTTTAGCTACAATTAGTGCGATGGAATCCCTTGGCGCAATAATTGATAGAAATGGCGATACATTAACTATTACAGGATCTAATCCTATATTTAAAAATACGCATACAATTGATGCTAATGAATCTGGCTCTACATTGCGATTTTTAATTCCTATCGCTTTAGTATTTAATGATAATGCTACGTTTGTTGGACACAATAGACTTGTTAAAAGACCACTTGATGTTTATTTTGATATCTTTGATAAACTAAATATAAATTATAGCCATAATTCATATTTACCACTTACTGTGAACAATTCATTAAAAAGTGGTGATTATATAATTACTAATAATTCATCAAGCCAATTTATTACAGGATTATTATTTGCTCTTCCTATGCTTAATGGAGATTCAAGAATTATTTTAACAGAAAAGTTAGAATCTATAGGTTATATTAATTTAACATTAGATTTATTACAAAAATTTGGTATCAAAATTATATTTAAAGATAATATGTTCATTGTACCAGGTAGTCAAACATATAAACCGTTTAATTATAAGGTTGAAGGAGATTATTCACAAGCTGCATTCTTTTTTGTTGCACAAGCTTTAGGTAATGATATTAAGGTTAGTGGATTAACTGATAAATCTCTTCAAGGTGATAAAGAAATTGTTAATGACTTAATTAAAGCTGGATGCAATTTTAAATATGATAATGGAAGCTATACATTAATTTCTAAAGAATTAAGACCTGTAGAATTAGATATGAGCCAAACACCTGATTTAGGGCCAATATTGAGTGTATTATTTACACAAATAAATGGAAAATCTAGTTTAGTTAATGCAGAAAGATTACGCATTAAGGAATGTGATAGAATTACTGATGTGTTAACTGAATTAAAAAAATGCAATGTTAATTGTAGTGAAACAAAAGATTCACTTACTATACAAGGAATAAGCAATATAAATGGTGCAACTTTGGATAGTCATAATGATCATCGCTTAGTAATGAGTTTTGCGATAATGTCTACTGTTTCAAATGAAGATATAATAATAAAGAATGCGGGAGCTGTATCTAAAAGTTTTCCTAATTTCTTTGATGTTTTTAAAGCATTAAAAGGAGATATAGAAATCTATGAATAAACTTGAAAGTGCTCGTTTAATCATTAATGAATGTGATAAAGAAATGATAGAATTATTTAAAAAGAGAATGCGTGCAGCCGAAATGGTTGCAAGCTATAAAAAAGAAAATAATTTACCAGTACTTGATTTATCTCGTGAGGAAGCTATTATAAATAAGAATATAGCTTTATTAAATGATAAAGAATTTGAAGAATATTATTTAGAATTCTTTAAGACTATGCTTAAGGTATCTAAAGACTATCAAACTAAATTAATGGAGAAATAATATGAAGCTAGGATTATTAGGTGAACATTTATCACATTCTCATTCTCCAGAACTACATAATCTTTTAATGAAAGAAAAGAATATCCAAGGTACTTATACTAAATTTGAAATTAATGAAGAAGAATTACCTATATATGTGGATAAAATAAGAAATAAAAAACTTGATGGATTAAATGTTACTATTCCTTATAAGAAAAGTATTATGAAGTATCTTGATGTGATAGATGATGAGGCAAAAAGAATAGGTGCAGTTAATACCATTTATCTAAAGGATGGATTAGTACATGGTACTAATACTGAGTATTTTGGATTTTTAGATACGTTAAGAGGAAATAATATTAATGTAAATAATAAGACTTGTTATATTCTAGGTACAGGTGGCGCAAGTTTGGCTGTTGAACATGTTCTTTTAGATCTTAATGCTAAAGTTATCAAGGTTTCACGTAATCCTAAAAATGATATTATTGGCTATGAAGAACTTGAAAATGTGGAAAATCCATATTTAATAGTTAACACTACTCCTGTCGGAATGTATCCTAATGTGGATAATTCACCAATTAGTTCAAATTTAGCTAAAAGAAGTGAATATGTCATAGATATTATTTTTAATCCGCTTACTACTAAGCTGTTGTCTTATGTGGATAATCCTATTAATGGATTATGGATGCTAATGGCACAAGGTGAAAAAAGCGAACAAATTTGGTTTGATAAAGATTATAAACTAGATATGAACTCTATATTTGATAAGTTTAAGGAGATGATTTAATTTGAATACATTTGGTACATTATTTAAAGTTTCTATATTTGGTGAATCACATGGAAATTCTATCGGTGTAATGATGGATGGTGTTCCTGCAGGTATTAAGCTTTCTGAAGAAGATTTTTTAGATGATTTAGATAAAAGAAAGCCTAAGGCTTTAGGAACTACACCTCGTAAGGAAAGTGATTATCCGCATATTATATCTGGTGTATTTAATGGATATACTACAGGTAGTGCAATTGTAGTAACTTTTGAAAATAATAATGTTAATGACAAGGATTATTCAAATTTAGTTACTCAACCTCGCCCAGGTCATTCTGATTATACAGCAAGCGTTAAATACAAAGGATTTAATGACTATAGAGGAGGAGGCCCTTTTAGTGGTAGACTTACTCTTGGATTTGTTGTTGCTGGTGTTGTTGCAAAAAAGATTTTAAAAAATATTAATATTACAAGTGAATTAGTATCAATTCATGGTAATACTAATAAAAATGAATTTGAAGAAGAAGTTTATAAAGCTATGGAAAATAGAGATTCTGTAGGTGGAACTATACGCGTTACTGCTCATAATGTGGAAAAAGGATTAGGAGAGCCTTATTTTAATTCTGTAGAATCATGTGTTTCACATATTATGTTTAGTATTCCTGCTGTCAAAGGTGTTTCCTTTGGCGTAGGATTTAGTGGAGAAAAATTATATGGTTCAGAATATAATGATTTAATCATTGATGAAGAAGGAACTACTAGAACTAATAATAATGGTGGAATTAATGGTGGTATTACAAATGGTAATGATATTATTTGTAATGTCTTTATTAAGCCAACACCATCAATTTCACATCCACAAGAAACTTTTGATTTTAAGAAAAATGAAATATCTACATTAGAAATTATTGGAAGACATGATTCTTGTATTGCATTACGTGCAAAAGTTGTAGTTGAAAGTGCACTTGCAATTGCACTTGCAGATTTATATTTAATAGAAAAAGCCTATAAATAAGGGCTTTTTCTATATTTTTAAAAGTAATTTTCTTATAAATATGATAATTTAAAAAATATTAAAAAAAATACGAAAAAATAATAAAAAAGTATTGCAATCGTGCTTAGATTGTGTTATTATAAATGAGCGCTGATAAGTGGTTCGGTGGTGTAGCGGTTAACATGTTTGCCTGTCACGCAGAAGATCACGGGTTCGATTCCCGTCCGAACCGCCATTAGTAAATGCGACATTAGATCAACTGGATAGATCGTTTGGCTACGAACCAAAAGGCTAGGGGTTCAAATCCTCTATGTCGCGCCATTTTAGAAAATTATCTTATAAATCATTGACAAGCATTAATATGTTCGTCATATCGGAAAGTAGCTTAGCTTGGTAGAGCGCCTGGTTTGGGACCAGGAGGTCGCAGGTTCAAATCCTGTCTTTCCGACCATCTTTTTTATATGCAGGTGTAGTTTAATGGTAGAACCTCAGCCTTCCAAGCTGTTGACGTGAGTTCGATTCTCATCACCTGCTCCAAATAATTAGAAACCACAAACTCTTTTAAAAGAGTTTTTTATTTTTAAGGCTGATATACCAATTGTAATATATCAGCCTTTTTTTGTTATTTTAATAAATCATCATAGCTACAATTAAAATAGGTCTTTATAATTTCTAAAATCTCATATTTAGGATTTCTAACACCTTGTTCATAATTTCTAAGAGTTTTTAATTCTATTTTTAATTCTTTTGCAAGTTCCTCCTGTGTTAATCCTTTTGCAAGTCTAAATTTCTTTATGTTTTGTCCTATATTCATTTTCATCATCCCTAAATAAAATTCTAATGTAATCATAGCATATAAAAAAGATTTGTATGAAAGATTTGATGCAATAATATTTATGAAAAAAGGTTTAATTAATAGAACAATAAGCAATCCTTCTAAACAATCAAACTAAATAGCCCTGAGCAAGTAGATCATTTATCAATACATGTAAATAGTTAAATATCATTTTCTTTAGCAAAAAATGATTACATAAATTAATAATATAAGATATAATATATGTTATTCTTTAAAAGAAAGGTTATATTATGTTATTATTTGCAAATATATTATCATTTATAGGAAATATATTAATGACATCTTCAACAATTTTTAAAAAGAAGAATGTTATTTTATTATTTCAATCCGCTAATCATATATTAGCTATTATTGCTGAAATAATTCAATCTGCATTTGCAGGAATGGTTCAAGAAAGTGTTTCTTTAATTAGAAATATTATATTATTGTTTATTAAAGAAGATAAGAAGATTACTAAGCTAGTTATTAGTATAATTCTAGTAATTATTGGTGTAGTTATAGGTATTATTTTAAATATTAAATTAAATAATAATATTTGGTATGGTTATTTACCTATTTGTGCAACAGTATTATATACTACATTTATTTTAATTGCTTATTATAAAACTAGTAAAGCTGAACTATTTATTAAGACAGGTATTGTTATAAATGGAATTTTATGGTTTATATATGGTATTTGTATTAAGCTTTATCCTATATCAATATTTAATGCGATAAGTATTACTGTCTCTATAATTAGAATTGTTTTAATATGCAATAAGATAGATGCTGAGCATAATTTATCCACAAATTAAATAATTGTGATACAATACCTATGTTATATAGGTGAGATATGAAAATATGTAAAAATGCTGCAAGCATTTTAAATGCCTGCTTAAAAGAAAATTGTAAATATGCAATAGTATTAACTTATCAAAAAGATAGTAAAGAAATTTCTATGTCTTTAGTTGATGATACAACTAAAGAAGAAATTACTAACGTTGATGGAGTTAATATAATTTTTAAAAATGGTGCTAAAGAGGCTACAAAGAATTGGGAGATTGTTGAAAAAGACTCTAAATTATCTATTCAAAGAAAAGATAAGTGCTGCTGTGATGACCATTGTGAATATGCTTGTAATAAAGTTACTTGTGATTGTGAGTAAGACGCTTATTTTTTAAGCGTCTTTTTTGATATAATGGATTTGGTGGTATTATGGATATTAATATTAAAGATTTACTTAAAAATTATAATAGTAATGATTATGCTAGATTAATTAATAATGCAATTAAAAATGTTAGTGATTCTGGCGGTGGAAAAGTTATTATTCCAGAAGGTGAATATTTAGCAACTACTATATATTTACTTGATAATGTAACGTTATATTTAGAAGAGGGAGCTTGTTTAAAGCTTTATCCTGATCTAAAAGCTTTTATAAATCATAACGATTCTCGTGATGATTCTATAAAGCGCCCTACTTGGGAAAATTGTGATTATAATGGATTACCTTCAAAATTCTTTATTTATGCTAAGGATACTATGAATATTTCTATTGCTGGAAAAGGTAAGATAGATGGCAATGAAGAAATTTTTTATGGTAATGTAACAAAGTGGCATATTGAAGGATCTTTTTATCCACGCATTCCTTTAATTTTCTTTGAAAATTGTAAGAATGTATTGCTTGAATCTATAACATTAACAAGAAGTGCTTTTTGGACTGTACATTTAGTAGGATGTAGAAAGGTATTAGTTGATAATGTCACTATTTTAAATAATTTAAAATTAACAAATTGTGATGGTATTGATCCTGATAGAAGTAAAGATGTAGTTATTAGAAATACAAAAATTACTTGTGCTGATGATTGTGTTGTATTAAAGGCTACTTCAGCTACTGAAAAATATGGTGCTTGTGAACATATTCATGTATCTAATTGCGCATTTATTTCAACAAGTGCGGCTATTAAGATTGGTACTGAAACATGTGGCGATTTTAATGATATTCTATTTGAGAATATTAATATTATTGATTCAAATCGTGGTATTAGCCTAATGCTTAGGGATAAAGGACAAATTAGAAATGCTACATTTAGAAATATAAATATGAATTTACGTTTATTTTCTAAGGTTCATTGGTGGGGTAGCGATGAAGGTATTGCAATTACTGCAATTCCAAGAAAAGATGAAATTGGTTCAATTTCAAATATTTCTTTTGAAAATATAAATATTAATAGTGAGAATGGTATTTTGATTTATGGAACAAATCAAAATATTAGAAATATTAAAATACAACATGTTTCTCTTACTATGAATAAGAAGACTATGTATCCACATAAATATTTAGATTTACGCCCATCAAGCCTAGGAGAAAATGGTATTATTGACCAAAGCTTTTACGCATTAACTATTAATAATGCTTATTCTGTTGAACTAGATGATGTTGAATTTATTAATAATACTGACTATATTAGTCAATTAGTTAATATTCAAGAATCAAAATATATTCATTTCAAAGATGTACAAAACTTATAAAATCGTTCTTATATTAATTAATAATAAATGTTATAATACAAACGGAAAGAAACATTAAATATGTTAGGGGTTTAAAATATGAGAAAAACAAAGATTATTTGCACATTAGGTCCTGCAATTGACAGTGACGAAATGCTTGAAAAGATGGTAAAGAATGGTCTTAACTGCTGTAGACTTAATTTTAGCCATGGTACACATGAAGAGCATGCAGTACGTATCAAACGCATTAAGGATTTAAGAGAACGTTTAGGTATTTCATTACCTATTATGCTTGATACTAAAGGTCCTGAAATTCGTGTTCGTGACTTTAAAGATGGAAGTGTAGAATTAAAAGAAGGTCAATTATTCACATTTACTCAAGATGATGGTACTCTTGGAGATTCTAGTCATGTTGGTTTAACATATCCTGACCTAGCAAAATATGTTAAGAAAGGAAATCACATTTTAGTAGATGATGGTTCTATTGAAATGGAAGTTGATGGCATTGATGGAACAAATGTTATTTGTAAGGTTTTAAATACAGCCATAATTAAAAACCATAAATCTATTAATGTTCCAAACGTAATTATTGATCAACCATTTATTAGTGAAACAGATAAAGCTGATTTAATCTTTGGATGTGAACAAGGTGTTGATTATGTTGCTGCATCATTTACTCGCCGAAAGCAAGATGTTCTTGATATGAGAAAACTTCTTGATGAAAATGGTGGTAAAGATATTAAAATCATTTGTAAGATTGAAAATACTGAAGGTATTCAAAATATGAATGATATTATTGAAACTGCTGATGGTGTAATGGTAGCTCGTGGAGATATGGGTGTTGAAGTAGCATTTAGATATTTACCAGCTATTCAAAAGGATATGATTTCAAAATGCTATAGATCAGGTAAAATTGTTGTAACTGCTACACAAATGCTTGATTCAATGCAACATAATCCACGTCCAACTCGTGCTGAAGTAAGTGATGTTGCTAATGCTATTTATGATAGAACAAGTGCAATTATGTTGTCTGGAGAATCTGCAGCTGGTAAATACCCAGTTGAAGCTGTTCGTGCAATGAGCGATATTGCCCTTGCAACTGAAGATGATATTAATTACCAAGAGCGTTTTTTAAGAAATAATTTAAATCTTGGACAAGGTATTTTATCAACAATATGTAATAGTGCCGTTGCGGCAAGCTTCCAGCTTGATGCGAAAGCTATTGTATGCGTAACAATGCATGGTATTACTGCACGTACAATTGCAGCTTATCGTCCTGATTGCCCAATTGTTGCAGTAACAGTTGATCCTAAAGCATATCATCAATTAGGTCTTGTATGGGGTGTTACTCCAGTTAAGGCTGTTGAACAAAATTCAACAGATGAATTATTCTTATATGCAGCAAAGAAGTGTGAAGAAACTGGTTTAGTTAAGAAAGGTGACAAGATTGTTATCTTAGGTGGCTCATATATTGGATGTGGTATCACTGATACTATGAAGATTCATACAATTCGATAAAATTTAATTAGTCTCCTATGTGAGACTTTTTAATTTTGTAAAATTATATTTTTTAAAAGTTATGAAAAAATGTGAAAAATATGTAAAAGCGTTTTCAACAAATCTATTGAAAACGATTTTCATAAATGATATAATTTAAGAAAACGAGGTGTATTTTTATGTCTAATGCAACAATCTATGACGTAGCTGGTAAAGCAGAGGTTTCACTTGCCACTGTTTCCCGTGTTTTAAATAATCCAGAGAAAGTTAATGAAGCAACACGTGCAAAAGTTTTAAAAGTTATTAAGGAATTAGGATATAGACCTAATGCCATTGCTCGTGGTCTTGCAAGCCATAAGACAACTACAGTTGGTATTATGTTAAGTGACGTTACACGTGCTTCAACATCTAGCTTACTAGGTGGTATTATTGATATTGCTAAGAAGTATAGCTATTCAATTAAAATCTTCTCAATGTCAGGAGATCGTGATGTACTAGATTCAATTCGTGAAGTGGTTGCTGAACAAGTTGATGGTATCTTATTCTTAAACGATGAATTAGATTCAAAACAATTAAATATTGTTAAGGAACAAGCTAGTAATGCAAATATTCCTCTTGTTTTAACTAATGTAATTTCTGATGATCCTGAATTAGCATCAGTAGCTATTGATTATAAGAAAGCTAGCTATGATACAACTAAAGAGCTTATTGCTCAAGGTAGAAAGGCTTTATTCTTACTTTCAACAGTTACTCGTTATTCTGTAAATTCTCAAAAAGAAGCAGGATATGAAGAAGCTATGAAAGAAGCAGGACTTGAATCTAAGGTATTTAGAACAAGTGGTGATTTATCTATTAACACACCACACTTTGAAGAATATTTTGGTAGCCATCCTGTTGATGGTGCAATTGCTGTTCGTGACTCAATTGCTGTATCATTTATGAATGTAATGATTAATAAAGGTAAGAAGGTTCCTGAAGATGTTGCAGTAATTGGTTATCAAAATACTAAATATGCAATGCTTGCTCGTCCAAAGCTTACTTGTATTGATACTCCAGTATATGATATTGGTGCTGTTGCTATGAGACTTTTAACTAAGCTTATGAAGGGTGAAGCTGTAGATACTATTAAGATTGTTTTACCACATAAGATTATTAAGAGAGAATCTATGTAGTTGACAAAAGGAAAAAATATAGTAAAATTAATTTGTTAAATAAAGAAATCGTTGATTAAATAACAGTAATTAATTATTTAGTAATTAGAGATGTTCTGGGTGCTGAAAAGAACACAAGAATAATTAATGAAATACAATTTATGAGATTTCTCGTAAATCTAAACGAAATTAGATATAAGTGCTAGATTAATATCTAGAACTAAGGTGGTACCGCGTATTAGACGTCCTTAGATTAGGACGTCTTTTTTTATTTGTAAAGGAGACAAACATTATGGGTATTTATGAAGAATTAGAATGGCGTGGATTAATTAAAGATGTATCAGATCCAAGCTTAAGAGATAAGTTAAATGCAGGTGGAATGACTTTCTATATTGGAACTGACCCAACAGGTGATTCACTTCACATTGGTCATTTCTCAAGCTTCTTAATTTCAAAGAGACTTGCAGATGCAGGACATCATCCAATTTTATTAGTTGGTGGAGCTACTGGTTTGATTGGAGATCCAAAACCAAATTCAGAACGTCCAATGATTACTTATGAAGAAGTTGCTCATAACTTTGAATGTTTAAAGAAGCAAGCTCAAGATATTTTTGGTTTTGAAGTAGTTAATAACTATGACTGGATTAAGAACATTAATACAATTGATTTCTTAAGAGATTATGGTAAATATTTTAATGTTACTTATATGTTAAATAAGGATATCATTAAGAGAAGACTTGATGATGGTATTTCATTTACCGAATTCTCTTACATGATTCTTCAAGCATTAGACTTTGTTCATTTAAATGAAACTCATGGTGTAACACTTGAAGTAGCTGGTCAAGACCAATGGGGTAATATTACTTCTGGTATTGAACTTGCTCGTCGTAAGAATGGTACTGAATTATATGGTTTCACAATGCCATTATTAACTAAGTCAGACGGTACTAAATTTGGTAAAACAAATGGTAAGGCAATTTGGCTAGATAAGACAAAGACTAGTCCATATGAAATGTATCAATTCTTTATCAATTCAGAAGACGAAAAAGTTATTGATTACTTAAAGTTCTTAACATTCTTATCTCGTGAAGAAATTGAGAAGATTGAAGAAGAACAAAAAGCTTGCCCAGAAAAGAGAATTGCTCAACAAACATTAGCTCACGAAGTTATTAAATTCTTACATGGTGAAGAAGCTTATCAACAAGCTTTAAAGATTTCTAAGGCTTTATTTGCTGGTGATATTAAGAGCTTAACAGCAGAAGAAATTAAGATGGGATTTAATGATCTTCCATTAAATGAAGTTGCTGGAAACACATTATTAGTAGACGCATTAATTTCTGCTGGTCTTGCAAAATCAAAGAGAGAATCTCGTGAATTTATTACTAATGGAGCTGTAACAATTAATGGTGATAAGGTTACTGACCTAGCATATACTATTAAATCAAGCGACGCTATTGGTAACGAATTTGTTGTAGTTCGTCGTGGTAAGAAGCTTTACGCTTTATTACAAGTTAAATAAAAAAAATAACCTAGAAATTTTGAATTTTCTAGGTTTTTCTTTTCTATATTATATAATTGTTAAATTACAAAGTCATGGACATTTTTAGGAGATACTTTTCCTTTATATCCAATAATTGTTTCTCCTTCTGAAACATCATCTAAAACTGTAGCGTTAGAACCAATCATAGCATTTGAATGTATTGTGATATTTCCTAAAATTTGTGCATGAGCACCAATTACTACATTATCGCCAATTGTTGGGTGACGTTTACCATGTGATAAACCACGTCCACCAAGTGTAACACCGTGATACATTGTTACATTGTCACCAATTACACTAGTTTCACCAATTACAACACCTGTACCGTGATCTATAAATAAATTTTTTCCGATTGTAGCACCTGGATGTATTTCTATAGAATATTTCTTTCTTGTATGATATGTGATTAGTTCAGCTAATAATTTGAACTTAATTTTCCAAAAGAAATGTGCAATTCTATAATTAATAAGAGCGTGTACTCCTGGATATGTTAATAATATTTGTAGATTATTTCTAGCAGCAGGGTCTCTTAACTTTACTGATTTAAAATATCCAATTCTTTTTGCCATGATTATTTCCTCCAAAAAAAATTGCGTCCTTACCAAAAGGACGCAAAAGCGTTATTCCACCTATTGTAAGAAATGTTCTTAACGCGAACAAACGTCTTTTGCTAAAAGAACTCATTAGGTGCCTTCATTATATATATTATCTGAAGCTTCCACCATTCTTCAGTCTCTATCTTAATATATATAATTACTATCCTAAATCCTAGAGATACTTTTATTATAAAATATTTTTAAATCTAGTCAAATAATTTACATTTAATATAAAAATGATATAATCAATTTAAAAAGGTGATAAATATGTTAGATGATGAAAACAAACTAATTGATGAAGAATCAAACGAAAATAAAAATAAAGATCCACATCTTGGAATGCCTAATTATGTAAAAGCTCCACAAAAAGAAGAATCTAAATTTCATAAGATGTTTTTAAGAAATAAAAAGAGATATCTTATTGCATTTGGTGTAGCATTAGTTTTATGGTTAATTATATTGGCATTGCATAAATTTGATGGATTATATAATTTTGAGGAAGCTACTTTTTCAGTTGGGGCTATTTTCTTATGCATTGGCGGATTATCTTTTACAAATAATCAAGGTGTTTTTGATTCACTATCTTACGGATTTAATAAAATATTTTATTCATTTAAGGGTAAACAAAAATATAGCCATTACTATGACTATCTTACAGCAAAAGAACCTGCACGTGAAAAAGGTAAGTATGGATGGACAACTTATGTAGTTGTTGGATTTACTTTCTTACTAGCAGCGCTTATCCTATATATAATATATGTAAACACATTAAATATTGAATTAAATTCAGAAATTGAAGAAGAAATTGTTAGTTTTATTGCCGCTTAAGCTTGTCTTAGGCGGCTTTTCTTATGTTTTGTCAAAAAACACTGCCAAAAAGCGACAAATAATATTTTAAAAATAACTACAAATCGAAATAAAATTCGAGAATTGATAAAATATTGCGAAAAATTCTAAAATTGTACTCTTTTGTAAATATAAAAATCGCTTTGCAACCGTTTTCATAAATAATTATTTTATTTTATTATTGTAAAAATGTTTCAATAGTGTATAATAGAAACAAAGATATAGATAAAATCATATAAAAATCTAAAAAAGATTAAAAAATGAAATTATATTTTATTGATATTTAAAAAAGAAAATTCTATATCATGATTTATTCCTTAAAGACAAAGGGGTAAATGAAGGAGGAAATATTAGATATGAAGAAAATTGTCAAAAATGTTGGTCTTCTTTCTCTTGTAACACTAGGAGCAATTTCAGTTGCATCATGTAAGAAGACTCAAGAACAAGTTGATTGGTTAGAAGTAGACAAGAACGTTACTGTATCTGCTAAGGGTGATAGAAAGTCTTATTCATCAGCTAGCTATACAGAACGTGAAAAGATTCTTGGTTTACTTGAAAAGTATGCTATTGAAAACAATCTAACTGGATTAACATTATATGGTGATGGTAGCTGGGCTAGATACAATTCACGTATCACTTCACCAACTAACTGGCATTATGTTAACGGATATGGTTATGGTATTTTAACAGAAGGTAGTATTACTGCTCCTCTAGCTGGAGAATCAAATCCTAAATTTGTTAACTATTACCATTCATATGAACAAGATAAACCATCTACATTAAACTACATGAATTCAAAAGAATCTGTAACATCTGATTTATTAAGCCATGTTGCTGGTTCATATTTTGGCGATAAGCTTGTTCAAAAAGATGACGGTAGCTATGGTTATGCATGGGATACAGACTTAGCTGTTAAGTTTGACGCTTCTTATAAGAATAATAAGACAGGTCTTACTGAAACTGAACATAACGCATTATTAGCCCCAGCAAAAGAATTAGACGCTGATGGTAAGTCAACTGATTGGAAGATTAAGGTTAAGACAGATGAAGTTACTTATTCAACACTATCTACAAAAGATGGTATTAAGGACTTTAATGGTAGAAAGGTAGCTAAGGAAGACTATTTAGTTCCTTATATGCTATATTTCAGCCAATATCTTGGTTTCGCTCGTTCAACTGAAACATTTGGTTCATCAAGTGCTTTAAAGGGTGGTCAAGAATATTACAACTTAACTAAGGATGCTGACACATTTGAAAAGATGAAGAGCGCATGGGATAAGACATTAGGTAAGTATATTTACTTTGATGATGAAGGATATTTACATTTCTCATTCACTGTATCAAAGACTAAATTCTATGCTATGTATAACTTAAATAGTAATATGTATGCGCCAATCCCACAATCATTCCTTGAAAAGATTGGTATGAAGAATTGGGGTAACTCTACAGATGATGGTTTAACTCCTGTTGACACATATTTATCAACTGGTCCTTATACAGTTGAAACATGGTCAAATACTGAATTAACATTCAAGAGAAATAGCCGTGTTGTTGATTATGCTCCATATCATATTGAAGGTATTAAGTATGCAATTCTTGAAGCTGCAAAGTCTGATACTCTTGCTGCTTATAAGGAATACGAAGCTAATAAGCTTGACGTAGTTGGTATTCCATCTGAAAAGCTTGATACAGACAAGTCTAAATCTGATGCTCATCAATCAGGTACAAGCACAACTTATAAGATCAACTATAACACTTGCGATGCTGAAACTTGGGAAGCATTATTCGGTGAAAATGGTACAATCACTAAAACTGCAAAAGAAAATTATTGGGAATTAAAGCCAGCAATGCAAAACAACAAGTTTGTTCAAGCATTAAGCTTAGCTCTAGATCGTAAGACATTTGCTGATACATATGGTAGAGGTGCATCTGCTGAATATTTCGGTGATTCATACTTATCTAACCCTGAAGAAGGTATTATTTATAATGAAACTGAAACTCATAAGAATGCAGCTAAGGCTATTTATCCAACAGAGCAAGCAGCTAAAAATTATGGTTTCGACAAAGCTAAGGCTCAAGAATTATTCTCTGAAGCTGCAGAAGAATTAACAAGTGCTGGTTTATATAATTCAGGTGACACTGTAACTATCGAAGTTGCATGGCAAAGTGAATCTCAAAAGACTACACAAGGTGCTACATTAAAGCAAATGTTTGAATCTGCATTCAACACTTCAGAAGCTAATACTAAGTATGGTCTAACTTTAAATGTTGAAAATGTAGCAATGACTATTTGGTCAGATGTTTACTATAAGAAGATGATGGTTGGTCAATTTGACTTAGCATTCGGTTCAATTTCTGGTAATGCATTAGACCCACTTAACTTCTTAGAAGTATTAAAGAGCGATAACTCATCTGGTTTCACTCTAAACTGGGGTACAGATACTAACACTGTTGACTCAACAATGTATTATGATGGTCAAACTTGGTCATTCGACGCATTATGGCAAGCTGCTGACTCTTCAGCTCTTGTATTAAATGGTAAGCGTGTTAACTATGTTGATACTAAAGTTTCAAAGAGCCATCACAATGAAGACGGTACTCGTCAAGTAGTTGTTAAGTATGCTAAGTTTACTGGTGATGATTACAGAGCTAATTTCACTACAGATGATCTAAGCATTGTATGGTATGATGCTGAAGGTGCAGAACATGAATTAACTGCTGATGAAGCACATCTAGAATATAATGCAGGTCAAATCACATTCGTTCTTCCTGAAGAAGTAGAATCTAGTGCTGATCAAGTTGTATTCGCATTAACATTCAATGTTGAAAAGAAAGTAAACGGTGAATGGATTGTTGCTGAATCTGGTAAGTCAGAAGTAGGTAATACTATCACTTTCTCACCAAAAAATAACTAATCTATATTGAAAACTAAAAAGTATAGAATTAGCATCTGTTGCTAATTCTATATTTTTCTTTATTTACGAATTTAATTTTGTTTTATTTGTTATTTTTGAATTTTAAATAATTTTTCAAAATTGTTGATTTATTTGATATTTTTGGGTAAAATAGATAAAACGCAAGGAGTGATTATATGGGCAAATATGTTCTAAAAAGACTTGGCTTAGCATTTATCACTGGTTTTATTATCCTTACATTAGTCTTTATCTTAAATAAGACTTTACCTGTGGATACACCAGTTGGTAACGATACTGCCAGAAATTCATATTGGTTAACAGAAGTGGCAAGGGGATATATGGAAAAATTCCCAAAGGCGCAAAAAGGCCGCGAACTTGTTGACCAAGTAACTATAAATGGTCGTGTTACTTATTTCTACACAGCACCTATCATGAAGCAATATTTCCGTTGGATTGGAAACATTATTACTAAGTGGGACTGGGGTACATCTCAACAAATCGAATTAGGTGTAAAAGCTACAACTATTATCAAACAAAGATTACCTTATTCTATTCGTATTAATATTATTTCAACTGTAATTGCTGTTCCTCTTGGAATTGCACTTGGTATTTGGGCTGCATTAAAGAAGAATAAAGCTACAGACAGCATCATTTCAACAGCAGTAATGATCTTTATTTCTGTACCAAGCTTTATTATGGTTACTTTATTAATGTCTTTATTATGCTATAACAATCGTATTTTACCTTCCCAATGGGATGAAGGTACAGTTGCAAAATCTATACAAAGTATGATTATTCCAACTTTAGCTTTATCATTTGGTTCTATCGCAGGTTATGCTCGTTCAACACGTGCAGAACTTTGTGAAGTAATGTCTAGTGAATATTTGTTATTAGCACGTACAAAAGGTTTAACACGTGGTCAAGCAATTCGTCGTCATGCATTACGCAATGCCATGGTACCTATTATTCCAGGTATTATCGCACAATTTATTGCCGATTTAACTGGTGGTTCATTAATTGTTGAACGTCTATATGGTATTCCAGGTATTGGTACATTATATGTAAATGCTTTAAACCGTAAGGACTGGAATATCTTATTCGTAGTTATGGCTTTTGACGTAGTAATTGGTCTATTAAGTGGTATTTTATTAGACGTATCTTATGGATTTATCGACCCAAGAATCAGAATGGGGGCTAAGAAATAATGAATAATAATGAATTAAAAGATGCTTATGGCAACATTATTGAAGTTACAAAAGAAGATTTTGAATTAGTTAATGGTGAATCTAAGATTCATGATAAAGGCTTTGATACTAAACCAACAACATTCTTTAAGGATGCTATGAAGCGTTTCTCAAAGAACCATTCATCAGTTGTTGGTGCAATTATCATTGGTATTTTAATCTTAATGGCAATTTTTGTTCCTATTATTGATAAAAACCCAGTTTCAACAAGTCCATATCAAACTTTAATGGCTCCACGTCTATTTTCTAAAGGAAATTTCTGGAGTGGTAAAGTTAAATATACAAATATAGAATTTGATTTAAATACAAATTCAATTGATGGTTTTGATTCAAAATATGTAACTATCAAGTCTGAAAACAATTATAAGACTGATATTTTAAATACAACTTTAAAAGGTGGTACATTTGTTTTAACTACTAATGCTGCACCAGCTGAATTAAATGACAAAAATAGAACAACTTATGCAGCTACATTATCTACAAGCCAATTTGCTTTAGATGATAAAGATGTTATATTAAATTATGAACTATATAAGAAACAATTAGATGCTAGTTCGACATATGCTAATTATCTAGAAGGACAATATAAGATTATTGCTTCTTATACATATGCTCAAGTTACAGATGCAGCTTTAGGACAATATAAGCTTGTAACTACTAGTATTGATTTGAAAGAAGTTTCTAAAGACAAGTCTGGTTCTATTAATGTAACTAACACAATCAAAGCTCTTGGTTATCCTGTTGATTCAAATTCTAAGATTGTAATTAAATTTGAAATTCAACCAGCTTTAAATAAGTTACAATATATTGCAATTGATTCATTATCATTAACAAGCTCTGATGCTACATTAAATGAATCTTTAGCTAAATATACAATTGTTCCTGTATCAGAAACTGGTGAAAAATCAGTTACTTATGGAGCTAGTGCTCAAGCAAACGGTAAAAATTATAACTCATTTGCTGGTTCAAAAAATGTTTATCAAGCAGATTGTAAGAAGGTTGACTTTATATATGATGAATATGAAGCTAAGTTTGGTACTCAAAAATATACTTTAACAAAGGCTGATATTCAACAATATATTAAGAATGGTTGGTGTAAATATACATTTGGTAAGCCATCAAGCTTTGAAGTTATTGACGCAAAGAATTGCCCAATTGTTTCAATTGAAAAAGAGGTAGTAGATTCTGGTATTACTTCATTTGAAGCAGAAGTTACTATGTATAAATATTATGGTTATTCAACAATGCCTAAGTTTATTGCTGGTACTGATAACCAAGGTAGAGACTTATTTAGATATGCATTTATAACATTACGTACAAGCTTAATTATTGCTTTTATTGTTAGTGCTATTAATTTTACAATTGGTATTATCTATGGTTCTATCGAAGGTTACTTTGGTGGTAATGTAGACTTATTCATGGAACGTATTACAGATATCCTTGGATACTTACCATTGATTGTTATACTAACTTTATTAATGACTAAATACGGTAAAACATTCTTCGTATTTGCAGTAGGTTTATTATTAACAGGCTGGATTGGTACTGCGTCTCGTACTCGTACACAATTCTATCGTTTCAAGAGCAGAGAATATGTCCTTGCATCTCGTACTCTTGGTGCTTCTGATGCACGTTTAATCTTTAAGCATGTATTACCTAATGCAATTGGTACAATTATTACTGGTGCTGTATTAATGATTCCAGGTGTAATTTTAAGCGAATCTACACTTGCATATCTAGGTCTTGGTTTCCCAGGTTCATTTGGTGTTGTTTTAGCTGATAACCAAGTTTATCTAGAAACACATCCTCAATTAATTTTATTCCCATCATTTATCATTTCCTTATTAATGATTTCATTCAACTTATTTGGTAATGGTTTACGTGATGCATTTAACCCAAGCTTGAAAGGTAGTGAATAGTATGGCAAACACAACTGAAAAAGTTCTAGAAGTTAATAATTTAAGAGTTTCCTTCAAAACTGATCACGGTATTGTTAAAGCTGTACGTGGAGTTTCATTTGATCTTCATAAGGGTGAAACATTATGTATCGTAGGTGAATCTGGTTCAGGTAAGTCTGTATCATCAAAAGCAATCATGGGTATCCTTGCTAACAACGCGATTGTTGAAGATGGTCAAATTATGTATGAAGGAGAAAACTTACTAGAAATCTCTGAAGAAGAATATGTAAATATTCGTGGACATAAGATTGGTATGATTTTCCAAGATCCTCTATCAAGCTTAAATCCAATTATGCGTATCGGTAAGCAAATTACTGAAGCTACATTATTAAATGGTAATAAGATTAAGCAATTATATAACAAGTCAATTGAAAAAGAATATATTGCATATCGTAACTTATTAACTACTCGTCGTGTTAGAATTGCAAAAATTAATAGTCGTTTAAATAAAGAAATTGCTGAACTTAAGCATGGTGATAAGGACAAAGTTTTATCTCAAATTTCTAAATTAAACGAACGTCACGAAGGTAAAATTTATCGTATTAAAGATACTTACGCTTTAGCTGTTATTGATGCTAAAGATGTTAAGAGAGATAGCGTTCTTGAAGCTAAGCAAATTATGAATCAAGAACTTGCTAAATTTGAAAATGTTACTGATGCTTTAAAAGCAGAAGCTAAAGCTAGATTTGATGAAGCAGTTGCTAAGGCAGATGCTTTATATCAAGAATCAGTTTCAAAAGCTCAAGCTGTAAAAGATAAAGCATTAGAAGAAGAAAATGCTGAATATGAAGCTGAAATAGCTCCATTAAAAGAACAAGCTAGTGTTAAGATTAGCAAAGAAGTTAAAGCTGCAAATGCTGTTAAAATTGCTGAATTAAAAGCTAAAGCTCGTGAAGAAATTGAAGCTGTTAAGGCTGAAATTAATCCAAAGCTTCCTTCTGCTAAAGAAGCATTAAAGGAATCTAAGGCTAAAGCTACAATTACAGTTGCTGAATATAAAGCAAACGTAAAAGCTTTATATGACAAAGAAATTGCAGCTGCTGTTGAAGCTAAGAATAATTCTTTAGCTAAATTAAATGGATCCGGATACGATACTAAGAGTGAAGAATTCAAAAAAGAAGCTAAAGAAATTAATTCACAATATAAAGAAAGCGTAAAAGCTGCTAAGATTAAGCGTATCGATTCTTTAAAGATTACAAAGGCAGAAGCAAAGCGCCGTGCTATTAACATCATGAAAGAAGTAGGTATTCCATATCCTGAAAAGAGATATAGACAATATCCATTTGAATTCTCTGGTGGTATGAGACAACGTATTGTTATTGCTATTGCATTAACTGCAAATCCAGATATTCTTATTTGTGATGAACCTACAACTGCTCTTGACGTTACAATTCAAGCTCAAATTCTTGAATTAATTAACAAATTAAAGAAAGAACGTAATCTATCAGTTATATTTATTACACATGACCTTGGTGTTGTTGCAAACATGGCTGACAGAGTTGCTGTTATGTATGCTGGTAAAATTGTTGAATATGGTAATGTTGATGAAATCTTCTATGATCCAAAACACCCATATACTTGGTCATTATTATCTTCTATTCCAGATGTAGATTCTAAAGAAAAGCTTGAAGCTATTCCAGGAACTCCACCAAACCTTGTTTACCCTCCTAAGGGTGATGCATTTGCAGATAGATCTCGTTATGCTATGGAAATTGACTACAAATATGAACCACCATATTTCAAGGTTACTGATACTCACTATGCTGCAACATGGCTACT
>JAEEGL016157378.1_pt1 | contig 22191 bp, 18 predicted proteins | sample 9134231 | NCBI WGS metagenome assembly JAEEGL01 (sample SAMN16246548, study PRJNA631951) | gut metagenome | biome: gut microbiome; feature: rumen; material: fiber-attached | host: Bos | place: Iran: Karaj | collected 2018-10 | reverse complement strand
TTCGAGCAGCGGCCATGGATGAAGTGCGCAGAGATTGCCGATGCAGTTATAGCGGCTATCAAGAGCGGCAAGTACCAGCATATACGGCTCAACTTCCCCAACGGCGACATGGTGGGACACACGGGCAGCATGGACGCCGTCCTCGTCTCCATGGGCGCCCTCGATCTCTGCCTCGGCCGGATCAAGGCCGCCGTCGCAAAAGCGGGCGGTGTGCTGGTCATCTCCGCCGATCACGGCAACGCCGACGATATGCTCGAGCACGGCAAGGACGGCAGTGTAAAGCAGAACAAGGACGGAAGCCCCAAGGCCAAGACCAGTCACAGCCTGAACCCGGTGCCGGCCATAATCTACGACCCGGAGTACAAAGGGGAGTATGACCAGGGTGCTCTGAACGCCGGGCTTGGCATCTCCAGCTGGCCTGCCACCATAATGCAGCTGATGGGTTATGTACCGCCGGTCGACTATGACAAGAGTCTGATAAAACTTAAAAATAGCATGGGGAAATAATGTTTTTGAAAATAATCTTTATCAATTTTTGTTGATAATATTATAGGTTGTATGGGGTATCTTATTGAAAAAAATAGTTGTTTTATTGATAATTTTTTCTTTATTCTTGGGTTCATGCAGTGAAAGCGGGGATGATCTTCCGAAACTGTCAACCGCACCTGAATCAAGCAGGAGAGCTCTTGCTTGTTCAATGCAGGGTATTCTTGAGATTATCTATCAGATTACTACATACGGCTCATATCCAAATGTAACTATAAATGGAAATACTGCTTCAAGTTCGAATGCCGTTGTAGATATTATTTTTGATGGTGATGATTATGAAGTTTCTCTTGCGGGAACAATAACAACAAGCAATGACGGTAGTAAAGTCACATATGATATTACTATGTCACGCTGTCAGTCGTATTATGAAACTCTCTATTGCACATATTACATTGAGGGAAAGAAAAAGAATAATAAAGTTGAAATTTCAAAAGTAATTTTAAATGGAACTGAATATAAAATTGACTAATGGAATAAAATGACAAAAAATGAACTATAAAAAATTACTCTTTCTTTTCATGGTTTTATGCCATGTATTATGTTTTGCTGATGCTGGCAGGGATTATAAAAGCGGAAAACCATGGATTGACAGCGACCTTAAGGAAAATGTTGTCAGCTCGCAGAGACCATCACCAAAGGATGACTATCATCTGTATGTGAACTATGACTGGCTTGTGAAAAGTGAAATCCCGGAAGGGGAGAAAGGAATCAACTCATTTTATCAGGTCCAGAAAACAGTTGAAGAAAACATTCTTGAGGTTCTGACAGATTCAAAGCTCCGGGGGCATGATGCCGGACTGGTGCAGTCGCTCTATAGCGCAATCCTGGACTGGAAATCAAGGGACGCACTTGGGATAAAGCCTCTGCAGCCTGTGATTAATCAGATCAAAAATATCAAAACAATTGATGAGCTTTCTGATTTCATAACATCTCCGGAAAAGACCTTCCTGGTACCAAAATTTGTGGGTGTGGCTAACACTGTGAAACCTGCTGATTCTTTGTCATATATCACCGAAATCGGCTTTGACGGTTTTATGCTGAATGATGCGGCAGAATATAAAAATCGGACTGAGGTGGGTGACCGATATTACCAGGCAGGCCTGTACAAATCAAAGGCTATGCTTACCCGGCTGGGATATTCGGAAACCGAAGTGGAAAGAATGTTCAATGACATGCTTGTCCTGGAAGCAAAGCTTGCAAAAAAAGCTTTCTCTAATGCCCAGTTACATTCACCTGATCTGATGCGGAGGGGCAACAATACGTTTTCCGCCAAAAGGGTAGCCTCCCTTTCTCCTAAATTTCCCCTCATACGTTTTATAGAGAATAACGGCTACGGAGATGCAAAGGAATTTCTTGTGGCAGCTCCAAGACGCCTTTCTGTTTTAAATAGAATATACAAAAAAGAAAATCTGGAGCTGATCAAAGCCTACATGATAATCAGGACATCATGTAATTATGCAGGCCTGCTGGACAGCCAGGCCTATGATGTTGCTGTAAATGCAGATAACATGGTTATAGGCGCAAAAGGGAAGATTGATGATAAAAATATGGCGGTGCAGATTGTCAGAGGGATGCTCACGACTCCGCTTAACAAGGCATATCTGGAGCGCTATGACCTTTCGGATCTGAAAAGGCGGATTACAAAAATCTGCGAGGATACTGTAGCCATTTACCGCAAGATGCTTGCAGAAGAGGAGTGGCTTTCTGAAAAGACAAAAAATAAGGCACTGGAAAAGCTTGACAGCATTAGAATCCATTCAGTTTATCCGGAAAAGTGGATTGACTACAGCGGCCTTCAGCTTAAAGGGCTTTCGCTCATAGAGTGTATAAAAGCAATTTCTGAATATAATAAAAAATTGGATCTGACTCATACAAACGGAAAAGTTGACAAGACTCTATGGCTGAATGAGGAACTTCTTATTGCAAATGCATTCTATTATCCTATTGAAAACTCCATCAATATAATTCCGGGACTGATGGGAAGTCCTTTCTATTATGAGGGGATGCCCCAGGAAGCGCTTATGGGTGGAATCGGAGTCATTATCGGACATGAGATAAGCCATGCCTTCGATACCAGAGGAGCCCTGTTCGATAAAGACGGGAACTTCAAGAACTGGTGGGCAAGGAAAGATTTCAAGGCATTCAAGAAGCGGGCTGCAAAGCTTATTGCCTATTATGACAATATTACTGTATGGGACGGAATGATGTCCAACGGCACCCTTGTACAGGGGGAGGCCATTGCAGATATGGCAGGAATGAAGGCTATGCTCAGGCTTGCAAAAACAATTCCTGGTTTCGACTACAAAATGTTCTTTGAAGCATTTGCCACAAACTGGCGTGGAATCTATCCTGTTGAATTTGAGCAGTATCTGAACTACAACGATCCCCATCCTAAGTTCTACCAGCGCACCAATGTGACAGTGCAGCAGTTTGATGAATTCTACGAGACATACGAAATAAAGCCGGGGGACAAGATGTATCTTGCTCCGGAAGAACGGGTGTTGGTCTGGTGATATTTAGCGTTATAACTCAACCTGCTGGCCAATTACCCAGCGCTTATCTTTGCGTTCAAAGATGGTGATGTTGTCAACAGGGAAAGAAGCTTTCAGTTCAAGCTCGTTCAGATACTCCAGCGCCTCGGTGCTGGAACCGGGAGGGATGTCCCGGTTAGCCACAGTTATATGTGGCTGGAAAGGACGGGCGTCCTTTCTGACAGCACCGGGGCTGGTTGCCGACACTGCGCTGCAGACCGCCGCCCGGAAAGCTGTCCACACAGCCGAAGGGATAACTTTTGCAAACAGTGTCCTGTCTCCGAAGGCGTCAAAGCCTTCTATCTTTGCATTGAAAGTGTGCCACTTCTTCTCGGTAACCATCTGTGCCAGGGCGGCGGCAATGTGGGCTGTGGTGCAGGGAGCAGGAAGCTGAAAGGGCGGCACCAGCGTAACATGGATAGGGGTGCCGTGGCCGCTTCTGCAGCCGTATTTCTGGTTCATATATCTTCTGTAGCCCTCAAGGCGCTGGGTGAGATCCTCCGGTAAAAGAACGCCTATAAAATGGGTCTGTTCTGCAAAGCCTCTGTTCATTCTTCCACCAGACTTTTCCATATCTCCTCCTGCTTATCCTTGGACATGAAGAAGGAGAGGTATGAGGTCATGTCGGGGTAGCCGTCAACGACAGGCTCTGCCACAGGCTCTTCCTCTTTTGCTCCATTATCTAAAAGCTTCTTCTTTATAGTCTCGAACTGTGCCTCGGTGCAGTCGTGGGTAAGGCGGATCCGGCCCACAATCATATTGGCAGAGCCGCAGCAGATTGCCTCGGCTTTATCGTTCTCAAGCTTAATGTAAATGTGGGCGTTATAATCGGGGTAGGTGAAATAGCTCCACAGGATTACAGGTGGTTCCGGTTCTGGCTCGGGCTTGGTCTCTTTCTTGCACCCCACAGCACAGAGTAAAGCCACTGCGAGAAGCAGAAAACACAATTTCTTCATACATCAATATTAGCAGAAAAAACGAGAAAAGTAAATGAAAAACACCAGTCAGGCATCTTGCAATACCCATCTTCGGCCGACGTGTACCCCATAGACAAGCATTGGCAGTCCGACCAGTCAGCGACATTCTTTGCAGAATGTCATTCTGAACCTGGTTCAGAACGCTGTCCGTACTGCTTTTGCTTGTTCCTATGGAGCACGATGCCTCAGATGGGTACTGCCGTTGTCTGACTGGTGGGTTTAGGTTGACATTCTGATATTAGAGTTGTAGAAGAGAAGTATGTTATTTCCTCGCAGCGGCTTTACATACCTTATGATGAACAAACCCCTGGGCGCAGTATGCTCAAGCGTCAGCGACCGGAGCACCACTGTGCTCCAGCTGCTGGGGCCCGATGCTCCGCCCAAGCTCTCCATAGTGGGCCGCCTGGACAAGGACACATCAGGGCTGCTCCTGCTTTCCGACGACGGCATGTTTGTCCACACCCTGACAATCCCGGAAAGCCATATAAACAAGACCTATCATGTCTGGCTTGGCACTCCTGTATCTCCGGCACAGCAGTACGAGTATATAAGAAAGTGCAGCGAAGGTCTTCAGCTGCCGCCCTGCGAAAAATCGCCCGCATTCAAAACCGCTCCCGCAAAGCTGGAATGGCTTGACATTATGCCCCCGGAGCTGGGCTGCGCCAGCTGCAGTGCAGAATGCCTCCTCACCATATCAGAAGGGAAGTTCCACCAGGTCAAGCGTATGATGGAGGAGCTGGGAAACCAGGTGGCAGCTCTTGAGCGCATAGCTGTAGGCAGTCTTTCCCTGGACATAAAATTAGGCCCCGGGGAGTACCGGAGCCTGTCTGAATCCGAAATCAATCAGGTATTCACTCTTTAGTATTGTAAATCATGCTGTTCGGTGGAACCGATTTGGTGATCCAGGTGTTACCGCCTATGATAGAGCCTTTTCCGATTACAGTGTTGCCACCAAGGATTGTGGCATTTGCATAGATGATCACATCATCCTGGATGTCTGGATGCCGCTTTTTGCCCACAAGTGGAGCACCTTGGCTGTCGAAGGGGGAGAGGGCTCCAAGTGTCACGCCCTGGTAAAGCTTTACCCGGTTTCCAATTGTAGTGGTCTCTCCGATTACAACACCTGTTCCATGGTCGATGAAGAAGCTCTCGCCTATGGTGGCACCAGGGTGGATGTCGATTCCTGTCTTGGAGTGGGCACGCTCGCTCATCATCCGTGGGATGATGGGCACGTTCTCCTTGTACAGCACATGTGCGATCCGGTGGGTGGCAATAGCCTCAAGGAAAGGATAGCTGAACACAATCTCGTCCAAAGACTCTGCAGCCGGGTCTCCTTTCTTTGCCGCATTTATATCGGTGATAAGGAGGGCTCTTATCTCGGGCAATGCCTTGAACAGGGCTTCCATGACCTGCTGGGCCCGCTTTTCGCAGGTGCAGTTGTTGACCTGGCAGCTTAAGTTGCAGTTGTATTTAAGGCAGTCCTTGAGGAACCGCATGAACATGTAGCTTATATACCTGAGTTTTTCGTTGAGGAAAGAGAGCATCTCGTTCTCACGTATCTTGTCGTCGCAGTAGCAGCCAGGGAACAGGACAGAGAGAAGGCAGTCCAGGATATCGTAGACTCCCTGGCGACCGGTGAAACCCAACTCGTCGTTTATCTCAACATGGTACTGATTCTTGATACTTTCTTCCAGCTTTCCAGCTGTTTCTGAAATTAGAGCGTTAAAATCCATGGTCTGAGAATATAACAGAACGAAAAAAATGGCAACCATATTTTTTTCTTTATATTATAATAAAATAACAAATTGTTATATTTCCCCTTTCCTTTTTGCTGCAATGGGTGTATAATCTCGATTGAAAATGCACCTTTGTGCGAACAAAATGGGAGGATTTATGAAAAAAATACTGTTTGCAGTTCTTCTGACAGCAATGATTGTTGGAAATGCAGCTGCTATTGATGTAACATTCGATGATGGCGGAGCTCTGACTGATGAAGTTAAGACCAAAATCAAAGAGGAAATTGATAATAAATATGGAAAATATGAGAAAGCCAAGGATATTGGAAGAGGTATGTCAAATGCCAACTCCATGGCTGCAACCGCAGGATATATGCACTCTGCAAACGGCTATGACTGGTTCTCTGTTGCAGTGAGCGGAACAGTTGCCGGTGCTGTAGAGTCTATCTCTGAAGCAAAGAACTTTATTGACAACTATAAAGATGAAGGTGATGTTTATTTCGGTCTCGGCGGTCAGATCATCAATGCCGCTGTCGGTTTCAACGTAGGCAAGCTTTTCAAATGGGATCATGCTCTTTATCTGACTCTTAAAGGTGGTATTACAAAATTTAAATACGATGAGTTTGATCTTGATGCATATAACTTAGGCTTTATGGTCAACTATCAGCTTATCGAGGATCAAGGGCTGGGCAATGGACATCTTTTCAGGTGGAGAGGTCTTAATGTAGGTGCAGGTTATTCCTACTACAGCTCCAAGGCAAGCTGGACTATTGATAAACTTGATACCATCAATGTAAATATTGCAGGTGCCGGTGAGTTCAAATATGATGCAGATCTTGATGTTGAATCCGAGAATACCAGACATGTTATCCCTGTGGAGATCACCACTGGTGTCAAGATGACTATTATCGAGCTCTTCGGAGGACTGGGAGCAGACTTCATGTTCGGCGGAAAGAATGACATTACTGCAGACTCTAATGCAAAAGTAACAAAAGTCGATGACGGTACAAAGACAAATTCCAAGATGCACTTCGAGGCAGATGGAGATGACGATTCCTTCAAGATGAAGTTCATGGTAGGCCTTGGATTCTCACTGGGTCCTGTTCATATCGAGATTCCTTACACCCAGTACTTTGATGAGAAGATCAATGCAAGTCTCGGTGTTATCGGCGGCTTAGCATTCTGATATGGAACTGAAGAATAATATCAGTTCAGAAGTTTTAGAAAATCGTTTGTATCCCCGGGTAGAAGATATCCGGGGATGCTTTTTCCGGGATCTTACAGCCATAATCCATTCCTATCCATACCGGCGGCTTAAGCATAAGACCCAGGTTTTCTTCGCCCCCCACAATGACCATATCTGCACCAGGATGGAGCATGTGATGCATGTGGCCACCATATCGGTGACTATCTGCAAGGCTCTCGGTCTGGACACCGACCTGGCCTGGGCTATAAGCGTGGGGCACGATCTGGGACATACTCCCTTCGGTCATACCGGAGAGAGCATTCTTTCTAAATACCTTGAGAAACAGGGAGGCTTCTGCCACGAGATCTATTCCCTTAGGGTGGTGGATCACCTGATAGATGGAGGCAAGGGGCTCAACCTGACCTATGCAGTGCGGGACGGCATAATAAACCACTGCGGCGAGAAGTTCGAGCAGTATCTGGAGCCGGCCGCTGTCCCCTGCGTGCCGGAAAATGTGAAAGGCCGTTCCTGCTATCCCTGCACATGGGAGGGAATCGCCGTTCGGATGTCCGACAAGATTGCATACCTGGGACGGGACCTTGAGGATGCCCTGCGGCTTGGAATAGTAAGAAAGGAAGAGGTTCCCGAGACAGTCACCCGTATTCTCGGCAGGGACAACAGCAGCATGATAAACACCATGGTGTGCGATGCTGTGGCAAATGCCAGGGAGAAGGGCAAGATAGGCTTCTCCGACCCGGTTTACGATGCTATGGGCTGCCTTAAGAAGTTCAACTACGAGCATATATACCAGAGTCCTGAGCTTATAAAGTATGACCAGCGGATCCAGCGTCTCATCGACACTCTGTGGAACTACCTGAACGATATATTTGTCCGTTTTGAATTTGATTACGGCAAGTATGAGTCTGAGATGACCAACCTGGCCACCGAATTCGCAGGGTACCTGAAGAAGATGGAGGCCTTCTATAAAACCGAGAAGGACTTATCTTACGTGATCCCGGATTACATAGCAGGCATGACAGACAAGTTCGCCATAGATTCTGCCTCCGAACTCCTTTCTCCGCGCCAGTTCAGCTACAATTTTTAATGTTGACAGGAATATTTCCTTACCATATAATGAAATTATGGGATTATTGCCAGAGATAAAGAACAGATTCAGTGTGAGGCGCTTTAAAAATGTGCCTCTGGATCCAGAAAAGCTCAGCCGCATACTGGAGGCTGGACGGCTGGCCCCTTCTGCGAAGAACCGCCAGCCATGGCGTTTTCTGGTAGTCGACGACCCTGCAATCAAAAGCAAGATATCCAGTGCCGCTTATGGTCAGCAGCATGTTCAGGATGCAGGTGCTGTAATTGTGGCCTGTTCCACCAATATTGAATATGTCATGCCCAACGGACAGCCTTCCTATCCTATAGACATTACTTTCGCAGTCTCCTTCATGATGCTGCAGGCAGAGAAGGAAGGGTATGGCAGCTGCATTGTCACCATGTTCAACGAAAGCTCGGTGCACGATATCCTGACTCTTCCATATTCCATGCGGGTGGTCATGATGCTGGCAGTGGGAGAGAAGGACGAGGAGCCGACCCACACCGACCGGAAGCCCACATCCCAGGTCATCTCCTTCAACCACTGGTGATCAGTCCAGATAAACAGTCTTTGTAGAATCTTTGATCTCAAAGCCCAGGCTCCTGTACAGCCTTATGGCATTCTCATTGTCAGAGCGGACAAAGAGGGATGGAATCCTGTGTTCCTCCTCTATGATATGCCTGCACAGCGCTGCCACAGTATGGAGGGCATAGCCCTGGTGCCTGAAGCGCTTCACGGTGAAGACGCCTCCTATCTGCATGTGGTCGAAGCCCTTTGCATTTGTGTTTGCCTTTGATACATAGCGGAAGCCCCGTTTTGCATAGAAGCAGACCTCCTTTGTCAGGATGGACCTGAGCCAGCGGAATGTCTCGAAAGTGTCCTGGGCATCGGGGTTCAGGAGAACTTCCTGCCTTTCGTAGGTTTTCTGGAGCGGGAAGAGGGGGATGAGCTGCCGTTTTGAGCCGCGGAGAATCCGTATTTTCCGTGGGGATGGCAGCTGCGGCATCTTGAAACTGGCTGGAACAAGCTCCATTATATAGTGCTTCACAACCTGCTGCCTCTGCCCGCAGGAGAAGCGCTCCAGGAACATATCCACAGCCTCTGACCTGCCCGATACAGATGTGGGAAGGAATACTGCGTTCCCGGCCAGAGATGACACATGATTCACATCCTGCTGATGGAACAGAAAGCTGGAATCCAATACAGGCATTATCCTGCCATAGATGGTGAAGAAGAGGGCCGCATCTATTCTGTCCCCGTCAAGATGAGCGATGATTGGCTTTGAGCTTTTCCTGTCCTCTGAGATTATAGAAACCGCATCTATGCAGCTTATCTCCTGGGGCTTCACTAGATTGATTAACTGGTCCCGGTATCCGGACTGGTCAATATTTTCTATCTTGATCCAGCTCATTCTGCCTCCTTGAGGGGGATAGGCACCTTGCCTGCCGGCACGTAGTCTCCGGCCATGGCTGCAAGCCCTGCTGCTATGGATGAGCTGTTCCTTCCGTACACCGCAATACCCTTGGCCCATGTTATGTCGTTTATGAAGGCCGGGGTAAGGAGGGAGAACACCACTATGTTTTCTTTGAAAATGCTAAGCCTTGAGAGCATCTGGGCATGGGCAGGGCCTGCCACACAGAACACTACTTTGTCATACTTGGGGATAATATGTCCCAGGTCATAAGGATGCCAGTCGTCTGTGTCATAGAAGTAGGGGACAAGCTGGTAGGTGCCGGATTTTGGGAAACGCCTGAGTGCTTCGGAAAGGAAATAGCTGGGCCCTGCAAAAAGAGTCTTCTTCCCCTCAAGGGAGATAAGCTTTTCATCTGCATCCCGTATGAACGACACACTGCGGCAGCACTGACGGTAGAAGAAGCCTTCGGCCTCCCTGTCGGGGAAGAACCTGCGCACATACTCCACATCTGGAACAAGGGCTTTTTCTCCGGCCGGTTTAAGATATCTCATTTTCACCGAAAGAATCCTTAGCACACTCTGCTGCACCTGATGCCTGAACTCCGGGTCTTTCCTTATCTCCTGAACAATGAGCTGGTGGGCCTGGTCAAAGGTCTCGGCATCGGTTGAGACCAGCACCATATCCACCCCGCTTTTTATGGCTTCAAGGCAGGCATGGGCTGTGCTCGGGGTATAGGAGGAGGGGCCTGCCATAATCATGTCGTCGGTTATGATCAGCCCCTGGTAGCCCAGTTTTTCACGGAGCACACCCATGAGCAGCACCTGGGATATGGTGGCGGGCCTGTTGTTTCCGGTGATCAGAGGAAATGCCAGATGGCCGGCCATGATTGCCGGAACACCTTCATCTATAAGGGCCTTGAAGGGAACCAGGTCGCTCTGCTCCATCTCCTCCAGTGTGGCATTTATCACAGGCAGGGTGCCGTGGGAATCCTTGTCGGTGCGGCCGTGTCCCGGGAAGTGCTTGGCTGTGGCAATCATGCCGGCTTCCTTGGCTCCCTGATACCAGGCCTTTGCCAGCTCGGCAGTCTGCACCGGGTCGGCGCTGAAGGCCCTGGGACCTATGACTATGTTGCCGGGATTTGAATAGATATCAACAGTAGGGGCGAAGTTCATGTTTATCCCCAGCACCTTCATCTGTCTGTTGATATAGAGGGCAGACATTAGGGAATCGCTGGGTATGCCGGAAGCTCCCAGGGACATGTTGCCGGCTGTCTCCGAAGTGCTGAACTTGATGTGCCGTACCCAGCCTCCCTCCTGGTCGGTGGCTGTAAGAAGTGGAATCCGCAGCCTGGTATGGCAAGAAAGCTCCTGCATCATCCCTATGTTCTCGGCCAGCTTTGGAAGGGTGCCCACATTCTTTCCGAATATTTTTATTCCCCCCAGGTTCCGCTCTTCTATCCACTGGATAGTGGTTTCATCAGGCTCTGTGCCAGGGTAGCTTATCATAAAAAGCTGACCTGCCAGCTCCTCGTCGCTCATTGCCAGAAGAAGCTTAAGCTCAAGGGAGCCGCTTTCATCCTCCTGCCAGAAGTCCACACCCTGGGCAGCTGATGAGAAGCAGATAAGAAAGCAGAAGAGAAAGGACAGGAGAAGCTTTTTCAGATGTAGGCCTCTCCCTTGAGCTCATCCACCAGGATGCCGGCGTAATGGGCCGCAACAGCGCCGTCGGAGCAGGCGGTCACCACCTGGCGGAAGGGGGAGTTGCGTACATCGCCCACTGCAAAAAGGCCCTTGAGAGAGGTCTCCATGCGGCTGTCTGTTATTATGTATCCCGCCTCGTCCATATTCACCCCTTCTGCCAGGTGGTTTGTCGGCAGGATGCCGGTGAAGATGAACACCGCATCGGTGTCCTGTTCGTACTGTATGCCGTTCTCCATAAGGAGGACCGACTCCACCTTGCTGCTTCCTTTGATCTCGGTGCAGGTGGTGTTGAAGCGCACCTCTATGTTCTTGTTTGCCAGCACCCGGTCGGCCAGTGCTTTCTGGGCCCGGAACCTTTCCTTCCGGTGGATCATTATTATCTTGTCGCTGAGATTGGCCAGGAACAGGGCTTCGGAGCAGGCAGTGTCACCGCCTCCCACCACTATTATCTTTTTATCTCTGAAGAAGGCTCCGTCGCAGGCGGCGCAGTAGGAGACGCCCCGGCCCACAAAATCATCCTCTCCCTTGGCTCCCAGCTTCCGGTGCTTGGCCCCGGTGGCCAGGATCACAGTATATGCAGTGAACACACCGCTGTCGGTGGTTATGGTGAACACATCATTCTGTTTTGAAATGGACTGTACAGAGGCGGCCAGGAACTGGGCTCCGAACTTGTCGGCCTGGGCTTTCATCCTGCTGCAGAGCTCGCCGCCGCTTATGGGATTCTCAAAGCCCGGGTAGTTCTCCAGGTCTGTAATGTTGATGCTCTGGCCTCCTATAGAGGCTTCCTCTATAAGCAGTGTCCTTAAGTTTGCCCTGGCTCCGTACTGGGCAGCTGTAAGACCTGCCGGTCCTGCCCCTATGATGATGAGATCGAAAGATGTCTCCATGTTCCCCTCCGGTTTTTATGATACCGAAATTTTCTATTGTCTGCAACCGAAATCATTAGTATTTTTTAGGTATACCGAGACAATTAAGAGGCACAAAAATGAATCAGGAAAAATTTACAGTCAAGACTCAAGAAGCAATTATGGAAGCTCAGCGCCTTGTGACCAAATACAACCACCCGGTCCTTGAGCCCGAGCACCTTCTGCTTGCCCTCCTTACCCAGCAGGATGGCATTATTCCGCCTCTGGTGGACAAGCTGGGAGCAGGAAAAGATTTACTTATATCAGAAACAGAGCGTCTTTTGCAGCGCCTTGCCCGTGCTTATGGTGGAGTTGCCCAGGTAAGTCTGAGCAACGCTACATATCAGATTTTGAATGAGGCTGAGAAAGAGGCAGACAACCTTAAGGATGAGTACATAAGCACAGAGCATATCTTCATGGCAATCGCAATGTCAGATACCGAGTGCGGCCGGATGCTGAAGGGACATGGTATAACCAAGGATTCGATTCTCCAGACTCTGGTGGCAATCCGCGGCAATCAGAGGGTGACCGACCAGAATCCAGAAGGCAAGTTCCAGACCCTGGAGAAGTATTGCCGTGACCTTACAGAGCTGGCAAGGCGGGACAAGCTGGATCCTGTCATCGGCCGGGATGAGGAGATCCGCCGTGTCATGCAGGTTCTTTCAAGACGTACAAAGAACAACCCTGTGCTCATCGGTGAGCCTGGTGTAGGTAAGACAGCAGTTGTAGAGGGACTTGCACGCCGTATTGTGGCAGGTGATGTCCCAGATTCTCTTAAGAATAAGAAGCTGCTGGCTCTTGATATGGGAGCCCTGGTGGCAGGTGCCAAGTTCCGAGGCGAGTTTGAGGAACGGCTTAAAGCAGTGCTCAAGGAGGTTACCGAGAGCAACGGCAATATCATTCTGTTTATAGATGAGCTCCACACTCTGATGGGTGCAGGAGCCGCAGAGGGAGCCATGGATGCATCCAACCTGCTTAAACCTGCGTTGGCCCGTGGAGAACTGCGCTGTATCGGTGCCACCACTCTGGATGAGTATCGGAAGTATGTGGAAAAGGATGCTGCATTTGAGCGTCGGTTCCAGACAGTATATACAAAGGAGCCTTCTGTTGAGGATACAATTGCTATTCTCCGTGGTCTTAAGGACAGGTATGAGGTTCATCACGGTGTACGTATCAAGGATGAGGCTATTATCGCATCTGCAGTACTCTCTGACCGTTACATCACATCCAGGTTCCTGCCGGACAAGGCTATCGACCTGATGGACGAGGCTGCCAGCAAGCTTAAGATGGAGATTGAGAGCCAGCCTACAGAGCTTGATAAGATAGAGCGGAAGATTCTTCAGCTTAATATCGAGAAGCATGCCCTTACCCGTGAGACTGACGATGCATCCAAGGAGCGGCTTGCCAACATAGAGAAAGAGCTGGCAGAGCTTAAGAACAAGCAGGATGCAATGAAGCTCCAGTGGAAGAACGAGAAGAGCGCTATCGACGAGATCCGTGGCCTTAAGGAGAAGCTTGAGCAGCTTAAGAGCGAGGAGGCCAAATATGAGAGAGAAGGCAACTTGGCTAAGGCCGGTGAGATAAAATATGGACTTATCCCTCAGATTGAGGCTCAGCGGAAGGCTAAGACAGAGCAGCTCCAGAAGATCCAGGGAGAGACCAGCATGCTCCAGGAGGAAGTAGGCGAGGAAGATATTGCCAAGGTTGTATCAGCATGGACTGGTATTCCGGTCTCCAAGATGATGGCCTCCGAGATTGAGAAATATGTCAACCTTGAGTCTATTTTAAGCAAGCGTGTTGTTGGTCAGGAGAAAGCTATCCAGGCTGTATCCGACGCTATAAGACGTAATAAGACAGGACTTTCTGAGGAAGGCAAGCCTTTGGGAACTTTCATCTTCCTGGGACCTACCGGTGTCGGAAAGACAGAGCTGGCAAAGACACTGGCCGACTTCCTCTTTGATGATGAGCATGCCCTTACCCGTATCGATATGAGCGAGTATATGGAAAAGCATACAGTCTCCAGACTTATTGGAGCTCCTCCGGGATATGTGGGTTATGACCAGGGAGGTCAGCTTACAGAAGCAGTGCGGAGAAGACCATATTCTGTAATTCTGTTTGATGAGATTGAGAAGGCTCATCCAGATGTGTTCAACATCATGCTGCAGCTTCTGGATGACGGTCGGCTTACCGACGGTCAGGGACGGGTTGTGGACTTCAAGAACACAATCATAATCATGACCAGTAACCTTGGAAGCGAGTATATCCTTCAGGTTGACGACCCTGAGAAGGCAAGACCGCAGGTAGATGCACTCCTCAGACAGACATTCAAGCCTGAGTTCCTGAACCGTATTGATGAGATCATCATGTTCAACAGGTTGGGCGAGGAGCATATCGGCAAGATTGTGGATATCGAGCTTGAGCACATTGCCAACAGGCTTAAGGCACGGAAGCTGGGTATCACAGTATCCGATGCGGCAAAGAAACTGTTTGTCAAGGAAGGGTATCAGCCGCAGTTCGGAGCAAGGCCTCTTAAGAGGACTATCCAGAATATGCTGCAGAACCAGTTGGCCAAGCACCTTCTTGCCGGCGAATTCCCGGAGGGATCCACAATCGAAGTGGATGCCAAAGATGGCAATCTGACATTCGCCAAAAAATGATTTAAAAACAAATTTTAGGGGACTTTCTTTATGGAAGTCCCTTTTTTTTTGCCTTTGGTTTTTATATACTGGAACCAAGATGAAAAAAGAGCTTACCGAAGGTAAGATGTTTCCTATCCTTATAGCATTCTCTGTGCCGTTCCTCATTTCCTGTTTCCTACAGACCTTTTATGGTTTGGCAGACCTTTTCATTACAGGGCAGTTCAACGGTGCCTCCACCATAACTGCTGTGGCTGTGGGCAGCCAGGTTATGCATATGCTGACCGTTGTTATAGTGGGGCTTTCCATGGGCGGGACTATTGCTATTGGGAGGGCAATTGGAGCCAAAAATTCAGAGGAAGCCGCCAAAAGTGTTGGAAACACTGCCACCATCTTTCTGGTATTCTCTGTGCTGGCTTCAGTAATTCTCATCTTTTGCACCGATGGAATAATCTCTCTTATCGCCACGCCGCCTGAGGCAGTGGCCGAGACCCGGCATTATCTTATGATCTGCTTCGCAGGAATTCCTTTTATAACTGCATATAATGTAATAAGCAGTATATTCAGAGGGTTCGGTGACACCAAGACACCGATGTATTTTGTGCTGGTGGCCGGAATAGTGAACATAGTGCTGGACTATATACTCATAGGTCCTATGGGAATGGGGGCTTCTGGTGCTGCCCTCGCTACTGTGGCATCCCAGGTGCTCAGCGTCCTGCTGGCCTTCATAGTGCTCAAGAAGACAGATACCGGTATATCGGTTTCCAAAAAAGATTTTGTAATAGACAAGAGAGTTTTCTCTGCCATCCTTAAAGTTGGTGTTCCAATAGCGGTTCAGGAGGGCTTTATCCAGATATCTTTCCTGGTCATCACAGCTATTGCCAATACCAGAGGTGTCACTATTGCTGCCAGTGTAGGAATAGTGGAGAAGCTTATATGCTTCTTCTTCCTTGTGCCATCTGCAATGCTGTCATCGGTATCGGCCATCGCCGCTCAGAATGCAGGGGCCGGAAAGGACAGAAGGGCAACCCATGTACTGGTTTACGGCATTGTAATATGTGTCTGCTTCGGAGCTGTAATTTTTACAATATGTCAGTTCTTTGCAGAGTCTATAGTGAGGCTCTTTGTAAAAAGTGATGAAGGGGTCGTCCACTATGGCAGCCAGTACCTGCGTTCTTATACCATAGACTGTATGCTGGCCTGTATCCATTTCTGCTTCAGCGGCTACTTCTGTGCCTACAACAAGGCATTCTATTCATTTATACACAATGTGCTTTCTGTAATCCTGGTGCGTATTCCTGGCACCTATCTGGCAGTCATACTATGGCCGGCGACACTGTATCCAATGGGACTGGCTGCTCCGGCAGGATCCCTGCTCTCCAACATTATATGTGTGGCATTCTTGATTCATCTGAGAAGAACCAGGAAAAATAAAGTTTTATTGACCACTAACCCTGTTTAGAGTATGATTTTAACCGATGAAAAACGGATATGACACAGAAGAGCTTATTGCCGCACTTGCCACCCCCTGGGGAGAGAGTGCCCTGGCTGTCATCCGTACATCAGGTACCGGTTCTGTTGAGAAGGTAGCCTCAATATTCAAAGGAAATAAAGACATAACCAAACTTCCGGGCTACTCGCTGGCTTTCGGTATGCTCCTTGACGGAAATAATTCAGTAGACCAGGTGGTGCTGGGAATTTACAGGGCTCCAAAAAGCTACACTGGGGAGGATATGGTGGAAATTTTCTGCCACGGAAGCCTTCCTGGAATACAGGCTGTGATGGAGCTTCTTCATAAGGCAGGCTTCCGGGACGCCCAGCCAGGGGAGTTCACGCTGCGCAGTTTTCTTAACGGCAAGGTGGATCTGACCAAGGCCGAGGCTGTGAACGAGCTTATCCTTTCCAAGAGCCGCCAGGCTCAGACTCTGGCACTTGACCGACTCTCCGGCAGCATCTTTGATGCAATAGACCGGGCCAAGCACCTTCTTGCTGACATAATGGCTGCTGTTGAGATTCAACTTGACTACGCCGAGGATGAGGCTGACCCTGCTGCCGGCTTTGATATGGACAAGCTGGATAAAGCATCCGATATCTTGAGTCGCCTTGCCGCCACCTATCAGGTGGGCAAGCTGTACAAAGAGGGAATCCACATAGCTCTAGCCGGGCGGACAAATGCAGGTAAGTCCAAGCTGTTCAACCTGTTTCTTAAGGAAGACCGTTCCATTGTTTCTGACATTAGAGGTACCACACGGGACTATATTGAATCCTCTGTCTCAATCAAAGGTATTCCAGCCGTAATTATAGACACTGCAGGACTCCGCACCTCAAGCGACCCCGTGGAGGCCGAGGGAATACGACGCAGCAACCTGGTTATAGAGAATGCCGACATAATCCTTTATCTTGTGGATGGCTCCGAAGGGCTGGGTCCAGAGGATGAGGCCTTTATAAAAGAACACCCATGCATTCCGCTGTGGAACAAGACTGATATTGCCAAAGAGGCAGCTCCGGATGGATTTATTCCCATAAGTGCTGTAACCGGCGCCGGGTTCGGTGAACTTGAGGAGCTTATTTTTGCCCGGGCTATGGGAAGCCGGCGTATCGAGACTGGCGAGGCTGTCATTGATTCCCAGAGACAGAAGGATCTGATAGAGCGATCCCTGAATGCAATAGGAAAAGTTAAGATAGGTATGGCAGCCCAGATGCCGCTGGATGTGGTGGCTGTGGACCTGGAAGAAGCTGTGAATGCCCTTGGGGAACTGACAGGCGAGATTACCAGTTCTGACATACTGGAGAACATGTTCTCCCATTTCTGCGTAGGAAAATAGAATGGATTTTGATGCAATAGTTATCGGTGGCGGTCACGCCGGAATAGAGGCTTCTCTTGCCCTTGCCAGGCTTGATTTCAACACCTTGCTTATAACTCAGAATATAGACACCATCGGCAAGCTCTCCTGCAACCCGGCGGTGGGAGGTCTGTCCAAGGGCAACATAGTTCGGGAGATCGATGCCCTGGGAGGCGAGATGGCCCACCTTATTGACCATACAATGATCCAGTTCCGCATGCTCAACAAAAGCCGCGGTCCTGCGGTACAGGCACCCAGGGCCCAGGCTGACAAGTTTGCATACAGTGCACTGGCCAAATATACTCTGGAACATCAGAAAAACTTGCATCTGTTCCAGGATACAGTAACTGATTTCATGCTCTCATCCGATGGACATTCCATCGAGGGAGTGATAACAGAACGCAATATGCGTTTTACCGCCCGTGCCGTGGTTCTTACCACAGGCACATTTATGGAAGGGCGTATCTTCATAGGCCCTTATTCAAAGGTATCGGGTCGTATAGGTGAGCCAGCTGCCGAAGGGCTGGGAGTAAGCCTGCGGCGTATGGGCTTTGATGTTGGCCGCCTTAAGACCGGCACCCCGGCCCGGGTCAAGAGAAGTTCTCTTGACTACGACAAGATGGAGATGCAGCCAGGAGACGAGGAAGTTCTCCAGTTCTCATTCTTCGGTGAGAAAGTGGTGCGTCCCAAGGTGCCTTGCTGGATCACATACACAAACGAAAAGACACATCAGATAATTAGGGACAACTTCCACCGGTCACCTCTTTTCTCAGGCATGATAGTGGGCACAGGACCACGGTACTGTCCATCTATCGAGGATAAAGTAAAGCGGTTCCCTGACCGTCCACGGCACCAGATTTTTGTGGAACCTGAGGGCCTGGATTCAGAGGAGATGTACCTTAATGGAATCTCATCCTCTCTGCCGGAGGAAGTGCAGAACCAGTTCCTTCACACACTGCCCGGCCTTGAGCATGTAGAGATTGTACGCCCAGGATATGCTGTGGAATATGATTATCTTAATCCGCTTCAGCTGTATCCTTCCCTTATGACAAAACGTCTTAAGGGACTTTTCATCGCCGGGCAGACCAACGGCACCTCTGGTTATGAGGAGGCAGGATGCCAGGGGCTTATGGCAGGTATCAACGCAGCTATGTATCTGCAGGGAAAGGCTCCGCTTGTTCTTTCCCGTACCGAGGCCTATATCGGCGTCCTTATTGACGACCTTGTCACATTGGGCACAAAAGAGCCTTATAGAATGTTCACCTCAAGGGCAGAACACCGTCTTTCACTGCGGCATGACACAGCCGATTTCCGTCTTCTGGAGAAGGGCTACGAGGCTGGGCTTGTATGCGACGAGATTCACCAGCAGTTTGTGGAAAAACGGACTAAGATAGATGAGGTGAAAGAGCTTCTTATCCAGCGTCATCTTGGTGCAAAGGAACTTGAGAAAGTGAAGCAGGAGGAGCTTGTTTTCACGCTGCGTCATCATATAGGAAAGACTTTTGACCAGATAATCCGGGATCCTGAAGTCAGACTTGACCAGCTTCTTTCCTTAGACCCTTCCATTGGAAATGGAGTGCGTAAGGAGTGGCTTGATCAGATAGAGCTTGACCTCAAGTATGACGGCTACATAGCCCGTCAGGAGCGGCAGAACAGCCGTGTGGAGAGGATGGAAAAGCTAAGGATTCCTGAAGGCTTTGACTACGATGCGGTGGAGAGCCTTTCGGCCGAATCCCGTCTTAAATTCAAGCAGGTGCTCCCTGCTACTTTAGGCCAGGCCTCAAGAATCTCAGGTGTCAGGACATCGGATATAGCAATACTTATGATTCATTTAGGAAAAAAGAATGGAAGCACTGCTGACTGACGGTCTTTCAAAGCTTGGCATCTCTCTTTCTTCTGACCAGCAGAAACAGCTTGATACTTACTGGTCGGAACTTACTATGTGGAACGGCAAATATGGCCTTGTAAACGCTTCGGGAGATGAACTGGTGATCAAGCATTTCCTTGATTCTATGGCTGCAGTTCCGATACTTAAAGAAATTCCATTTGATACTGCCTGCGATGTGGGTTCAGGCGGCGGGTTCCCCGGTTTGGTACTGTCTGTGGTATTCCCTGATAAAAAGTTCACCCTTATAGAGCGTTCGGGCAAAAAGGCTCTGTTCCTTGCAAATACAGCAGTGATGATGCATGCCTCCAACGTAGAGGTGCTATCCGAAGATGCCAATCTGGTAAAAGATCAGTTCGACCTGGTGCTGTTCCGGGCTCTTGGGCAGTTTACACAGTATTTCCCTACATTGTACCGGCTTGCAGCCGAGAATGGCCATCTTTTTGCTTTTAAAGGCAGGGGGGAGGAGGTTAAGAAGGAGCTTAAAATCCTTCCTGATGAAATTCAAAAGAAGACAGATATAAGGTCTGCCCATGTACCATTCCTGGAGGATGAGCGGAACTTTGTGATCATAAAGCGGTAGAGGAGGCTTGTATGACATTTGTACCTGGTGTTTTTTGCGAGAAAAAAGAAGAGCGGAGCTTCTGGTTCCTGTTCAAGAAGGATAAAGTGCTCTATTTCGGGCAGAATGAGAATATCAGGTTCCCGGAGCTTCTGTCACCGTCGGAGCTGGGGCTTAAGACTTCAGAGCCGCAGTTCATAGGGACAATAGATGGCAAGAACGCATTTACAGCCCAGGTCTTTGATACCGAGGAAATCTATTACAACTGCTGTGGTGTAGCTCAGTACACCTATGCCAACCTCAGAGACCTCTATACTGCAATAGGCCGGGAGATGTTCACTATAGTCGGACGGGCCCTTCATATCTGCCGCTGGCATGAAAGCTGGAAATTCTGTCCATCCTGCGGTGCTCCCATGGAGGATTCCAAGACCGAAAGGGCTAAGGTATGCACCCGGTGCGGCCGCATAGACTATCCGGTTCTCTCTCCTGCAGTGATTACAGCTGTTTCCAAGGGAGACAAACTCCTCCTTGCTCATAATGTGCGGTTCACCGACGGCCGCTACAGCATAATTGCAGGCTTTGTGGAGAGCGGCGAGAGCGCAGAGGATGCAATCCGCAGGGAAATCATGGAAGAGGTGGGTATCAAGGTCAAGAACATACGCTATTTCGGAAGCCAGTGCTGGCCTTTTCCCAATTCCTTCATGCTGGGCTTTACCGCTGAGTACGAATCTGGCGAAATCAAACCTGACGGGGTGGAGATTGACAAGGCTGACTGGTTCACAGCAGACCAGTTTCCGAACCTTCCGTCCTTTGCCAGCATAAGCCGTGCTCTTATCGAAGATTTTAAGAAAAAGCACCCGGCAAAATAACTTTTTGTTATTTTAATAATGAAAAAAAATACTCAAAAATCGACCTGTTGGTAAATCCAGAAGGTAGAAGAAAAACCCATAATATAGTAAACTTTCTGCGACTATATATAGTATAGTCTATACTTTACGAAGTATAAACGTAAGTTTCGTATAATAACCGACAGGAGGATTAAGTTGGGTAACAAAGAAGCCTTACAGAAGTTTAAGGACATGCGTTCCAAGATGCTTGCAGGCGGTGGTGCAGACCAGGTCGCTAAGCAGCATGAGAGAGGAAAGCTGACTGCCAGAGAGAGAATCAATCTTCTTTTCGACGAAGGTTCATTCATTGAAGATGGCACTTACATGACAGGTCGTGCTGACAAGTTCGGACTCGACAAGAAGAAGTTCTTGGGAGACGGAGTTGTAACAGGATGCGGAAAAGTTGACGGAAAGCAGGTTTTCGTTTCATCACAGGACTTCACAGTTCTTGGCGGATCCCTGGGAGAGATGCATGCAGAGCGCATTGCAGCTGCACAGGCTCTTGCTCTTAAGAACGGAACACCATTCGTTCAGGTTAACGATTCCGGCGGAGCTAGAATCCAGGAAGGTATCCTTGCCCTTGGCGGTTATGGAAAACTCTTCAGAAACAACACTATTTCTTCCGGTGTTATCCCACAGATTTCTGTAATTCTGGGACCATGTGCCGGCGGAGCAGTATATTCACCAGCTATCACAGACTTCATCTTCATGGTTGATGGCATTTCCAACATGTACATCACCGGACCAGATGTAATCAAGGCTGTAACAGGCGAGGAGATCACTCACGAGGCTCTCGGCGGAGCAGGAGCTCACTGCGGAATCAGCGGTGTAGCACACTTCCGGTATCCTACCGAGGAAGCTTGTCTTGAGGGCGTAAGAAAGCTTCTCAACTATCTCCCTGCAAACAACATGGAGCCGGCTCCGGTTGCACCTTGCACAGACCCTGTTGACAGAGAGACTCCGGAACTCATGGACATTCTCCCTGACAACATCAACCAGGGCTATGACATTAAAGAGAACATCTCCTCAATCTTCAATGCAGACAGCTTCCTGGAAGTTAAGGCAGACATCGCAAAGAAAGATGTAGTAGGTTTCGCAAAGCTGAACGGCCGGACAGTGGGCGTTTTCGCAAACAACCCTAAGTTCTTCGCCGCTTCCCTGGATATCAACTCATCCGACAAGGGTGCACGGTTCATCCGGTTCTGCGATGCATTCAACATTCCTATCGTTTCACTGGTAGACGTACCGGGCTTCCTCCCAGGCGTTGAGCAGGAGCAC
>JAEEGL016693805.1_pt1 | contig 22192 bp, 20 predicted proteins | sample 9134231 | NCBI WGS metagenome assembly JAEEGL01 (sample SAMN16246548, study PRJNA631951) | gut metagenome | biome: gut microbiome; feature: rumen; material: fiber-attached | host: Bos | place: Iran: Karaj | collected 2018-10 | reverse complement strand
TATGCGAAAAAATTATGGGCCGCTACCACAGTTGCTGCGACGATGATTATTGCTCATGAAGCTGGTATCAAATTATTTGTTACTGGTGGTATTGGTGGTGTTCATAGAGGCGCACAAGAAACCATGGATATTTCTGCTGACTTACAAGAATTGGCAAAGACTAATGTCACAGTCGTTTGTGCTGGGGCAAAAGCAATTTTAGATCTACCTCTGACACTTGAATATTTAGAAACTATGGGTGTTCCTGTTTTAGGATATAAGACTAAAGAACTGCCTGCTTTCTATACCGCTCATAGCGGGCTCTCTGTTGATTATCAAATTGATGATGCTTATGAAGCTGCATTAATTATGAAAGAAAAAGAGATTCATAATCTTCAAGGCGGCATCTTAATCACCAACCCAATTCCGGAACAATATTCTATGGATAAAGAAGTTATCGATAAAGCGATTAATAAAGCTTTAAAGATGATGGAAGAACAGGGTATCAAAGGTAAAGAAACCACCCCATTCTTATTAAAAACTATCGTGGAATTAACTGGTGGTGATTCTTTAGAATCAAATATTAAATTAGTGTTAAATAACGCTGCCGTAGGAGCAGAAATCATCAAGGAGTATTGTAAGCTATAATGAAAACCGAATATCGTTTTGCAGAAGCTTTAAAAGAAATGATGTCTGAAGTCTCTTTAGACTCTATTTCCGTCACCTCTTTATGTAAGAAATGTAAAGTTAATAGACAAACATTCTATTATCATTTTCATGATATCTACGATTTGTTAACCTTAGTGTTCTTAAACGAGGAAATCCCTGATGTAGAAAACGCTAAAACGATTAATGAATTACTAAGATTGGTTTTCAAATATTACACCAAGAACAAAAACTTTGTGGATGCAACTTTAAGCTCCGCTGGTAAAGAGTTATTTGAAGAATTTACTAATAATGTTTGCTATAAAACTTTTTTAAGATTCATCGCTAATATACAAGAAAGCAAGAGATTACATATTAATGATAGAAAGGCCATTGCGAGATTCTATGCTTTAGCATATTCTCGTTCTATCGTCTATTATTTATCAACTTATAAGACCAAGACCATTGATGGTTTGATCAACTGCTTTGCTTTTGAACCGAGCAACGTTTTAGAAGAAGCCATCTATCGCTTATTAACTGTGAGGAGTAAATAATATGATTGATTTTGATTTCCAAGTTAGAACCAAATTATATTTCGGCCCTGGTAAAGAAAAACTAGTGGGTAGCATCTTAGCAGAAAATGGCGCTCATAGAGTTTTAATCGTTATCGGTCAAGGCTCCGTGAGAAAAAGTGGCTTATTAACTGTTGCTCTCGAATCTATCAAAGAACAAAGTTTAGATTATTTAGTGATTGAAGGTGTAAGGCCAAACCCTACAGTGGAATTTGTGAGAGAGGCAATTATCAAAGCTAAAGAATTTAATGCTGATTTTATATTATCCATCGGTGGTGGATCGGTAACTGATACTGCAAAATCAATCGCTGTGGGATATTACTATGATGGCGATCCCTTTGATTTCAATTTACATAAAGCCGTTCCTAAGAAAGCATTACCTCTTGGAGTTATCTTAACTATCTCTGCGGCTGGTAGTGAAATGTCCACATCATGTGTTCTTCAAAAAGATGAAACAGGAAAGAAAACAGGATTCAATTCCGATGTAATTCGTCCAGTTTTTGCTATAGAAAATCCCGAATTAACATATTCTGTATCACAATATCAAACTGCGTGTGGCATCGTCGATATCATGATGCATACATTAGAAAGATATTTCCAACCATCCGCGGAAAATGAACCCGCTGATGGATTCGCTGAAACAGTATTAAAGTCTGTTATTAAAGCGGGACAAAAAGTTATTAGAAATCCTAATGACTATGAATCAAGAGCGGTCTTAATGCTCATGAGTTCTTTGTCTCATAATGGATTAACACATATTGGTAAACCATTTGGTATGCCTGTTCATCAATTAGAACACGCTTTATCAGGTCTTTATCCTGAGATAGCTCATGGTGCTGGATTAGCGGTCTTATGGCCGGCTTGGGCGAAATATTATATTCAATTTGATGAAGATAAGTTTGACAAATTAGCGAGAAACGTATGGAATAGTAATATTCCTAATAAATTAGAAAATGGTAAACAAGCCATTAAACTAATCGAGGAATTCTTCCGTTATATCGGAATGCCAAATAGACTAGCGGACTTCAAGATTGGAGTTATTGATATCGATAAATTAGTCGATACATTAACTGATAAAGGCACACGAGTAGTGGCCCACCCAATCAAACCACTCGATCAAGAAGCCGCAAGAATTATCTATAATTCCTGTCGCTAGAAAGAAGGAAACGTTATGAAAAAAGAAGATGTCTCTGGAATAGTTGTCTATATCCTTATATTGGCAGTTGCAGTAGTATTTGGTATTACCGTTTTAAGAGTGCACGCGGAGAATTGTGGATTAGACACAATGGTCTATATTTTCTACATTTTAGGCGCGATAGTGACCGGAGTGATTTTGAACGCTATTTTGTTTGAGGTTGCTCATATTGTCGGCGCTAAAGTGGGAAGATACTTAATTTTGTCCGTTAATATCCTCGGATTACTTTGGTACAAAGACGAAGATAAAACCAAATTTAAATTCTCTGGTTTTGATGGATTAACTGGCGAAACCAAAATCTATCCGAAGAAAGATGCGAAGAAAGAACCAAATCCATCTCCGTTCTTATTATTTGGAACATTATTCTATGTCATTGAATTGATTATTGTTGTGGTCTTATTTGCTATCTTAAATAAAGGACCTGCTGATACATCTACTAATGTTGCTTACTTCTTATTAGTGGTCGTAGTGATCGGTGGTATGATTCTTGTTTATAACATTCTCCCCTTTAAATTAGATGCGATTACTGATGGTTATCGTATGAGATTAACCACAAATGCCGCTAATAAAAAAGCTTTCAATGAATTATTGCGTGTGGAATATGCGATTAATCATGGAGAAAGTGAAGTGGAAATTGCTACCTTTAGTGAAATCACTAACTTCACCGCGGAACTCAATTTAAATAAAGTTTATGTTCTTTTGGAAAAGAAACAATTTAAAGAAGCGGAAGAACTTATTGATATCATCTTAAATGGTAAAGCCACCATTTCGGAAAAGGTTTATGTCCGCGCAAGAGCGCAAAAGATTTATATCAATATCTTTACCAAACCATTAGAAGAAGCAAAAGAATTCTATGATAATGAAGTTCCTATGAATGAACGTCGTGCTATCTCTAATGATATATCGATGGTTTCCATTCGTACCTACTTATTGATGTCTGGATTATTAGATGGTTCTAAGAGTGAATGTTTATTAGCTATCAATAAAGTAAGAAAGTGTTTCAATAGCACACCTAAACAAAGACAAAAAGTAGAAGCTGATCTCTTCAATGAAGCTTTAGCAAAAATTGATGAATTACATCCAACCTGGAAACTCAGCGAATACAAAATAGTGATTCAAGAGAAACCGGAAAAAGGTAAAAAGAAATAAGAAAAAAAGCAACATCGTCATGGTGTTGCTTTTAATTATCAACCTTTAAATTCTTTTTCTCTTTTTGACTAAGATGTAGCACGCTACTAAACCGCATGATGTGAACAAGATAGAGATAACAATGATCAATAAGGAATTATCTTTTAATAACACATTCATGCTATTGGCGTTAACGCCTCTATTCATGAAGTCAGAGCGATTATATTTTCTCACAATGTTTTCATAACGAGCCATCGCTTCTGCACAATCATCACCATTTGGATTAGCGGTATATGTTGCGACATCTAATTGTCCGTTTTCGCTTAAGTTATTATAAATAACTTGGCATTCGTTCCATATGGTTGTGGAGATACCATTTTGACTTGCGCATTCACTATTAGTTAATTCTTTAAAAGCGATACCAAAGCCAATGTTTTCTTGATCTTTTGGTAGAACACTTAATGTAATAGATTTAACAAAGATTCTATCTCCTGGCACTGTGATGGTGTAAGAGTTTTGTAATGGATAGAAACTGATGGTTTCAAATGAACTCAAAGAAGTAACGTTTCTTGTTAAACCACCACATTGAGCAGTCGGACTTTCGGAAGACTTGTTTTTACATGCTAATAAACTAACTTTCGAGAAAATGTAGTTGGTGTTAATTAAGGACATCTTCAATGTAGAAGTGCCACTTGAATTGGTCATAAACATAAAGTCAGAAGTTCCACCAGCTGAGCCACCTCCATTAGATGCTGAGCCACCTTGTCTAACATTGACATTTGTGTCCACTCTTAAGATGCTTGAATCAAAGCCGTTAACATCATTTTCCCAATCTGTTGTAGCAGAATAAGTTGTTGTACTAGATGTTAAGACATATGTTTCGGCAACACTTGGTTGAGCACTTGCGGAAACAGTAATGTCATAAGATGTAGTTTTGGTGACACCACCTTCAGTATAGCTAACATTAACGGTTTGATTTCCGGTATTTGCGAGGTTATATCCACTAAAAGAGGCTTGATTTGTTACGTTTTTGGTGGAATTGTCGCTATAAGTAGCGGTAACTGTTGGTTTCACGAATGTATCGTTTTGAGTATATGAAGTCTTGGGGTTTGAAACTGCGATTGAAGATAATGTTGCAGTTTGACTTGAGCCCGGATTGCTATAAGAAATTGTGTATGAATTGATATATAAGGAATTAGTGGTGGCACTAATGGTGAGTGTAACATCTTCGTTTTGCTTAATAGTGTAATTGCTATTTGTTAATGTGACATGAACATCTCTTCCGGAAGTGCCAAAAGAAGTATTATCGTACCATTCATCAAAGTTTTTGGTTCCTAATGATGCTAACGTAGTTGTTCCCGCTTTGGCGCTAAATGAACCAGCACCCTTAGAGGAGTTGGAATTCATATTTAAAGTAATTCCTTTAATTATTTTTCCAGTGTAATTACTTAAAGTAAGGGTTGCACTATTACCACTAGTGATTTGTTTAGCGGTGTTATATGTTTGTGAATAGTCTGCTGTTGAATCGCTTGGGACGGTACCTGTTGTGGTAACACTATTTGCAGTAGCAACTGTATATGTTGCGGAATAATCACCAACAGGATCATCTGTTCCAGAACCAATAGGTGTACCATTGCCAGTTCCTTTAGCAGTAACATAAATGTTTCTAACTGTGGAAATGGTGCTATAAGAAACTGTAATGGCGGCATAACTAGTTTCTGCTAAACCAGTAATTTTTCCATTGGAAACGCTATAATATGAACCATAGTTTGTATTGTTTGCAGTGGTGGAATAAGAAGATGAATTTGTGACATCTGCGGTTGTTCCGTCATCGTAATTAGCGGTTACTTTTAATTGCACATAACTATCGACGTCAACATAGACACCTGTATTTGTAGAACTACCATCATCTAATGTAACGGAAATACCGGTTAAAGTTTTTGTTGTGGAACCGGAAGGATCGTTTTGGCAAATTTTTCTAGTGGCATCATTTGTGTCGCCCCAAATCTTACAAGCGTATTCAGGGTGGTCAATAAATGGGTTTCTATTTCCTTGAAGGTATTCAGCACCTTCGTTTCTATTTAATTCTCTTTGTGTAACAGGGTTTTCAATATTCCATTTTAATAAATCGGATAATTTGCCCATTGTTTTATTATTGGCATTGTCGCTTTCTGCATCGATTAAACTTAAATTGCTACTGGCAACAACACAATAGAAAATAATACGTGCAGAATCTCCACGATAGGTACTATCGCCAAAGCTTTCCATAGCGGGATCCCAACCGGCTGAAGAACTCTTTTTGCCTTCAACATAGAAGGAATTGCCACGACTACCATTTTCGGCAGGAATAGTGGGTCTTGGCATATGAATATCTGCTTCTACTTGACTTCCACCACGAGAATCAGGCCAAACATGTTCTCTATTCCAAGATGTCATACCATTTCCGGAATAGAAACTGGTTACTGTTGTTCCATAGATTTGACCATTAGAGTCTAAACTTGTTTGACTTCCAGGGAGATAATCTGTGTAAACGTAAGCGGAAGTTGAGCTGCTAGTGCCCATACCACTATAACTGACAGTATGCTGTCTTTTATTACCATTAAGAGTTCTTAAGGCATTAAGTAAAGTTGTTCCTGTCGCAGTGGAACTAATGCTGTTATAGTATGTGTCTCCATCATGGTTTGTAAATGTACGTGATGGTGAATATAAAGCTTTAACTTCTTGAATATTGGATAAATTACTATGGGCAACAATAATACCCGATCCAAAAATTAAAGATATGCTACATGCTAAGCATATAATTCGCGCGCTGACTCTTTTCATAATAATCTCCCAGTTATATTTCAAACTATGTTTCTTGGTAAAAGCCCAAGAGATTATTCTACAAGCGATTATATAAATATAAAACTAATAAAAATAAAAGTTTGATTAAATCAACAAAAAAAGAGGCAAATAAATGCCTCTATTTTTGATAATAATTAATTATTTACCACCGATGGCTAACTTCTTAATAAGTAGTGATGGGCATGATGTCGCGTCTGGGAAGACCTTAACATCGTTACCAACTTCTACGACGTCTTGGAAGAGAGTGAGTAAGTTACCGGAAACGGTAATAACATCAAGGGCTCTGTCTCTCTTACCATCTTTGATTAAGAAACCAGTAGATTGTAAGGAGAAGTTACCAGATTGTGGATTTAATCCAGCATGTAAACCAGATACGGATGTGATATAAACACCATTACCAACTTGTTGGAATAATTCTTCTTGTGATTTCTTTCCCGGTTTTAATTCGAGGAAGAATGGAGAGATTCCCATCTTGCCACCGCCACGAGAAGCGTTGCCGGTTGTTTCCACACCGTCTTTAGCAGCGGTTGTTAAGTTGTATAAATAGGTTTGTAAGACACCGTTTTTAAGGATGAATTTGTTATAAGTAGCGACACCTTCATCATCGAACCATTTGGCGAATGGACCTTTTAATAAAGGTTTATCTTCGATAGTGATTTTCTTAGAAGCAATTTGTTGTCCTAATTTACCAATGAATAAGGAAGAGCGTTTTTGTACTTCTTCTGCATCAGCGTTACCGACATAGAATTCCATTAAAGAGGAAACAACTTCCGGAGCGAGAACGACTTTATAATCTGCGGATTCACATGGTTCGCCACCTAATTGATCGACTGCAGAAGTGACAACATCTTTGGCTAATTTAGCAACATCAAATTTGGCAAAATCATTACCGAAGAAGAGATCATAACCAGACTTAACTTGTTCGCCTTCTTTAGCGACAGATTCACCTAAATAGACAAAATAATTGGACTTTTGCACTAATTTTAGGCCTTTTGAGTTCATAATGGTAACTGCACCGGCAGATTCCATATATCTCACACCAGCGACTTCAATAATACGAGGATCGCCTTCTTTAATGGCTTTTTCTAACTCGTATAATTTCTTCATTTTCTCTTCGACAGAGATTTGACCCAATTCTTTATTGAAGGTGTTAACTTTCTTATATTGTTTGGAACCTTCAAAAATGAATGATGGATCTTCGTCTTCGATGACTTTGGCGTTAGCGACGATTTCATCCACCAAATATTTAGCATGGGCATTACTCCAAGAGTCACAACTAGCAGTGCCGAATTTTCCGTTGATAATACCGCGGGCTAAGATGTTCGCGGATTTATTTTGGGAATAGTTATCGACTTCTCCATGGAATAAAGAAATGCTTAAAGAGAAACTTTCACCGATATATAATTCGGCTTCTTCAATACCTGCTTCTTTTGCTAAAGCAAAAAACTTATCGTACTTCATTATTTAAGTTCTCCTCCGCGGCCACCGACGGTGACTTCGCTAACTCTTAATGTTGGTTGTCCAACATTTGTTCTAATAGAACCAGATGCGGCTCCACACATACCTTGAGCAAGGGCTAAATCGTTACCGACCATATCGATATGTTTTAAGATTTCATCACCGTGTCCGATAAGAGTTGCACCTTTAACTGGTTCACAGACTTTACCATCACGGATGATGTAAGCTTCGCTACAACCGAAATTGAATTCACCGGTTGTGGGGTCGACAGAACCACCGTTGAAACTTACCGCGTATAAACCTAATTTAGTGGCAGCGATAATTTCTTCAGGTGTGCTCTTACCATTACAAATATATGTGTTAGACATACGTGAAGTGGGGCAATATCTATAATTTTGTCTACGACAAGCACCATTACCTTCACGGTTCATTCTTCTACCGTTATAGTCATCAATCATATAGTTGACTAATTTACCATTCTTGATGAGTAAACGTTTGGTTCCGGGATTACCCTCATCATCGATATCGATGGAACCCCAAGCACCAGGAATAGTGCTATCATCAACGGCACTCACGAGTGGAGAAGCAATTAATTCGCCTTCTTTACCATTGAAACAAGATAAACCTTTAGCAATCGCGCTGGCTTCTAATGGGTGACCACAAGATTCGTGGAATAAAACACCACCCCAACCATTACCGATAACGACTGGCATCTTACCGCTTGGGCATTCTTTAGCAGTTAACATCTTAAGTGCGGTTTCCGCAGCTTTTCTTGCAACTTTTCTCGGTTGTGCTTTGGTGCGGAAGAAGCTGATATCTTCTTGGCAACCAGGGCCTTCAAATCCGGTTTCAAATCCGTTTTGATCAGCGACAACTACCATATAGGCTAAACGACCGAATTCAGTATCACGTTTGAACCATTTTCCTTTGGAATTAAAGACGGCAACAAATCTATGTTGTGTAGCGAAGTTACCGATATAACGAACGATTCTTGGATCATTCATCGATTGAATTTCTTCGACACCTTCTCTGACTAAGGCAATCTTTTCTTCTCTAGAAATACCATCGTAACTATTCTTGACGGGGTTTCTATTCTTCACTCGAATCATATCGAGTTTTTCTACGGTTAATTGTCTTTCTCCTTTAAAGGAATTTCTTAAAGATTCCGCTAAAGAGAGTAAACCTTTTTTGGTTAAATCACTTGTGTAACCATAAACACTTTGATTTTCTTTGAGTAAACGTAAACCGACACCATTCATTAAACTGGAAGAAGATGTACTGACTTTTCCGTTTTCAATGGACAAGGCATAACTATGAGAATCTTCATAAAAGATTTCTGCATAATCAGCACCGGTAGCTAACATAGCGTTTAAAACTTCGATAGCTAATTTTTTACTGACCATATATATCCTCCTTTTGCAAATGTGATAATAATGGTGAAATTATATCATAATTTGTTTGTTTTTATAGTAATACGCTTATATAACAAGCAAATATTTTTCTTTTCTTGTATAATTATCACGAGGTTAATCCTATGAATAAATATATGAGAATGGCGATTAATGAAGCCAAAAAAGGAATCAAAGAAGGCCATGGTGGACCTTTTGGAGCGGTTATTGTTAAAGATAATAAAGTAGTGGCGAAAGGCCATAACTTAGTTTTAAAAACTAATGATCCCACAAATCACGGTGAAATGATGGCAATACATAAAGCTTGTAAAAAATTACAAACCTATGATCTAAGCGGTTGTGAAATTTATACAACCGGAGAACCATGCCCTATGTGTATGGCGGCTATCTTGTGGGCCAATATCGATAAAGTTTATTACGGTTGTAATATCCTAGATACGGAAAATATCGGTTTTAGAGACGCTAAATTTTATGAGATGCAAAAACCCGGAGAAAGAGAAAAATTAGTAAAAGAAATAGACCGAGAAGAATGCTTAAAACTCTATAAAGATTACATTTCTTTAAAACATACAATTTATTAATTAAAAAACTTGGCCAAGCCAAGTATTTTTTATCGAGAGACTCTACCGGAAGCATCTCCGTTCATCAAGTTTTCTACTTCTTGAATAGTCACTTGATTGAAGTCACCAGGAATAGTGTGTTTAAGCGCACTAGCGGCAACCGCGAATTCTAATGCTTTTTGTTTGTCTTCATATGTTAATAAACCATGAATAAGTCCTGCTGAGAAACTATCTCCAGCACCCACTCTATCAATTATATGATCTATATCGTAATGTTTACTTTCATAGAATTTGTTTCCGTCAAATAAAAGTGCTTTCCACCCATTATGAGTAGCGCTATAAGATTCTCTAAGAGTAGCAGCGACATATTTGAAATTAAATTCTTTGGCCATGGCTTTAAATATATTCTTATAGCCTTCTGCATCGGTCTTACCAGCTTTAACATCACTATCTGGTTTAAAACCTAAACAGGCTTCTGCATCTTCTTCATTACCAATACAAATATCGACATATTGCATTAATGGTCTCATCACTTTTTGCGCTTGTTCTTTAGACCATAATTTCTTTCTATAATTTAAATCACAAGAGACTAAAATTCCCATTTCAGAGGCGATTTTGCAGGCTTTTTCGGTTATTTTTGCAGTGTTTTCACTTAATGCTGGAGTAATTCCTGAGAAGTGAAATACTGATGCACCTTTAAGAGCTTTTCTTAAATCTATGTCATTAATTTTGGCTTCCGAAATAGATGAATGGGCGCGGTCATAAATCACTTTACTCGGTCTCATAGCGGAACCTGTTTCTAAATAATAGATACCAAGTCTATCTCCGCCTCTAGCGATATAGTCACATTTAACATTTTCAGCGCGTAAAGCTTTTAAGGCTGATTCACCAATATCGTTATTAGGAAGTTTGGTTAAGAAATAAGCGTCATGACCATAATGCGCTAAACTAACTGCGACATTAGCTTCACCGCCACCATAACAAACATCAAATGATTGAGATTGATTAAAACGGGAATTGTTTGGAGTGGATAAACGGAGCATTATTTCTCCTAATGTAACTACCTTCATATTTATTCTCCCTTGATTATTTTCATTGCTTCTAAACAGTTAGCGGTTATATCGCCTTTTAATAACCAGCTACCACCAACTGCGAATATTTTTTTATGCTCAATAAATTCTTTTAAGTTATTATTGTCTACTCCACCAGTAGGTAAGAAGTAAACTTGTGGGAATGCTGCTGATAAAGCTTTAACAGCTTTAAGGCCACCATAAACACCAGCGGGGAAGAATTTAAGATAAGTAATATTCTTATCTAAAGCATGCATAATTTCTGTAGGAGTGACAACTCCAGGCACATATAAGATGCCTAGTGATTGACATAAATCGCAGACTTCGTCAGAGAAGCCGGGTGAAACGATAAATTTCGCTCCTGCATCAATTGCTTTTTGGCATTGATCTTTATTGATTACAGTGCCCGCGCCAACAAGCATATCGGGATATTCTTTACAGGCAATTTTAATGCCTTCTTCTGCGTATTCAGTTCTAAAACATATTTCTGTAACTAAAACGCCACCTTTTTGTAAGGCTGATAATGTAGGTCTAATTTCTTCTTTGTTATTAAAAACAGTAACTGGCACTAATTTAATTAATTTAATTTTTTCTAATGCTTCCATAAATCTTTTTATATTATAAAACTATGAACAAAAAGAATACAAATAATGATACAATTTCTTTATGGGGTTTAATAAAGTAGCAACACCACTTAAAGGAGATTTATTAAGAGTCCGAAGAAAATTCGGATATTATCATTTTGGTATCGCTGTTAATTCCGAACGCGTTATTCACTTTACTGGTACCGGTCAAGATTTCGCGATGAAAAAGGAAATGAAGATTATTGAAACTCCTCTTAGTGATTTTGTCAAAGATGGTACCTTACAAATAGAACAGCCTTATAGCGGGGTCTTTAATCGTGATGAAGTAGTGAAAAGAGCCAAAGAATTTGTCGGTTCTAATAAATTCCTTGATAAATACTATAATTTGGTCACGAATAACTGCGAACATTTTGCAAGATATTGCTATGATGGCAAAGCACAAAGCCTACAAGTTGTTAGCGCTTCCGTTATTGCGGCAGCCGCAGGATTTATGACTTCCGCAGTATTTGGTTCTATCGTGGGATTTGGTTTCTTAAAAAAGAAAAGCAAACAAAAAACTAATAACGATATTATAGAAATAGAAAATGATTAATAGAGGTGTGGATTATGTTAAAAAACGTTCCTAAGATTATTTCTCCTGAATTATTGAAAGTCCTTTGTGAAATGGGACATGGCAATGAAATCGTCATCGGTGATGCTAACTTCCCAGCGGAAACCAACGGCAAAAGAGTGGTTCGTGCGGATGGGTTAAAAGGACCAGAATTATTAGAAGCCATACTTCAATTAATTCCATTAGATACTTATTCTCCAGAAAATATACTCTTAATGCAGACCACAAATGGTGATCCTACACCAGAGATTTGGGCTGTTTATAAGCAAAGAGCGGAAAAGCAAGATCCTAATGTGAGAATAGGTTTCTTAGAAAGAAACGAATTCTATAATCGCAGTAGAAATGCTTATGCAGTAGTCGCGAGTGGCGAAGAAGCTATCTATGCGAACATCATTATTAAAAAGGGTGTTATTAAATAGCATTATTGTTTAGATAAGGTGTGATAAAAATGAATTGTTTTCCTGATGGAACTTCGATTGATAGTTGGTTTAATGAAAACCATCAAATTGAATTATCTAATTTAGGGGAACAATTTTTTGTTACTGATTATCAGATATTAGATGATGGGAAAGAACACACAAAAGAATTTCAAGATTTAATTGATAAAGTTTTTACTTTGGGCGGTGGAGTTATTGTTGTGCCTAAAGGCACATTTATTACCGGTGCATTATTTTTTAAACAAGGCGTAAATCTTTATTTAGAAAAAGGTGCGGTTATATTAGGTAGTGAAGATTTATTTTTATATCCTAGTAGAGAAACAAGGATAGAAGGACAAACACGTATATATACACCCGCCTTAATAAACGCTGATAATGTTGATGGTTTTGTTTTAACGGGAGAAGGCATCATCGATGGTAATGGTTATCACTGGTGGAAAGAATTTTGGGATACCTATAAAGAAGATAACAATTGCTCTAATTTATTAAACGGTAGACCACGTTTACTTTATATATCTAATAGTAAAAATTGCGTTATTTCCGGGATAAAATTCCAAAATTCCGCATTTTGGACATCACATATTTATAAATGCCATCATTTAAAATTCATTAATTGTTCTTTTTATTCTCCTAAAGAGCCAATACCTTCACCAAGTGGAGATGCGATTGATATTGATGCTTGTCATGACATATTAATTAAAAATTGTTATATGGAAGTTAATGATGATGCGATAGCGTTAAAAGGCGGTAAAGGTGTATATGCGGATTTAGATCCCAATAATGGTCCTAACGAAAGAATAATTATTGAAGACAATGAATTTGGATTTTGCCATAGTGTTTTAACTTGTGGATCAGAATCTATCCATAATAGAAACATTATTTTAAGAAATGCTAAGATAAATGGAGCGTGGCAACTCACACATTTTAAATTAAGACCAGATACGCCTTCTTTATACGAATATATTTCTATAGAAAATATAAATGGTACTTTAACGGGCAGTTTTATTAATTTAAATCCTTGGACACAATACGCAGTATCTATAGATAGAGAGGATATGCCCATATCTAAAGTTGAACATATTTCTTATAAGAACTGTCATTTAGAAGCTGGTATATTCTTTAATGTATCTAAAGGTAATAATTATTTAATTGATGATTTATCTTTTAGCGATATCGAAGTCATCACTAAAGATAAAGGAACAGATATGAATAATATAAATAATGTTAAAATAAATAATGTTGTAATCAAGGAGCACATTTAATATGAGAGATATTAATGTTGATATCATCCACGAAGAATTATTTAACGAAAAGCCCTTATTAGCGTTTTCGCCTGATAATGATTATTTATCTTGGAAAGAACAAATAAGGCAAAAATATATCGAATTATTAGGTTTGGATGTTATCGCTAAAAATGAATGTCCTATGGATATTCAAATTGAAGAAATAGTAGACGAAGAAGAATATGTAAGAATCCGTTATACATTTTTAAGTGAAAAGAATTCTTATGTTCCTGCTTATTTATTAGTGCCTAAAGTCAACAAAGATAAATATCCAATTTGTATTTGCCTACAAGGACATACGACAGGATTTCATATTTCTATAGGCAAAAAGAAATACGAAGGAGACGAACGTTCCCTAGAAACTAGTACTTTTGCTTTAGATGCAGTTAAACACGGATATGCGGCTTTAGCGATTGAACAAAGAGGTATGGGTATTAGAACCACTCCTCGTAATGATAGAGGTAGAGCTTTAACGTGTGGCTGCTATCATACCGCTTTTACCGCTTTATTATTAGGAAGAACATTAATCGGTGAAAGAGTGTGGGATGTTCACAAAGCTATCGATAGCTTAGATTTCTTTAAAGATAAATATAAATTGGATTTAGATGATATTAGTTTGGTCGGTAATTCTGGTGGAGGCACCGCAACATATTATTCAGCTTGTTTTGATAAACGTATTAAAGTAGCAGCACCAACATGTAGTGTTTGTTCATATCGTGCGAGTATCGCTGAATTTTGGCACTGCTCATGTAATTATATTCCGCAAATTGCTAGATATATGGATATGGGCGAATTAGCGTGTTTGATCGCACCGAGAAAATTAATTGTCTCTGTTGGCGAAGTTGATCCTATCTTCCCATTAGAAGGATGTAAGAAAGTCTATCAAGTAATTGAACAAATTTATCAAAAGGAAAATGTTCCTAATAATTGCTCTTTTGTAATCTTCCCTGATAAGCCACATTATTTTGATAAAGTTAGTGTCTTTAACAACATCGATAAAGCAAGAAAATAAAAAACCAATCCCGACACTGAAGAAAGCGGGGTATGGAGAAACTATAGAATACACTTTATTCGGTAACCATCATTACAAGATTGATGATGCGGAGAACTTATTGAATATTATTTTCAAAAATGTTTAAAAACTGACGAAATACCTCTTTTTTAATTTTACATAGTAAAATCATAACAAGAAACACTATAGGTATTTCCGCAACTAGTAATCTATATAAATACCGAGCGACCCCAAAAGGTTGCTTTTTTAAACATTTCGATTACAAAAAATGTGGGTGTCCATTTTTTAGAACACGGAACAAGTTATAGTATACTTGTCTTTTTCCCACTCACGATTTGTAATACATAAACATCCAAATATTTTATTAAAGGAGGAACATAATGGATATTTTAAAAAACCTTAAAGAAGATGAAGCTGAAGTAATTGAAGATGATGAAGATTTCGATGATTTTGATATCGATTTCGAAAAGATTCGCATTAGATGCGATGATGAAGAACCTGTTATTAAAGTTGATAATAATGCTCCATCCTATTTATTTGTGGAACAACAAAAATTAGATGAAGGCGAAGTTCCTTTGGGAAAAGTAGTAGGCCACGAGAAACAAAAGAAAGAAATCCTTGCGGTTATCGATTGGTTTAAACGCTCCGCTGAATTAAAAGCGAGAGGTGTCTCTATCCCTAAAGGCGTTATTATGTTCGGGCATCCAGGTAATGGTAAATCCTTACTTATTAAAGAAATTATCAAATGCTGTGAAGCACCAGTATTTATTTTCCAAGGTGACCAAGCCAATGTCACACAAGGTATTGTAGAGACATTTGATAAAGCAAGAAAAGCTGGTCATTCCATTATTGTTATTGATGAATTAGACCTTCTCATTAATAGAGAAAGAAGAGTGGTGAGAGCTTTACAAGAATGTTTAGATGGTGTGGAATCATCTGATGACATCCTTGTCTTAGCGGCCACTAATGATATTAGAGAAGTCCCAACTGCTTTAAAAAGAAATGGTAGATTAGAGAAATTAATTTATATTCCCAATCCTACTGGTGAAGAAGCTTTGATGTTATTTAAGAAACATTTTGAAGAATTTAAAGTTGATTTACCTAAAGACTTCGACCCTGATGAAGTAGCCTTATCTTTAACTGGTATTTCCTGTGCTGGCGTAAAAGCGGTAGTGAATGATATCGTCTTACGTAATGGTTTTGAAAACATTACCACTAAGATGATTGATGATTCCATCTTTAACATCACTGAAAGAGTGAAAGAAGGAGCCAAAGAAGATAATCTCTCTGTGGCAATGCACGAAGCGGGTCACGCGATTATGGCGAAAGCCTTCCCTAAATTCTTCCAAATCAACCGAGTTGATATCAGTGGTGCTTCCGGCGCTTTCCACGCAAAAGAAGTGGAAGAAGACTTCTGGCCTTACGATAAAGTCAAAGCGGATATCCAAATCTCTATGGCGGGTGTCATCGCCCAAAAAATTATTATGGGAATTGGTTCAAGGGGTTGTGAATCGGATTTGGATAGAGCAAGAGTTTTAGCATATAACATTATTAATAAAAATGGTTATTCTTCTTGTTGGGAAACTCTTCCGACTGTGGAGCCTGGTTCTCGTATGGAAACCGCTAGCAAAAGAAGAAGAATGGAAAGGAAGATTGAAAAACTTCTTAAATCATTAGAGAAGAAAACCATAAAATATATTAAAAACAATAAAGATAAAGTTAAGACACTAGGATATGCTTTGTTTGAAAAAAAGCACCTCAAATCTTCAGAAATCTTGGCAATTATCGGTTAAAAGTTCAATATAAAAATAAATTATAAAGGATGACTACAATTATGTAGTTGTCCTTTTTATAATATTGATATGAAATTGGTATTCTTGGATATCGATGGGGTGATGAACTCCATGACCGGTTCTGTCCTCTATATGGCGGATATGGAAGTCAGTAAGATTGAGTTACTAAAGAAACTCATCAATCTTTCTGGTGCGGAAGGTATCGTCTTGACTAGTGATAGAAGATTCTCTAAACCATATATGGATCAATTTATCGAAGTGATGGATAAATTTGAAATCTTCTTAGAAGGGACATTAAGATATCCCAAAGAATATGAAGAAGATCCCGATGATAATCGAGGTAAACAAATTGTGGATTATCTCGAATCATCTAAAAATGATATTGAAAGCATTGTCATATTAGATAATGAAGATGATGGGATATCAGATTTATTCCCTGATGAATTCCTTAAGGTTGATCGTAGAGATGGCTTGACGGAAGAAATCATGCATCACGCGATAGAGATATTAAAACAATAAAAAAGCATTTAGTTGGGGTTTTACCGCTAAATGCTTATTTTTTATAAGGAATAACTCAAGATAAGTTTATAATCGCTTTTGAGTGTGTGTTTTTTGACACTTTTGGAGCTTTTCTTCATTTGGAATTCTCCAGTAGTTGTAAACCTTCCATCTATACCGAGATAAGTATTCAAATATTTATATTTAATAGTTTCGCCAAATAACCATTGAGATGTTGTTTTATAGTTCATCTCACTTCTTATTGTCTCCATAGTTAAAACATTACCTTTTATATAATATGAATAAGTCTTGCTATCATCAGGGAAATTGGTCCCGCTTGAAAAATAGGAAGAATAAAGATTAAATGATTCAGCATCGAAAGCCTTTGTTCCCCAGCTTGAATTTTGCCTAATATAATATGTCTTATCAATAATGTTTATGCTATAACAAGAATCGCCTAATTCTTCGCTATATTGTTTTGTTTTTGTGTTGGTGTAAGATTGGATAAATTTTTCGTCGTTGATAGTTCTTTGATACCTTTTGTTATAACCAGTAATGATATATCTACGATTTATTGTGTCGATATTTTGGTGTAGTTTGGTTTGCGAATAAGAATCTAATTTATCTTTACCAGTTGTGTTGTATTTGGTTTCGTTTGAAGTGATGACGTCAATCTCCGTGTTTTGTGTAAAAGAATATCCAGTACTTAGAAAGTTACTTTGCATAATCTGATAATGTTGTTGAAAAGTGTCGCGGAACACGCTGGCTGTTACTTGCGTTCCTTTGGCAGCAAAAGAAGGCTTATGAATCTTCGGTGTATTATTGCAACCAGTAGTTAAAAAAGCAATAGGGAAGAGTGTTAAGAGAAGATATTTCTTATTCATGTTCTTTTCCTCCTTTAACAGCTACTTTTTCTACAACCAAGAAGCCAATAGATATGATTAGTAATAATCCTAAGAAGATAGTATAAATAATTGGTTTGTTATTATTTAAAGTGGAAGTAATCTCAATGCTATATGCTTCAAGGCTATTTAAATTATTCAATGCTTTATTGCAGAGAATATTAAACACAAGGGTAGTGATTGATAGTAAGAAGGATAGTCCTGTTAATATGATAGAAGGAATATGATTAATTCCTTTATTGATGTCTTGGAATAGTGGTTTACTAATTAATTGCAATGTGAGAAGTAAAATAATTACTTCTAATAACATAGATATGCTAGTAAAGATTAATGATGATATAACGAAAGAAACGCCATCATCATAGATGTATTTTGAATTTTCAATAAAGAAAGAATATAGACTGATGTTTCCTCCGACTAAATTCACTGGATGGGAAGTTATCACCTTTCCGTCTTCGCTTACTAGGCCGGTAATAGTAAATCTTGTTTGGCCTATATTAAATACAACAATTAATGAGAAAACAATGACCAATAAACGGCCTACTCCTCTTACAATAAGAGGAAGTAGTTCGTGTTTTTCGCTTAAGAATTCTTTTACGAATAAATTAAAGCATAGAGTAAAAGCGATAAGAACAACGATAAATATAAGGCCTCCATTAAATGTGGTGACTATTTCGCCATCTTGGAATAAAGCGAAGTTTGCTAGATAAATAAATGATCCTAAAACCAAGATATAAAGAATAGTGGTCTTCTTTGATAAATCTACAAATGTTTTGCCTTTGATAGCTTTAACAAATTCTGGAATTGATAAACCAATAAATATAAGAGCTACTACCAAAATAGCAACGCTTAATAATATAGCAATTGAGGAATTGGCGATTCCTACATATTGCTTTGTACGAATATAATCAGCGAGATTAGACGCGACACTCACCATAGTGAAATTGTTTATAGGGAAGAAATTATCATAGAACACAGGAATAAGTGGTGTGAACATCATTAACACCATAGAAACTAGTAATAATGAGGAAGAAACGATAGAAAAGATGAAACCGAGTTTAGTTTTATCAATTGGTTTTCTTTCTTGTTTTGATGCGGATTTCTTTTCCTCTTCTTTTTCTTTTAAAGAGGCGCCACAAGACTTGCAAAATTTAGATGAAACAGAATTGCTAGTCTGACATTTAGGACATTTAATTTCAGCGATTATTTCTTTGCCACAAGATGTGCAGAATTTTGCATCATCTTCTATTTCATTATTACAAAATGGACATTTCATATTCATTCGCTCCAATCTAACATAAATATATTATCTATATTTTTTTGTGATATACAAAAATAATATTGCTTATATTAATTGTTTAATAACATTTGTCCTCTTTTTTGGACAACATCACCCTTATAATAGGAGGTAAATTATGAAGAAAGAAAAGATTAAAGTCAAAGTTGACCAAACTAAACTTCCTAATAAGATGCACTTTGAAGTGCAGAAGAAGATGAGAGCCCATGTCTATAAACCAAAGAAAGGTAGGGGTTCTTTTAAGAGAAGAAAATTAATAGAGGGAGACTAATTGTTATATAACATATACATACCATAAAGAGAGTGGTGAGGGACAAACCCGAGGATCCACCGACAACCCAAGTGATGTTGGGTGCCAAAGTTTGATCGATGGGAATAATAAATAATAAAAAAATTACTCCTATCGTGACGATGGGAGTTTTTCGTTCCTCTATGTGGAGATTGTGACACAACTGCAGTGATGGCGGGTTCAATAGCAGAAGCATATTATCAAAGAGATAAAATGTGTCGTTTTGAAGATAAATATTTATACTTCATGATTGACCCAGAAGTAGAAGAAGTAATTAAAGATTTTCATAAGATGATAAAAAGCAAAAAGTTCGATAAATGCTTATAAAAATGTTACTCGGAAAAAACCGACTCGGAAAAAACCGAGTAAAATATTTGGATGTCCCTTTTTAAGGACATATTTTAGTTCATAATATAATCACAAGTTAGAGATAGCTTGTTAAGTTGTTATTTGATTTAATTGTTTCATTGTTAAATCTCCTTCATTAAAAGAGATGCCCTGGTACTTTTTTCTCCATTGGAAATTACCTCCTGACAAACTGTTGATACCTCACTTTCTCCAGGGCATCTCGTTCCTTTCTGAAAATTGTCCATAGATTTTCCATACATTGAGATGCTCCGCTCCTCCTTTCATTCCTATTGTCATACCCCATTTTGGCGGAGCATCTCGGCTCCTTTCTTAAAGAACACTTAAGTATAAAACTGATATATAGTAGAATATTTGCATGAACAAATTTAAATTGATGTGTGTAATACCATTTATGGTAGTAACGACATCGTGTCGTTCTCTTTTTCCATCTAGACCAGACATAAAGGGTGATGCTTTTCGATATTACTCTTCTAAACAGATTAGTCTCAAGAATGCAGAAGACCATAATAGTGATGTTGATATCTTGTTTGATTATTTGACAGCATTTAGTAATAAAGATATTGAAGGACAAAAAGCAGGGCAATCTAAATTTGGAACAAAGTTCTTGCTCGCGCTTGTACAAGAAGACTGTTCAGATTGTGATGCCAGATATGGTGCTTTCAAGACCTTAGAAGAAAACTGGGGTAAAGGCAGCTTTGAAAAATTAAAGGACGAAGTTTTTAAGTTCTATACCATTTTTGTTGATACAAAAAATAAGTCTGATGATAATCTTTTTGAAAAAGTCTACGAAAGGCAAAGCGTTGCTGCTATTTTTGAAGAAGTTATTCCTTATATGGCAGGAGAAATGGGTGTTAAACATCCATATAAAGATAACTGTTCCAGCCCAGATAGTTATGTTAATAACTTAACTAATCTTACTAGTCGGGTAGACTTATCTACACCAACCACTTTTTTGATAGATATGACAGATAATACCCCTAAGTGGACATCGCCACACGGGATAAGAGAAGTCTTATTCTCCTTCGATGGCACGAACGGTTCTGATGATTACGCTAAAGCTAGAACCTTACGTAATGCTTGGACCAATGTTGATAGCAAAGAAAATATCTTCTCACCTTCATATATACAATAATTGCTAAATTTGTATTAAGCAGTTGTTTCAATTAAATAACATCTTCAAGAGGTATTGACGTATGAAATCTAATTTTAGAAAAACACCAGGAAGAACGTATTATGAATCTTCTATTGAAGAGTTTGTAGAATATAAATTCCCAGCAGATATTATTGAATTTTTAACTGAAAGTGATGAAAAAACCGATGAATATGAGCTTCATCTCCAAAAAGGTGCTTGGTTAAATCAAATCAAAATATTGCAGAAGTATTTAAAAGATAAAAAAGGATATATCATCTTTGAATATGTTTTATCAAGAGTCAATATGCGTATTGATGTGATCCTTTTGATGGGCGATGTTGTTTATTCATTAGAATTTAAGAACAACGAAATAGAATTTAAGGATGAAGATATTAACCAAGCTGATGGTTATGGATATGCACTAAAGAATTTCTATGAAGTTAATAGAGACAAATATGTTGTCCCAATTCTTATAGCGACAAAAGCACCGGATAGTGAATGCTCCGAAGGTGCTGATCTGGGTATTGATAAGTTATTCTCTTTATTCAAAGCAAATACAAATAAGATGGAACAATACATTGATTTGATCAGAAGCAAATATGGTTCCGACGTTATTTATACTGAAGAAGAATTCGAAAATTGGATCAAATCGCCATTTAAACCAAACCCAACAATTATTCAAAGTGCTAGATCGATTTATATGAATAATAAAGTCGATGAATTCTTTAAGTTTGATGCAGGTGAAGAAAATTTAAAGATCACCGAAAGAACTGTTGAAAATATTGTCAAAGAAGCTAAAGTGAATAAAAAGAAAATTATTTGTTTTGTTTCTGGGGTTCCTGGAGCAGGAAAAACCCTTGTTGGTTTAGACTTGGCTGGCAAAACAAGAAACAATACCGATAGTGGATTACCTGAAGCAGTGTTTTTCAGCGGAAACGGTCCTCTTATTAACGTTCTAACTGAAGCATTAGGTAGAGATGCTTACAAAAACAATCCAGAAAAATATCCTAGTAAATATAGAGCGGTTCAAGATGTTAAGGTTTTTATCCAGGATTTGCACGCTTTTAAGCAAGATATTATTGCAACCAAAAAGAAAAAAGTTGATGAAAACGTTTTAATATTTGAT
>JAEEGL016948946.1_pt1 | contig 22194 bp, 19 predicted proteins | sample 9134231 | NCBI WGS metagenome assembly JAEEGL01 (sample SAMN16246548, study PRJNA631951) | gut metagenome | biome: gut microbiome; feature: rumen; material: fiber-attached | host: Bos | place: Iran: Karaj | collected 2018-10 | reverse complement strand
TAAATGATGCTGGTCATGTCCCGCAGATTGCCGGGGTCAAAAAAATGCGCGATCACGCGGTCAACATACGGCGCCAGATCCGCATAAATATCATAATACTTGTTGAACGTCCGCAATACGCGCGGATCATCGCAGGCCGGCTTCGACGGGTCCGCGTTCTGATACACCGCCTCCGGGTCCGTCCAGCCGTGGCCGGAAAATTCCGCCGCCCACACCCAGACCGTGCAATTCAGTCCGATGCGGTGGCAGGCATCCGCCAGCAGTTTAAACTTGTCGTGCACGGTCTCCCAGGATCCCGACACGCGCCACGCGGAGCAGATATCCATGACCTGAATGCCGGTAAAGCCGCAGATCTTGATCATTTCCGCGTAGTCCCGGAGCTGGCGCGCGGACAGGCTCATGAAGTCGTTCAAAAGCGACACATTCATGTTGCTGACATAGCCGCGGTCGTAATCAAATTTCCAGGTACAGACGGTCGCCTCCCGTTCGGCGATCCAGGGATGGTCAATTGAATACATATTAATTCTCCGTAAATCCGGCCGCCGTCAACTGCGTTCGCCGACAGCGTTCGTCAACCGCGCTCGCCCAGCAGCCGCCACAGATCCTGCTCGTCGAACCGGTATACGGTATTGCAGAAATGGCACACCGTCTCCGCGCACTTGTCCTCCAGCATGATCCGGCGCAGTTCCCGGCGCCCGATGCTTTTAAGGCCCGCTTCCATGCGCTCCCGGGAACAGTTGCAGCGGTATTCCGCGCGCCGCTGCTCCTCAAACACGAGTTCCAAACCGGAGAGCAGGTCTTCGCAGATGTCCCGCGGCGTTGCCCCCGCGTTCAGGAGCGTGGTGACCGGCAGCATTGCCGCCACGCGGTCGCTGATCACATCCGCCAGTTCGTCGGAAGCTCCGGGCAGCAGCTGCACCATATATCCGCCTGCCGCGGCCACGCCGTACCCCGTATCGTTTTCCGCCGGCTCCACCAGCACGCCCGCCGCCACCGCGGACGGGATCTGCTCCGACGCCGCGAAATAGTACGTCAGGTCCTCGGCGATCTCCCCTGAGACCAGCTCGGTGGTGCCGCTGTACGGCTCTTTCATGCCCAGATCTTTGATCACGGTCAACACGCCCCGGCCAACAGCGCCGCCCACGTCCAGCTTGCCCTTTTCGTTCAGCGGAAGGTCAACATGCGGGTCGCCGCAATAGCCGCGCACGTTGCCCGTGCGGTCCGCCACCGCCAGAATGCCGCCGATGGGTCCGTCACCCTTGATGGACAACGTGACGGCGTCGGTATCGTTCTTGAGCCCCGCGGACATCAGCATTGCCGCCGTCAGCGTCCGGCCCAGCGCCGCCGTTGCCACCGGCGAAGTATTGTGGATCCGCAGCGCTTCCGCCACCGCCTCGGTGGAGTCAACGGCTATGATCCGGGCCTGTCCCCCGGCACAAATTCCGGTTACCAAATTGAATGTTTCCGTCGCGCGGTCCATTTTATTATCGATATCAGTACACATAGTAATTAGCCCTTGCAGTCATTCTTTTTCACACACGAAATACAGCCGTCCGGCACCGGTCCGGCCGCCCGGCGCGCCGCCATTGCCGCCTTTGAAAACCTTGATCCGGCGGAATCCGGCCGCCCGCAGCAGTTCGGTCAGCCGCGCCTCGCTCCGCACCTTTTCGCGCACGCGGTCATCGGTGCGGATGTATTGATCGCTGCCCGGTTCCACCGGCCGGAAGCAGGAAATGTCGTACGTGCAGACGCCGGTAGCCGGGACAAACCTGCCGGACCAGAAGCAACTGAGTTCCTCCAGATCCGCGAAATACTCCTGCGTGCCGCCGGCAAAACGCTCTTCCGTCAACACATCGAATATCAGCAAGCCGCCCGGATCCAGGAAATTGTGCGCTCGCGCGAAAAATGCCGAGAGCTGGCGGTCGCTTATCAGATGGTTGACCGAGTCGGTGACCGACACGACCGCCGTCACAGAACCGTATAAGTCCATTTTGCTCATGTCCTGGCAGATCCACAGCACGTCATCGCCGGGCACGCCGCTTCGCGCCGCGTCCAGCATTTCTTCGGACGCGTCCAATCCGATGCACTCGTATTCACCGCGCAGCTCGGCGATCAGCCGGCCGGTGCCGCAGCCGCAGTCCAGCAAAATGGGGCATTCGCCGCGCGCCAGATAATCCCGGTATGCCCGGGACCGTTTTACGCGGGACGTAACAAACCGGGCGATCGCCCGGTAATTGACGTCCTGCGTCAGTATATCGTAAAACAGTGAGAGTCCTTCGTACATTGCGCGCCTTAGTGCATTACGCCGCTTCGTACATTACGCGGCATCCGCTTCTGTTTCCGCCAGCGCCGCTTTGACAAGTTCCAGCGCTTTGTCCAGCTGCGCGTCCGCGCTCGCCGGGATCTTGTCGGGGGTCAGACCTTCATATCCGCTCTCGAGCGACACTTCCACATCGGGGGCAATACCCACCCCGTGGATGCACTCGCCGGACGGCGTGAAATAGCGGGCGACCGTGATCACCACGCCGCTGCCGTCGTCGGTGTAGGAGCGGGACAACTGCCCGATCGCCTTGCCGTACGTACGCTTGCCCACGATGGTGCCTTTTTTGAAATCGCGGAACGCACCGGTGACCAGTTCGGAGGCGCTGGCGGAGTTCTGATTGACCAGCAGCACCACCGGCACATTCACTTCATTCTCGTCGGAAAAGACCTCGGAAGCGCGATTGCCGTTCTTGTCCTGGGAATACGCGATCAAGCCTTTGCCCAGCAGCGCATCCGCCACCTCGTCCGCCTGACGTTCGTAGCCGCCCGGATTGCCCCGGAGATCCAGCACCAGCGCCTTCATGCCGGCATTTTCCGCCACCTTCAGCATCTGCCGGAACTCCTCGCCCGTATCGCTGTCGAACTGGCTGATACGGATATAATATACGCCGTCATCGTAGCCGAGACCGAACACGGATTGACGGCTGATCGTCGCCACTTCCAGCTCCACTTCGCGCTCGGTGAGGTCAATACCCACCAGCTTAAGCTTTACATTAGTGCCCTCCTGCCCCAGCATGCTCGAGACCATGGACTGCTCCATACCTACCGTCGTGATGCCGTTGATCTCGGTGATCAGTTCGCCCTCCGAAATACCGGCGCGGGCGGCGGGCGTGTCCGGGAAGACTTCGTTGACCACGATGCCCTCATCGCCGAACGTGCAGGAAATGCCAATACCGGAATACGTGCCGGTGATGTAGTTGTTGTAGCTGGTGTAGTCGCCGGGTTCGATATAATATGAATACCGGTCCCCAAGCGCATCCACGTAGCCCCTGATCGCCCCTTCGATCAGATCGTCGGTCTTGTACTCCAGCACGAAATTTGAAGCGATATAATCGATTATGTCCTGAAATTTGGCCACTTTATACGGGTCGCTGTCGGAGGGCAGCACCAGTTTGTACGCCTTCTCCTTTGCGAGTTTATTCTTATATATAGAACTAGAGATCAGAAACGATACCAGCGCCGTGGCCGCGATCAGCAGCACCGCGATCAGCAGTATCAGCACGCCGTTCACGTGAACGATCCGGTCATCCTCCTGCTTCTGCGGCTCCGCGCCGCCCGACATTCTGCTTCTAATACTGTACAGTTTCATTTCTCATCATCTCTCTCGGTGTCAATATACTTTCTGATCGCCAGCATGCTGGCAATCAATCCCACGGCCAGGCCGCCCAGCAGGAAACCGGTGAGCAGACCGCCCGAATATGTGCTGAAGGGTTTCAGCGTAATAATGCTGCGAATATTCTCTTCCGACCGGCGCAGCACGCCCGCCAGATAGTTGTACGTACCTTTGACCGCGAAGAACGCCAGCAGCGCGCTGATCAGTCCGATCGTTATGCCCTCCGCTATGAACGGGCCGCGCATGAACGCGTACGACGCACCCAGGTCGCGCATTATCCGGAGCTCTTTGCGGCGTGCCAGCACGGTGAGGCGGATCGTATTGACCGTGAGCAGCACGGAGAAGAAGCCCATCACGATAAGCGCCACCACGGTGCCGGTCTTGACGATGCGGCTGATGGAACGGAAGTATTTATAGATCGAATCGTTGTCCTGCACTTCCTCCACGCCGGTGACCTTGCGCATATCCTCTGAAAACGCTTCCAGCTGGCTTGCGGATTTCAGCTTGATATCGAACGAAACGTACAGCACGCTGCTGTCCGCGTCCTCGTACTGGAAGATCTCCTCGTAGCCTTTAAGGGTCTTTTTCATGAGCTCGAAATTGTCGCGCTTGGTGTTCAGCTTGCAGGTGCTCACGCGGTCGTCCGCCAGGATTGCGCGGTAGATGAGCAGGCTGTCGTCGTCGGACACTTCGCTGCGGCAGATCACTTCGACTTCCGGATGCTCCGCCTGCTCGTTCAGGATGGCGCTGATGCTGCCGGAAGTGATCAGCAGCGTGCCCATGATGTACATGCCGGTGAACAGCACGAATACGGAGGCCAGCAGCATGTACCAGTTCTTGAGCAGGTTCTCGAGGCTCTGTTTGATTATATACAGTAACGATCTGAGCTTACTCATTGCTTTCACCGTCTTTCTCCGCGACTGCGCCGTCTTCCGTGAACAGGCCGCCTTCCGCCTCAAACGCCACCGTTTTCAGCACCGCTTCTTCGCCGGCCTGACCGGCGGCAACGGACAGATCTTCATTCTTCATTCCGTGATCCAGATACAGGATCCGGTGGCCCATGCGGCGCGCCATTTCCTGGGCGTGGGTGGCAACGATGACCGTTGTCCCCTGAGAATTGATGAGCTCCAACAGATTCATGATCTGCTCGGCGTTGGCGGGGTCAAGGTTGCCCGTAGGCTCGTCGGCGATCAGGATCCGCGGCGAGTTCACGATCGCCCGCGCCAGTGCCACGCGCTGCTGTTCGCCGCCCGACAGATTGCGCGGATACTCGTCCGTTTTGCTGGATAGTCCCATCAGCGACAGTGCGGCCTCCACTTTGTCGTGGATCTCTTTGCGCGATTTGCCCATGATCTCCATAGCGAAGGCCACGTTGCCGAACACGGTCTTGTTCTCCAGCAGCCGGAAATCCTGGAACACCACGCCGATCTGCCGGCGGTAACGCTGCACCGAGCCCTTGCGTATCAGCGAAAGCTCGCGGCTGTTGACGAAGATCTTGCCTTCCGTGGGCTCCTCTTCTTTCATAAGCAGCTTGATGAGCGTGGACTTGCCGGCGCCGCTGGCGCCCATCAGGAACACGAACTCATCTTTGTATATGCGCATATTGAGGTTCTGTATGGCGACAACGCCGTTGCCGTAGACTTTGCTCACGTTCTTGAACATTATCATGGTCTGGCGGCGGTCAACGCCGGGATATCCTGCTTCCATCGTCAATCACTCCTGCTTCCCAGCCGCTGCAGTATCAGCAGCGCGATCCGGACCCGCAGCCCGTCCCCGAAGGACGCACAGTCGAGCCCTGTCAGCTTTTGAAATTTCTCCAGGCGGTACGTCATAGTATTGCGGTGGATGTACATCGCTTTGGCCGCCTCGCTCGCGTTCATATTGCAGTCCAGAAACACTTTCACGGTACGGAGCAGTTCTTCGGAGGCGCGCTCGCTGCCGAGCCGGCTGCCGAAGGTCTCGCGCACATATTCGATCCCGGTATCTTGCGGGATCTCACATACCAGGCGTTCCAGACCGAGTTTGTCGTATTCGAAACAATTGCGCTCCAGCTCGAATTCCGCACCGGTGGTGAGCGCGCTCAGAGCCTGTGCGAAGGCCGCGGGCAATTCCTTCAGCGCCGCAAAACCGCTGCTGACGCCGACGTGTACCGGTATCATGGCTTCCGCGTTGACCGTATCGGCAATTTCCAGCGCGTACTGGAGCGCGGCGGCGCCGTTGTCCGCCACATCCGGTCCGAACCGGCACAGCACCGCGGCGTAATATTCGCCGTCAACGCAGCACACGCACACCGGACACTCGCGCTCTTCGCGGAAGATCTCGGCGGCAACGGCGCCCACGGTCTCGGCCTGCTCCCGGTCTTCCCGGTCCGCGTCGCTCCGGGCGATCAGCAGCCGGTATACCGTGCCGGCCTCCGCGGCGCCCAGCAGTGTTTCGAGTTTTTTCACACCGGCGCCGGTCCGTTTTTCCAGCACTGCCGCCAGCAGCTCCGGGGCGTTTTGCGCATGCTCGGAGCGTTCCGAAAGGCGGCCGGTCACTAATTTCAGCGCCTGCAGCACCGCGGCGTTGCCGGCGGCGTCTTCGGTGCCGCGGGCAAACAGCGAGATCATCCGGCCGTCCTGCGGGCCCAGCGGCAGCGTGACAAAACCGGCAACGGGCAGTTTCGCGCCGATCTCCGGATACGCCGGGGCGCCGGGGGCGTAGAGCACACAGCCCTCCGCGTCGACAAGTCCGGCCTGCAGTCCGGAAAAGTCGGCAATACTGTTCAGTTCCGCGATCAATCCTTCAAGTCGCATCTGTTGTCCCCGTTCAATAGTCTCAGTTTATTATTATATCCAGTTCGGCCGCGCGCGTTTTCACGCTCTCAGCCAGTTTATTATACTCCACTCCGGCAAGTATATTCCAGGTATTCTGCGCCAAGTACGGCAGCCGCTCCGCGAGCAGCACGCGTTCGACCCGGGCGCCTTCTTCGGTATTGTCCCCGTATGCGGCGGGAACACGGTCGCCCCAGGCCAGCAGTTGTCCGCCCAGTACAGCTTTGTCCGGTGCGCACTCGAACAGTCTGCCGATGTACGGCGAGCCGGGATGCACGGGGCGCCATTTATAGATCGACCAGTCGCACACCTCTGCCGGCGTCCATTTCACGTCGGGCGCCACGATGTACATCGGATTCCAGGAGCAGTTGATGATGCGAAAACCGCCCGCGAGCAGGTCCGGCGTCACCTGGTAGAAGTTCTCCCAGCTCATCACCACGATATATTTGGGCACGCTGCGGTTGGCGGCTTTCGGGAAGCCTTCCCACACGATCGGGGTCCGTCCCCGTGTTCGAACAGCGTCGGCCATGCGGACGATGAAATTGACGTACAATTTGTCGCAAACGGTGTCCGGCGCTTCGGTCGCGGTGTCAATGCCCAGTGTCTTTGCGTACGCCATGCACTCGGGGCATTCGAGCCATTTTTTGAGGTTGGCCTCGTCGCCGCCGATGTGGATGCGCTTTGACCGCGGGAAGGTCTCGCAAAGCTCGCCGAACAGCTCCGCCACGGCGTCAACGGAATCCTTATGCTGACAGATTATGCCGTTTTTTCCGAACAGTTCGGGATACGCCAGAGCAAAGCCGGTATTGTGCCCCGGCACGTCGATCTCGGGCATTATCTGTACACCGCGGTCGCAGGCGTACTGCTCGAGTTCGGCCAGTTCTTCAAAGGTGTAGCTGCGGCCGGGCGTAGCGAGTTTCGGATACAGCCGGCTGGGCAGCGTGTAGCTCTGGTCGTCGGTGAAGTGTAGGTGCAGCACGGATACTTTGTAGTACCAGCACATGTCGACGTAGCTGAGCACGTATTTGAACGGGTGCCAGTAGCGCGCAAGGTCCACCATCATGCCGCGATATTCGCTGTCCGCCCAGTCCCGGATCCGGCATTCGGGCAGGACAATGCCCTTCCCGCTTTTCGCCGTTCCCGCCAGCTGGAGGAGCGTTGCCAGCGCCCGGTTGAGTCCGGTGCTGTCCGCGGCGGCAATTGCCACCTTGCGCTTACCGATATCGATCCGGTACCCTTCCCGGCGGAACCGCCCGTTAGGGTCGATGACAATACTGATCGCAGCATCGCGGCGCACGGTCTTTACTTTAATGCCCAGTTTGAGCGCGTATCCGGCGAACGCCCGCACCGCGGCCGCCGCGTCCCGCGTGCAGGGCGGCACCAGCCGTACCTCCGCGGGATAAACACGGGTCTGTCCCCCGTTTAAAACGAATTGTTTGGGCTGCGGTACGATGTCAGGAATCATATGATCGTCCTCCGGGTCCGGTCAATAATATATGTCAGGGTTTGGCATCGGTGTCGGCGCGGTGCTGCTCCCACTCTTCGCGGGTCATCAGGAGCTGGCGCGGCTTGCTGCCGTCCGCCGACGAGATCAGGCCTTCCGCCTCCAGAAAGTCAACGATCCGCGACGCCCGGGAGTAACCCAGGCGGAGTTTGCGCTGCAGGAAGGACGTTGACAACTGCTTGTACTCCAGCGCCAGCTGCGCCGCCGCATCGATCATTTCCAGATCCGCGTCCGCGTCGTCTTCGCCGTTGTCCCCGCCGCCCGCCGGCTGGTTTTTATCTTTGTCCTTGTCTTTGTCCTTTTGATCGATGCTCTGCTGGATATCGCTGCTGTACAGCGACGAACCGTACGACGCGCGTACGCTGTCCGCCAGCGCCTCGATCTCACTGTCCGAAACGAACGCGCCCTGGACGCGGAGCGGTTTTGACATCCCGATCGGGTGGAACAGCATGTCGCCACGGCCGAGGAGCTTCTCGGCGCCGCCGCCGTCCAGTATTGTCCGCGAATCGATCTGCGAGGTGACCGCGAAGGCAATGCGCGACGGGATATTGGCCTTGATCAGACCGGTGATAACGTCCACGGAGGGACGCTGGGTGGCAATGATTATATGCAGTCCCGCGGCTCTGGCTTTCTGCGCCAGGCGGATGACGGATTCTTCGATCTCTTTCGCCGCCACCATCATCAGGTCCGCGAGCTCGTCGATGATGATCAGGATCTGCGGCATCTTGGTAAGGTCTTTGCGGTTTTCGGCCAGAGCGTTGTAGGCGCGGATGTCGCGCACGTTCTGCTCGGAAAACGCGGTGTAGCGCTGCTCCATTTCCTGCACGGCCCAGGAGAGCGCGCCGGCGGCTTTTTTCGGGTTGGTCACGACGGGCACCAGCAGGTGCGGGATGCCGTTGTACACGCCCAGTTCCACGATCTTGGGGTCGATCATGATCATGCGCACGTCGGCGGGGCCGGCTTTGTACAGCACGCTGGCAACGATGGTGTTGATGCATACGCTCTTGCCCGAACCGGTGGCGCCGGCGATCAGCAGGTGCGGCATTTTGGCGATGTCCGCAACGATGTTTTTGCCCGCGATGTCGCGGCCCAGCGCTACGGTGAGCGGCGACGCGGAGCTTTGGAACTCGCTGCTCTCGATGACCTGCCGGAGGGCAACGATCTCGACCTGCTGATTCGGCACTTCGATGCCGATGGCTTCTTTGCCGGGGATCGGGGCTTCGATGCGCACGCCGGTGGAGGCGAGGTTGAGGGCAATGTCGTCGGACAGCGCCACGATCCGGCTGACTTTGACGCCGGGGTTGGGCTGCAGTTCGTACCGGGTGACCGCGGGGCCGCGCATGACGCCGGTGATTTTGGCGCCGACTCCGAAGCTTTCCAACGTGTTGATCAGTTTCTGGGCTTTGGGGTCGTCTTCGGCGTTGATGACGCCTACATTGTCCGTGCCGCGCGGGCCGGAAAGCAGATCCACGGGCGGCACGTCGTATTTTTTGTCCAGCAGCGGCAGCCGGGCGCGGCCGTTGTTGTCCCCGTTCTCAGCGTCAATTTCCGGTGCGGTCTCAGGCTCGACGGCATCGGCGACCGGGGCGGCAGCAGTTTCGGCGGCCGTTTCGGCAACAGTTTCAACGGTATTTTCGGCGGCAACGACGGCGGTCGTCGCCTCGGCAGCAGCTCCCGCTGTATCGATAGCTTCGGCAGCCGCGTCTTTGACATCGGGGTCTGTCCCCCGTTTAGAATTGCGGGTGAAATCCAGGCGCGTGTGGGAGATGTTTTCACGCTTGCGGCGGAACTCTTCCAGCGCGGGTTTGACGTGTTTCTCGCGCTTACGCTCCGGGAACAGCGAACTCACGACTTCACTGTCCGCCCGCACCATATCCGACGGTCCCTCCCCGTCCGGATCCGCGCCGAACAGTGTGTTCGTGCGGTCAATATTCCGCGAAATATGCGACCGGATCTCGCGGCTTTCTTCTTCGTCGATATCGGTTTCTTCCGCGTTCGTTTCCGCAGGATAGTTCTTTTTTGACAACGTGTACCGGTGTCTCCGGACCGGGCTGGGACGGCTTTCTTCTACGATCTTGTCCACAGCCTCCGTGATCCCCGCCGAGAACTCCGTGTCGCCGTCAATATCCGGCTGCTCAAACAGCAACGTATCCGGGACCGGTACTGCCGGAGCCTCCGTTTCCGGTGCCTCGGAAGCAACATTCTGTACCGCCTGAGCCTCCGTTTCCGGTGCTGCCGCAGCCGCCGCTTCCGGTACATCAGAAACTGACACAGGGTCTGTCCCCTCGTTCAAAACGGGAGTTGACACGGGGTCTGTCCCCTTGTTCAAAACGGGAACTGTCCCCTCCCCGGTTTTTTCCGCATCCGGCGCTACTGCCTCGGCAGTATCCGCGGCCGCCGACGCCGCCGCGTTGCGGCTGGCGTACTTCTTATAGATCATGTCGTTTTTCTTGATGAAATCGCTGGTGTTTTCGCCGAGTTCGTCGTTGTCCGCACCGGCGAGCAAAACGCGGTCCGCACGGTTGAGCCGGCGCTCGCGGCTGTTGGAATTTTCGATAACGGGCTCGGCGGCGTTGACCGGCGCGGTGCCGGCATCGGGAGAAGCATCGATTATGGACTGCATATCCGAAGACAGTTTTTTGAGTCCCGGCGCCTGCGCCGCGGTGCGGCCGCGAACGGCAACATATTTAGGCTGTTTCGGGGCGGCATTGTCCGACGCGTCATCAGAGTCAATGCCCGAACGGCGCGAACCGGCGTGCGCCTCGATCGCGCGGCGGTCAACGTTATTGTCCCCGGCCTGCTTCAGCTGTTTTTCAGCCTTTTTAAGCCTGTATTTCTCCGTCAGCAACTCTATAGCAAAACCGATGCCGAAATACAGCACCAGCAGAATGATAAACGACAATATGAAAGAGTAATGGAGGACGACCTTCAGCAGCACCGCAAGTGCCGCTACCGCCAGCACCGCAATGCCGTGCGCTTTGATGAACCGGATAATATTATCTTTGAACATTACATTTTCCCCGTTTTGTCTTTAGTAAAAGCGAAGCCGGTGACACCACACTGAGGCGAAACGGACAATTTCCGTACCGTCCCGGCTTTCTCTGTCCCTTATTATAACAATACAAAATAAAAAAGTAAAGTACTATATTGCCATCCGCGCGCGAATGTGGTAAAATCCAGTCACTGCTAATCTGGTAACAGAACGGAGGAATATCATGCTTAAGAAATTATCGTTTTTTGTTGCCGCCGTCATGATCGTCACGATGCTGTTCGCCTCCCTTCCCGCATTCGCGGAAGAAGAGGTGTTCGACTACGTGCGATTCACCGCCGAGGGCAATGACCCCTACGCCTCCTTCGCGTTCAGCAACGAAGGCAACAACACCGAAATCGACCCCGACACCGTCACCTGGGCCGCGATCCGCTACCGGACCGGTTCCCAGTACGACAGCACCGGCGTCGAATATACCGGACAATTCTACATCTCCCCCGCGTCGGAACCCTGCATCCCGTTCAAATACAATTTTTCGGGCAACTGGGAGACCGTGATCGTAGACATGACGACAGTGAGCGAATCCACCTATCTGGACTCCAAATGGGACTACTACTCTTACTCAGACAAATCCCACATCAGATTTGACCCGCTGGAGCCCGACCGCGATTCCGAGGACACATCTCTGGATGATGAAAACGGCCAGGTCAACACGGGCGACTACATTGACGTCGCCTGGATCGCGTTCTTCGAGAAAGAAGAAGACGCTAAAGCGTACACCGGCAAAGAGGATACCCCCTATTGCATTCTGGACGTTGACAGCTTCCTGGGCATGACCAGCCAGTATCACATTTCCGTTGAAGCGTGGGACACCAGCGACGATCCCGCCGCTCCGACGGAAAAGCCCGCGGATCCCACTGAAGGCCCCAATGATCCCACCGAGCCGCCGGCCGCCGAATCCTCGCTGTGGTATCTGTATGATAAGGCCGAAGGTCCTTCCACCGGTTGGTGGATCCACCCCCTCGCGGAAGATGTAGGCGTCGATATCGAATTCACTTCTGACGTCTGGTTCAAAGGCATTGAGACATATGTGTATGCCACCACCAACTTGGCCACTCCGATGACCATCTATCTGATGGACGCAAATGAAAATGTCGTGCTGGAACTCCCGTATGAATTTTTCGGTGACAATAATTACACCATTGACTTCGGCGACAAAGTATTCGCTCCCGGAGACTATGTACTTTCCTTCGTCAGCGGCGATGTTTCCGAGATCACATATGACAACTGGTTCGTGCTGGGCTCCGCTGCGGCGCTGGAGGACGTTGACGTCGCCATCATGGGCGGCCTCACCAACGAAACCACCAAAGAAGCTCCGTACATCGCGCTGATCGTGGGCGAAGCCGACCCCAACGTCACCCCCGAACCCACCAAAGAGCCTACCGCCGCTCCTACGCAGGCGCCCACACCGGTGCCCACCGAAGAGCCCGCGAAGCCTACGGAAGCCGCAACTGAAAAACCCGCCGATAAGGACAACACCGAAAAGAAGAACAACAAGTGGATCCTGCCGGTCGTGGTATGCGGCGCGGTAATAGTTGCCGGCGTTGTGGCAGCGATCGTCATCGCTTCCGCTAAGAAGAAAAAGAAATAATGATGCCCGCAAAGCAAAGTTGAGCCGGATCAGGCAAAGCTGAGCTGTGCCAAATCTGCAGACAGCGCGGCCGTTCGTTTCGGGCGGCCGCGTGTTTTTCATATAAACACTATGGATATACCGACCGGTGTCAACACCCATACCGACTCCCGCTTCCCCGCCCCCGCGCTGCATTATATCTGCGGTCCGGAGGACAATGGCGGCGTGCTGCTGAACGTGCTACGGGATAAACTGGGTATTTTCACCACGACACTGCGCCGGCTGAAAAGCGGAAACGGCATCTTCCTGAACGGACAGCCGGTGCACGTGCGGGAAAAGCTGAAGGCCGGAGACCGGGTGGATATTGACCTCTCCGCCGCAGAGACGCCGTCGGAGATACCGCCGGAACCGCTCGAACTCGATGTAGTGTTTGAAAACGCCGGCGTGCTGGCGGTCAATAAGCCCGCAAACAGCGTTGTCCACCCCACCTGCTTCCACTGGGAGAACACTATTGCCGCCGGCATTGTCAATTATTACCGCGCGCACGGTATCAACGCCGGCATGCATTTTGTGAACCGGCTGGACCTGGGCACCTCCGGGCTGCTGCTCTGCGCCAAAGCGGGACTCATCCAGGAGCGGCTCAAACTGCAGGCGGAAACAGGTCAATACACGAAACTCTACCTGGGCGTACTGGACACCGCCCGCTTTTCTCAAAAAAACGCGCTTAAACGGGGTTTCCGCGGCCTTATTGAGGCGGGGATATCCCGGGATACCCGCAGCATCATAAAGCGCCGGATCGACCCTCAGGGCAAGCCAGCGGTCACTTTCTTTAAAATACTGGAGATCGACACCGCGGCGGACAAAGCGCTGGCGGCATTCTCGCTGGCCACCGGCCGCACGCATCAGATCCGGGTGCACCTGAGCGGGATCGGACTGCCGCTCACCGGCGATTCGCTTTACGCTCCGGACTGCGAAGGCGGCGATACGCATCAGCTGCTGCACCAGTATAAAACAAAATTCACCGACCCGCTGGATGGCGCGCCGGTGACGATCGAATGTCCGGTGATCAAAGAAATATCAGACGTTTTCCCCGCCGTGTTTCACGGAGGCCTGCTCGCCGGAGCGTACGCCGGCCTGATCGATGACATCAGTTCCCGCGCCGGCATCGACGTTGCTCTCCCCGACCACGTAGATGGGGCGCTTTTTGACCTCCATGTACGTCTTTGACAGGTATTGACCCAGTATCCCGATGCAGAACAGCTGGACGCCGCTCAGGAAGAAAATGATGCACATCGCGCTGGCCCAGCCGCCGACGGAGTTGTGCCAGATCAGCTGGCGGACGAACACGATTATCAATGCGATAAACGAAATGACGCAGAACACGAGTCCCAGTACTGAAGACACCGCAAGCGGCGTCGTGGAGAACGCCACCATGCCGTCAATGGAGTAGAACAACAGCTTGCGGAATGACCATTTGGTCTCTCCCGCCGCGCGTTCGATGTTTTCGTATTCCAGCCATTTGGTGCGGAAACCCACCCAGCTGAAGATGCCTTTGGAAAAGCGGTTGTATTCGCGCATGTTCAGGATGGCGTCCACCATCGGGCGTTTCATCAGCCGGAAGTCTCGGGCGCCGTCAACGATCTCCGTCTTGCTCATTTTGCGCATTATCTTGTAAAACATGCGGGCAAAAAACGACCGGATCTTCGGCTCGCCTTTGCGCGTAACGCGGCGCGAACCCACACAGTCATAAGGTTCTTCGTCCAGTATCCGGATCATTTCGGGTATCAGCGAAGGCGGGTCCTGCAGGTCCGCGTCCATGATGGCCACCATTGACCCCCGCGCCGCTTCTAGGCCCGCGAACATTGCCGCTTCTTTGCCGAAATTGCGGGAGAACGACACGTATCTGACGCGTTGGTCGCCGGCCAGAAGTCCTTTGATGACGCCGAGCGTGTTGTCCGATGAGCCGTCGTCCACGAAAATAAACTCGAACTCGCAGTCGCGCGCGCGGCACTCCTCCGCCACCTCGCAGATCGCGGGATAGAACAGCGGCAGCACTTTCTCCTCGTTGTAGCACGGCACGATTATACTAACCAATCTCATCGTAAAACTTCCTCTCTCCCGGCTTCAGTCCGATCCGTTCCAGCAGCGCTTCGAAATCGGCAGGCGGCGGACAACTGAAACTCATTTTCTCCCCGGTGACCGGATGGGTCAATATCAGCTTCCCCGCATGGAGCGCCTGCCCCGCCATGCCGCGCGTGTTGCGCAGCCCGTATACAGGATCCCCCGCCACGGGATGGCCGATATATCTCAGGTGTACCCGGATCTGGTGCGTGCGCCCCGTATCCAGGCTGAGGCGCAGCAGCGAGGTGCGGCTGCTCGCGTCCTCACACAGCACTTCGTATCGCGTGAGCGCTTCGCGGCCGCCTTTCACCACCGCCATTTTTTTGCGGTCTTTGGGCGAACGGCCGATCGGCGCGTTGATCTCCCCGGATTCCGGCTTGACGAGCCCTTCCGCCACCGCCAGGTACAGCCGGTGCATCGCGCGGGTCTTCAGCTGCTCCGCCAGCGCCAGGTGCGCGCGGTCGTTCTTGGCCGCCGCGATCAGCCCGGTGGTATCTTTGTCTATGCGGTGCACGATGCCGGGCCGCACCACGCCGCCGATCTCCGAAAGGTCCTTGCAGTGGTACAGCAGCGCGTTCACGAGGGTGCCGGACAGATTGCCCGCCGCGGGATGCACCACCATGCCGCGGGGCTTGTTGATCACGATAATGTCGTTATCTTCGTACACCACGTCCAGCGGAATGTTTTCGGGCGTCACGTCGTATTCTTCCGCGGGAGGCAGCGCCACCGTCACTTCCGCTCCGGCCTTAACCGGCGTGCGCGCTTTGGCAGGTTTGCCGTCCACCAGCACCGCGCCGTCGTCGATCAGTTTCTGTGCCCGGCTGCGGCTCACGATCTCTTCCGGGAACAACTCGGGCAACAGCGAATCCAGCCGTTTGGCGGCGTTGTTGACCACGGCGCTTATTATCACCGCGTCGTCGTCAATCATTGCCGCCCGCTCCATCGTCAGCCGCCGCGGCCTCAGTGCTCTTCACCGCCGCCGGCGCCTCCGCCGTGCCTTCTGCGGCATGGTCGGTTGCGTCACTGCCGGCACGTTTTTTGCCGCCCGCCGTCCTGCCGGAACCGAACAGTTTGCCCGCCGGCGTACCGGGCCGGAAGATCGAATCGCCTTCCTTGCGTCCCGAGATCAGCACCGCCACGATCATCATAACGCAGCCGACGGTGATGCACGAGTCAGCCACGTTAAAATTCGGAAACTCATATTTGAAGATCCAGACGCGGATAAAATCGATCACGTAGCCGCGGGAGATGCGGTCGATCAGGTTGCCCACCGCGCCGGCGATCACCAGCATCAGCGAGATCTTGAAGAGCGGCTTGCGGCTCTGGAACAGCAGAAACGCCAGGACCGAGCAGGCCACCAGCGTCACCGCCGACAGGACGCCCGTATGCTCGCTCAGCATGCCCCAGGCGGCGCCCGTGTTGTGCACATGGGACAATTCCAGCAGCCGCGGTATCAGCACCTTGGAGTCCAGATAGGCGATCTTTTTATAGACCAGCTGTTTGGTGAGCTGATCCAGTCCGATTATGATCGCCGAGACGCCGATAAAAAGCAATATATCTATAAGCAGCGTATTCAGCAGCGTGTTGCCGCGCTTTCCGGGCGCGGTGCCGGTGGTCGTTTCAGCCATTGTCCACATCCCTCCGCCGGATCACACCAGATACCACGAAGCGGGATCCGGAAATACGTTCCACGCCTCGGTGCCGGCAGCTTCTTCGATACCCAGCCGCGCGGAATACAGCAGGCTGGAGCGGCGCACGTACAATCCGATAAACGGCAGCTCCTTTTCCAGCGTCCCGTACAGGTCGCCCAGTCCGGCGCTGTACGATTCCGCGAAAGCCTCGCAGGAATCCGTGCCCGTACCCTGCTGGCGCCAGGTGCGTACCAGCGCGTTCGCCCGGCTGCGCAGCGCCTCGGTATCGTAGCCATTATAATCAAAAATGCTCCCGTTTGCAAACACGCGCCGCAGGTCCGGAGCCAGGCCAATGTTCAGCCGCATGAAGGTGTAATCATATTGGCCGGACAGGAATTTGGCCGTAAGTTCACCGCCCGTGGCCACGTCCACCACGCTCTTTATACCGATCGCTTTCAGCCGGCTTACCACGCTGTCACAGGCCTGGATCAGTTCCACGTCCTCACTGTCCACCACGAAACAGAACGTGAGCGGCTCTTTTTTCTCGGTGTCGGTGCCTTTGTACCAGGCGGTGTTGCCGCCTTCGTGCGCGTAGCCTTCCTGCTTCAGGAGCTTCTCGATGGTGTCCTCCGCAAAAGTCGGCAGCTCCACGTGCTTGCGGAAGACAGTGTTGTCCACCCCGGGCCAGTCGTACGCTTTGCCTTTGCCGGAGACCGTACGTTCGATCACGCGCTCCCGGTCGATGGCGCATTCCAGTACCCGCCGCATGTTCAGGCTGAGCGATTCCTGACGCTTGGTGGCGAACTGAGTGATCTTCTGTTTGTCACTGACCTGATACTCGATCTTTTTGCCGGTATACATGTACGGAACGATGCAGATCAGCGAATTGCTGTCGAATTGCCGCACGCTGTACCCCAGCTGTGAGCTGTATTTCACCGCCGCGTCGCCGAACAGCAGGATCAGGTCGCAGCCGGACAACGCCTTCTCCCCCGCGGTCTCGTAGAACTTAAGCACGACGGTGTCGATCGCGGCGGGACCGCCGCGGTAGTTTTCATTGCGGACGTACCGGAGTTCGTTGTCGCTTGAAGAACTCAGCCGGAACGGTCCGGTGCCCGCGGGATACGCGCTCGCGGTCTCATCGGCTTTCAGGATCGGGAAGAACAGTTTCCAGGGGAACAGGCCGTCCGCGGCTTTCAGGCGGAACTTTACGGTGTTGTCCTCCGCGGCGCAGGTGTCAACGCCCGCCACGCACTCGGAATACACGCTGTTGCTGTTCCGGAGCGCTTCCACGGTCGCCGCCACGTCGCGGGAGGTCAATTGCGTTCCGTCGCTGAACCGCACGTCCTGCCTCAGATAGATGGTCCAGTTGACCCCGTCCGGCGAGCTCCAGTCGGTGGCCAGCGCCGCTTCCGGCAGCATGGAATTGCCCAGTGCGATCAACGGCTCGTACGCGAACGCGGAATAATATATCAGATCTTCGTTGGTGGTGGTTAGCGGGTTGAATTTGCGCGGACTGCCTCCGACCGCCACGGTCAGCGTGCCGCCGGTGGCCACTGCTTCCGGCGTAGGCGCGGGTGTCGTTTCCGGGATCTCGGGGACAACGGAATTCCGCGGCTGCACATAATCGTTGAAGCAGCCCGCCAGCAGCGCCGGCAGGAGCAGCAGCGTCAATAATATGCCCGCTATCCGGGCCGCGCCGGCTCTGCTCATAACGCGGTTCCTCTCCCGTTGTCGACCGCGGCCGCGCCGGGCTTGATGTAAATGAACGACGCCATGGCCCCCGAACGCGCGCCGTCCCGGCGGTGGGAGAAAAACCGGTCTTCCAGCGTATATGTGCACCGCGCGTCGTCCAGAATGTGCGTCTCCGTCACGCCCGCGTCTCTAAGCGCCAGCTTCACGAAGCCGCGCATATCCACATGCCATTTGGGGTCTCCGGGATCGCCGCAGGGCCCGTCGGTCAAAAACGCAAACGCTTCGCCCGCGCCGCCGAACGCCTTTTGGAACTCGTTCAGCACGTCCGCGCGCACTTCAAAACAGGTCTTTGAAATAGCCGGTCCGATGATCGCTTTTATATCCGCCGGATCGGAGCCGAACTCCGCGGTCATGCGCTCCACCGCCCGTGCCGCGATCTTCAGGCACGTGCCTTTCCAGCCCGAATGCACGGCGGCAATTGCGCACTTTACCGGATCCCACAGCAGCACCGGCGTACAGTCCGCGTGGGTAGTTGACAACGTGATCCCCGCCTCGTCCGTGATCAGCCCGTCGAAGCCTCCCGCCGCTTCCGGCGGAAACGGCCGCGTCACTCCGCAGCCGCGCAGTTCCCGCGTGACGCGGAGAATATTGTCCCCGTGGAGCTGCGGCATCCGCGTGATCGATCCAAAAGGCACGCCGAGCTGCGCGGCGGCAATGCGGTGGTTCTCCAGCACGTTGTCCCGGGACTCCGGTTCGCGGGTAAAACTGAGATTCAGAGCGTTCTCAGGCTTTGGCGATACGCCCCCGGAACGCTCCGAAAACCCCGCGGTCACGCGGTCATCATGGAAAAAGTCGTAAACGATCATCGCTTATTATTCACTCGCACAGGCCCCTCAGCAGCGCGATCTCGCGGCCGTAGCCGTCCAGTTCGTTGGGCGTCTCCAGAAAAAACGGCAGTTCTTTCAGCACCGGATGATTCACGATCCGCCGGAACGCCTCGATGCCTATATACCCTTCCCCGATCTTCTCGTGGCGGTCCTTGTGCCCCGCAAACGGATTTTTGGTATCGTTGATGTGTATCGCTTTGAGGCGCTCCAGTCCCAGCACCCGGTCGAATTCCGCCAGCACGCCGTCCAGATCGCCCACGATATCGTAACCGCCGTCAAACACGTGGCACGTATCCAGGCACACGCCCAGTTTGTCTTTCAGTTCGCAGCCGTCAATGATCCGGCGCAGCTCCTCGAAGCGGCTGCCCACTTCGCTGCCTTTGCCCGCCATGGTCTCCAGCAGCACCGTAGTGGACTGCTCCGGCCGCAATATGCGGTTCAGCATGCCGGTTATAAGCTCGATGCCGGTGTCGATGCCCTGCCCCACGTGGCTGCCCGGGTGGAAATTGTACATGTTGCCCGGCGTGAACTCCATCCGGTGCAGGTCGTCCGCCATCGTGTTCTCAGTGAACTCCCGGACTTCCGGCCGGGCGGCGCAGGGATTCAGCGTGTACGGCGCGTGGGCAAGTATCTTGACGAACCCGTGCGCCTTCATGAATTCGAGCGCTTCCGCCGCATCGGCGGGGTCAATATCCTTCGCCGCTCCCCCGCGCGGATTGCGCGTGAAGAACTGGAATGTGTTGGCCCCGATGGACGCGGCTTCCCGGCACATGTTCATATAGCCTTTGGAATTGGACAGATGGCAGCCGATATTGAGCATTTTAACAGTCCCTTTGCGCCAATTGCGCGGTCTACGCTTCGCCGGCCGCCGCGACCTGGGCGCCCGCCTCTTCGGCGGTATTCTGGTCTTTCAGCTCGCCTATGCGCTTCATGATGAATTTCTCTTTGTACAGGAAGAACAGCAGCGCGCCGATCAGGCAGGCGCCGGTGGCAATGAACGCCACGGTCCGGTACTGCGAGGCGGCAACGACCGTCTCCTCGGCCTCGTTCCTCAGCTTGGACGCGGTCACGGAGGTGTAGATCAGCATCGACAGCGCCTGGCCCAGCTTCATCGCGAATGTGCGCGCCGCGAAGAACATGCCGGAGCGGTCTTCGCCGGTGCTGAGCGTGTTGAGCTCGGACACGTCGGCCACGCACGCCTGCGGCAAAATTCCCAATATTGCCATCGGTATACCGGCCAGCACCGCAACGATTATTCCGAAAATGTGCACGCTGCCCACTTTAGCCGCGGAGGACAATGCCGTGATCAGGAACACCGCGGAATACGCAAAGAAACCGGTGATGATAATGTTCTTCTTGCCCAGTTTCGGAGCGAGGCGGTTGACCACGGGGTACAGGCTCAGGCTGACTACCGTCATGAGCACCGTAAGCAGGAACGTCTTGTCCGTGCTGATGCCCATCAGGTTGGTCTCGAAATCCGCCAGACCGGTCTGGAACAGCGTCACCGCGAAGAAGTAGATCACGTCGCTGTAAACGAAGCGGCGGAACTGCGCATCTTTAAACGTGGCGATCAGCGATTTGAACGCGGGCGTCTTGACGGGCTTGCTGTCAATATAATCGCGCTCTTTGATCAGGAACGCCGGGATGAGCATTGCCACCGCCGCGAGCGCACACATGATGCCGATGGCAAACCGCACGGAGTTTTCTTTGCCCACCGCGCCTTCCAGCAGCCCGGCCAGGTTGGGCATGAACGTGGCCACCGAAAAGCCCGCGATGTACGTGAACGAAATATATGTGGACACGTTGATCCGGTGCTCCTGCGTGTCGCCCAGTTCCGCGATCAGCGCGTTGTACGGTGTGCAGTAAATGGTCATGAACAGGTAGAAGAGCATCAGCAGCACAAAGATGATGACGTCGTTGGCCACTATGGACTTAGTGACCGGCAGCACGAATACCAGTGCGGTGACCAGTGCGAACGGTATGGCGATCGCTTTCATGAACGGGATGCGGCGACCGCCTTTGTAATTGCTGCGGTCGGACCAGCTGGCGATCAGCGGGTCGGTGACGGCGTCAAATATCCGGCCCACCGCGGTGATGATGCCGAACAGCGTGATGCCCAGCAGCAGCGGATTCTGGGTCAGAAAGCCTTTGAAAATGGCGTTGGTGCTGCCTTCTTTGAGGTTGCCGGTGTACAGGTTGACCAGCCAGGTGGCAATAATACCGGACAGCAGACTCCAGCCGAACTGTCCGACGGCAAATATCCACAATAACTTGTTGGTGATCGGTTTTTTCATGAGTTAGATCAACACCCTTTCGATTCTGCGCGTTGCGTCACTTCTGCTCGACGTTGATCCGGGTCACGGTCACTTCGATCTCGGGCGTGCCGAATTCGGGATTGAACAATTTGGCAATATTCGTTTTGTACCAGTCTTTGATTTCTTCGGTGCTGAGTTCGCAGACTTCGCCCTGTGTTTTTACATTGATCGTAACGATTTGAGTTTCCATATTTAAACGTCCTCCTTTTGAGAATTATCGGCAATGTGGATTATAGCACGAAATGGGCTCAGCGGGCAAGAAACTATTTGAGCGTGTCGCATGTTTCCGAAAGCCACTCGGTATAATGATCATACGGGGTACGGGTCCACCAGTTTAATAGTTTATTTAAAGCTTCGATGTCTTCATCGATACCGGTACGGCCGTACTGTTCCGGATCGCGGTTGACCGTCACGATATGCTCATTATTATCTTTGAAATCGATCCGGTAAATACAGAAGCCGGTCCAGCTGCGGTGTGCCCAGAGCGTTGACCCCTCCATATACCAGAACCACTTGTCCTCCATAGCCTGCGGAATATTGCCGCGGCGGAGCGCAGCCATTTCCTCGGCGCTAAATGCCCGGTTGAGCACGAAGGTCTCGTGCTGTTCGGGCATAGGTTCGGTCTTCCAGTCGTTGCGGCGGGCAATGCGTGTTTCGGTGTTATTGTCCTCTGTCATATGTTCCTTCCCTTCAGATTTTGCAGCGCTTCAGCGTTGTTTCCCGTGATCATTTCGAGCGTTTTGCACGAATCGAGTTTCGCGCAGTCTCCGCAGGTATTGACGCCTCTGCCGGCGGCGCACCGGCGGATCGGGCAAAGATGCGCGCAGAAAGGTGTTTTGGCGCCGTCAACACGGCAGCCATCGCAGTTGATCATTTCAGGCGTGATCTCTACTTTGTTGAGTTCGCTCCATTCTTTGGCGACTTTGACGCGCAGCGCGTCGTCGTTATTGACCGTTG
>JAEEGL010587802.1_pt1 | contig 22194 bp, 18 predicted proteins | sample 9134231 | NCBI WGS metagenome assembly JAEEGL01 (sample SAMN16246548, study PRJNA631951) | gut metagenome | biome: gut microbiome; feature: rumen; material: fiber-attached | host: Bos | place: Iran: Karaj | collected 2018-10 | reverse complement strand
TTCGGAACTGTCGATACACGCAATACGGCGGCTATGGGCCAGTCATGCGGCGGACTCCAGGCCCTTGTCCTGAGCACAAGGGGTGATGAGAGGATAAAGACCACGGTAGCCCTCAACAGCGGCGCCTTTCCTGTTGATCAGCCCATGTATCTTCTTTCCAAGGATGAACTTCAGAATCTTTCCAAACCTATCATTTATATAATAGGAGGAGAAGAGGATATCGCTTATCCCAATGCCACTGATGACTTCAGAAGGATCTCAAAGGTACCGGTGGTGCTGACTAACCTTCCTGTAGGACACGGAGGAACTTTCAACGACGAACACGGAGGCGAGTTCACCAATATGGCACTCCTGTGGCTCGACGCGCTTATGAAAGGGAAGAACGACAATATGGAGTATTTCAAGAAGGGGGCTCTTCCGGAAGGGTTCTCACCCAAGTGGACGGTGGTCGGAAAGAACTTCTGACAGGTCTCCCTTTCAGTAAAATGAAGCAGCCTCCGGATCCGGGGGCTGCTTTGCCGAATGATATGTTTCCGAGTCGGAGAGTGGCTTATTCCACGAATTTTACTGCTTTCATGAAGGCGTACATCATGTCGATCCACTCGTTCCATTCCTTTCCGTTGTACATGAGGCCCTGTCCGTGGGTTGCATCGTAGATGAAATGTATCTCGGCGGGAAGGTGGGCCTGCTGGTATTTCTCATACAGTTCAAATGCCGCTCTCGGAGCTCCCAGATCAAATTCGGGAGCTGCCATAAAAGTAGGTACAGGGTGCTCTGGAAGGTCTCCTGAGGAGAAAACTCCGTAGATAGGACCAGCGAAATCAGGTCTGCTTTCCTCATCGTTGATGTACATCACGTTGCAGGTAAGGGAACCTCCGGCTGAGAATCCGATCAGACCGATCTTATTGGGGTTGATGCCGAGTTCTTCGGCGTGTGCCCTTACGTACTTGACGGCCTGACGTCCGTCATCACCTTGTGTCGTTCTTTCGATTTTTGTCGGAGCGGCGGCAGCCGGTCTTTGAGCGCGTTGGGGTGCAGGTGAGTTGCCCCTCTCGACTTCACGTCCCATCTCCTCAAAACTTCCGAACATTCTTCTGAAGAAAGCCTGCTGCTGCTCTTCGATCTCCTTTTCGTTGTTCCCCATGAAGTTTGTCCTGTATTTGAGGATGATGCCGGTGATGCCGTGACGCTGGAACCACTGAGCTACATTGATTCCTTCCTCTTCCCAAGTCAGATACATGTTTCCTCCTCCCGGGGCTATGATTACGGCAGCACCTGTGTTGATGGCATTGTCCGGACGGTATACAGTGATCGTGGGTTCAGTTACATTGTATACTCTCGGTCCGGCACCTTCTGATTCAAGGGTGATTTCCGGATAATTCAGGCCTTCAGCTCCAGGTGCGGTCCCTTCGTATATCTTATAGACCTGTTGTGCGTACATCCCTGTTGCGAAGAGGGCGACACTGATTGTCAAACACAGCTTTTTCATAAGTGAATCGGATTTTTTATTCTGCCGGTTCGTACTTGCAGTTCTTGATGACGTAGTTCATTGAAGGACCCCATTGTGAAGGCGCCTGCTGAGGCTGGCCTGTGCCGCAGATTTCACCGAACTGCTCAGTCCCGTTGCGGTCATAGTCAATCTTTCCGTTGAATGTGCAGTAGTTGAGGGTCGTTGTGGTAGTGCCCATTGCGGCTCCCATCATTGCGAAAGTGCTGTTGAACTCTCCGATGATGCCTCCTATCGTTACTGAAGGAAGCCCCTTCTCGATAATATGGACGCTGCTCTTGGTGCTTTTGATTGTGCCGTACCTCTCGCTGCCGGCCACGCCTCCGATGTATATCTCCTTGGAACCGGAGATTCCGGAGAGGTTGATGCTTCCTGATGCCTGGCAGTAGTCGATGTTTGTGGCTGAGGCTTGCAGACCGCCTATGTATGCCTTGAACTCGTTCTTGGTCTGCTTGCTGAACTTGATGTTGATGTCCATGTCGGAGATGCAGCCGATTGTGTCATTGTAGGCTTCACCGAGGAAGGCTCCTACGTAGAGTTCTCCTCCGCCTTCACCGGCGATCTCGATATCCATCTTGCCGCTTACGTCGTTGTAAGCTACGGTTCCGTTCCATGCACCTCCGCAAAGGCCTGTGAAACTGTGGAATGTGCTTTCTTTGTTAGTGGTCTTCACTTTGATGACAGTGCCGGTGATGGAACATCCGGAGATCTCTGCTTTACGGCCTCCGTCCTGCTTCAGGATACCTGCCAGGGGAGCCACATAGGGCCTTTCGGCAGTAAGTTCGATCACCGTGTTTTCCATCTTCACGCCGATCAGTTCAGCATTGACGCAGGCTCCGAAAAGACCGCTCTTGTCGGTCACGAGTTTGGTGATGTGGAGGTTCTTGATCTTGTGTCCGTTTCCTTCGAATTTCCCTTTGAAAGCTTTTTTCCACCATTCTCCGGGAGCCCACTCGTAGGGTCCCTCGTATTCTCCTACAGGGATCCAGTTGGCTATGCCTGAAAGGTCTATGTCGTTTTCAAGGATATACCATCCGCTGAGGTCGTTCCTCATAGCGTCAAGATCTTCCGGCGTCCTTATCGGGGTCGGCTCAACCCATTTGGCGTAAAGGGTCATGGGACGTCTTACCGCCATTGAATCGGTAGCCTGTCCGAAGAACCCCACGGAATTGTTGCCGAAGAGCCATTCCTCGGAAGGATTGCAGTCGGGAGAAGTGAACCATCCTGCGAAACGGTACCCGTCACGCTCGGGGATAGGTTTGGAATCCAACGGCAGGGCGTTCCCTTGCTTTACGCTCATGCTCTCCAGTTTGTCTCCTCCGGGATAATTGAGATCGAAGTTGACCGGTATGGAGGTCTGGGCGAAAGATGAGAGCGAAAGAGCTGCTCCTGCGACAAGTGAAACAAGTATATGTCTTCTCATGGTCATAGATTTTTTGCAAAAGTAGCGTTTGCTTTGAAAAGGAGGGACCGGAAATAGACGAATGTGGCGTTTTCTTCGACCAATTCCGGAATACGGAGCGAAATATCGTGAAAACCCTTGACCCAAACAAGAACAAGACCGGTTTTTTGAAAAGCATGATAGCGCAATTGAAGGTTTTTCTTATATTTATGCCACAAAACAAATATTCCCCAATATGGCACAATACCCCTGCGAGAACTGCAAGTTCAGGGCTCATTATGACAAGAATCCCAAGTCTCTTTTGGGCAAGTTCTGGCGCTGGCACATCAATTTCTGTCCGGGCTGGAAGGCTTATTTCACTAATCAGGATGATGCTACGAAGGAAGAACTGCGCAAGAAGTATTCTTTCGAGAAGTACCGCTGACGCATACTATGGATAGGGTGCGGATCTGCAGTGTCAAAGCCTCCAAGTGGAGGCTTTTTCTAGTTTTTTTCCGGTCGGTGAAGGTCACTTGCGAAGTCTTTTTTCCTATTTTTGCTGTCAAAGCTGAAAATATGAGAAAACTGTTATTGGCTGCTGCCCTTGCTGCATGCACAGTGCTTTCCTATGCGAAAGCCCCGAAGGGTGAGAGCATTGAACTCAAATCCGCCCAAAAGTCCACCATTACTGTCACGGTCGACGGGACTCCTGTCAAAGTCACTTGGTATGTGGACAATTATGTCACGAACCCCAATCGTCCGGAGGACCAGAAGATAAACATCTATGTCCCCGAGAACGCTACGAAGTCATCCCCCATAATGTTCTATGTCAACAATTCGGGATGGCAGGCGAACGCATATCCCTCCAATACGATAGAGAACGGAAGGGATTATGACGGAAGCGCGAACAAAGTCGGAGTAGCCCTGAAGAGGGGATACGTCGTGGTGTCATACGGATGCAGGAGCAGGAACAACCCTTCTGTTGACGGAAAATACCTCGGCCATTCTCCCGCTACCATGACTGACACCAAGGCGGCAATACGTTATCTTCGCCATAACAGGAAGGCTCTTCCTGCAGGTGATACTGAAAGGATAGTCATCACCGGCACTTCCGGAGGAGGAGCTCTTTCGACCGTGACGGCAGCAAGCGGGAACAGTCCTGATTACTTCCCCTCCTTATATGATATAGGAGCTGCCGGAATCACCAGGAAGGCCGATGGGTCTTATGTTTCCGAGCCGGGTTGCGGAGACGATGTCTTCGCAGTCATAGGATACTGCCCCATAACCGACCTTGAGCACTCCTGCGCCGGATATGAGTGGCTCTTCGGAAGGACCAGGGAAGTGCTTTACCTTACCGGCGAGATGAACTATCCCGCTGCGTCTGAGAAGACTGTGTTGGCCGCTTCAAAGGAATTGGCTTCAATGTACGGCCCTTACATTGACAGCCTTGGTCTCAAGGATGAGAACGGTAAGGAGATAAATTCCGGGAACTTGCGCTTCTACATCGAGAAACTCATGAGGGAGGAGATTGAGAAGACCATTGCTGAACTCGGCACCGACCAGATGAAGAAGGACATCGAGTCCGAGATCCGCCAGAGAGGATTCGGCGGACCCGGCGGAAGACGCCCCGAAGCTCAACCCGCCGCCTCATCAACCCCTGCCCAGCACAGGGTCAACAACGGATGGCTGACTTTCTCTGAGGACGGCTCCTACGAATATGACCTTGACAAGCACCTTTATTATCTGGCCAAGTACACTACCCTCAAGGTCGCCCCTTCGTTCTCCAATATGGGACTTTACGGCAACGGTATGAATGAGGATTCCCTGTTCGGGACCCCTGAGCAGCAATACAGCCCTTTCAATGCATATTCATGGAACCATGACACCGCCAGGAACGGAGCCGGAAAGGATGAGACCGGCCTTGACTGGGACGAGTTCATGCGCACGGAAGAGGGTAAGGCTCTCGCTCTTCAGGCCAAAATGGCCTGCGCAATAGATTATCTGGTCGAGAAGAAAGCGGATACCGCTCCTTACTGGTATGTCCGCCACGGGATGGACGACAGGGACAATTCCTTCGCCGTCGAGACGACTCTCTTCTACTCGGTCAAGAATAATCCGAAGGTGCGTGACGCCAATGTCGGGTTCGCATGGCTGAAGCCGCACAGCGGAGACTACGATGTCCCTGAGGCTTATTCATGGCTGGAGAAGGTCTTCTCTGAAGCCAAGTAAGCGGAAGGCTGATCTTCAGTACATAAAAACAGAATCCCTCTCCGGTATGGAGGGGGATCCGTTGTAATTGCACTTCTGGTGTTCCTATCTTTCCATCAGGAATTCCCTGAAACCTTCGAAAGCCTTTCCCAAAGGAACAGATTTCTTTTCCCCCTTCATGAAGGCAGCAAGCCTTTCAGGAATCTCCACCTTTGCTCCGGTCGCCTTCTCGACTGTCGAGAGGAACTTGGCAGGATGTGCGGTTTCACAGAAGAGCCCGCTCTCTCCTTCTTCCAAAGAATCGGACAGAGCTCTGAATCCGCAAGCACCATGAGGGTCAAGAAGATACCCGTTCTCATTGAAACAATCCCTTATGGTGGAAAGAATGGTTTCGTCATCGACCACAGCGCCGCTTATGAAGGAGCGTATCGCATCCCAGTCGCCCTTGTAAAGGTCAATGATTCTGGCGAAGTTGCTGGGGTCTCCGACGTCCATCGCGTTGGCGAGGGTCTGTATGCTCGGCCTGGGAGTGTAGACTCCCGTCTTCAGATATTGGAAGAATACGTCGTTGAGGTTATTGGCGGCTATCATCCTCTTCACGGGAAGTCCCATCTTGACAGCGAAAAGCGCAGAGCAGATGTTGCCGAAGTTCCCGCTCGGGACACATACCACGAGATTGTCCCCGAGTCCCTCCTTCTGCATCTGGGCGACTCCATGGAAATAGTAGAAAGACTGGGGGAGGAACCTGGCCACATTGATGCTGTTGGCGCTGGTCAGGTACATCCTGCTTCTCAGCTCCTCATCCATGAATGCTGACTTCACAAGCGCCTGACAGTCATCGAAGTTCCCGTCTATCTCAAGGGCTGTGATGTTCTGTCCCAAGGTGGTGAACTGGCATTCCTGGATAGGGGAGACCCTGCCTTTCGGATACAGTACGAATACCCTCACGCCTTCCACTCCGAGGAACCCGTTCGCCACTGCGCTTCCAGTGTCTCCGGAAGTCGCCACAAGCACGTTCACGACCTTGTCGTTCCCTTCGTTGAAGTATGAAAGGAGCCTTGCCATGAATCTCGCGCCCACGTCCTTGAACGCCAGGGTAGGCCCATGGAAGAGCTCAAGGGAATAAATGGAGTCAGTGACCTTGACCGCGGGGGTGTCGAATGAGAGAGTGCCCCTTACTATCCTTTCGAGGGCTTCCGCTTCGATGTCCTCACCGAAGAAACTGGCGGCCACCGCCTGGGCTATGTCCTTGAAGTCCATTCCCGGCATGTCCTCAAAGAAGGCCTTGGGCATGGGCTTTATCCTTTCAGGCATGTAGAGCCCTCTGTCGGGTGCCAGGCCACGTATGACAGCATCTTTGAGGGAGGCTGTCGGGGAATTCCCGTTGGTGCTATAGTATCGCATGAGATGAAGTATTCTAATAGGCTGTAAGTCTTGCACCTCTGTTGGATACCTTGACTACGTAAACCTGATGGTCAATGCCAAGAGCGCTGAAGTGTTCATCCATGATTGAGCCGGCCTTGTGGGCGATTTCCCTCTTGTTGGCAAGGGCGAAAACCGAAGGTCCGGAACCGGCGATGTTCATCGCCAGGGAACCATGAGAAAGAATCTTCTCCTTGAGTTCATCGAATCCCGGTATGAAGCCTTTCCTGTAAGGCTCGGCTATGGCGTCCTTCATGGCCCTTCCTATGAGACCTATGTTGCCTGAGTACAGGCCGGCCACAAGACCTCCGACGTTGCCCCATTGGGTGATCGCGTCGTGCATGGGGACCTTCTTCGGCAGTATGTTCCTGGCCTCCTTGGTGGATACCACGAGCTGGGGATGCACCACGGCGCAGTAGAAGTCTCCAGGGACGGGGAGCTTTATGATGTCGAGGGGTTCGTATCCTCTTATGAGGACGATTCCGCCCATGACTGCGGGAGCCGCGTTGTCGGCATGGTATCCGCCGCTGGCGAGGTTCTCGCCTTCCATCGCGCAGACCACTACGTCCTCCTCGGAAAGAGGAGAGCCAAACAATTCATTCATGCCGAATGCCGCCGCCGCACTTGAAGCGGAACTTGAACCTATTCCGGAACCGGGGTATATCTTTTCTCTGATGACTATGTCGACCTGTGCCTTGTTGCCTGTCATCTCCAGGAACTTCCTCACGACAGGAGTCACGACGTTCATCTCGATGTCCTCGGGAAGAGGTACGCCGGAGATGTTCTGGATGGAGATGCCGTCGCCTTCCGAAATGCTCATGTCAAGGACGTCGCCCACTTCATCAAGGGCAAGTCCCATTATGTCGAAACCGCATCCCAAGTTCGCGATGGACGCGGGAGCGAATACTCTTACGCTTTTCATGATTATGGGGATTTGACGCAATAAAGGAAATTTCCTCGGATAATCCAAAGGAAAAACTTGTTAGAACGGTTTATACAAGGCTTTTGGAGCCTTAGATGCACATGGCGCCTCCGTCTATGACGAAGTCCTGTCCGGTCACGAAACGTGCCGCATCGCTGGCAAGGTAGAGGGTGCAGTAGGCTATGTCCTCGGCTTTCCCGAGCATATGCATAGGGGAATCCTTCTCGAACCTCTCTTTCAGTTCCGGACGGTCAAGCACTCCCATTGTCATCTCCGTGAGTACAAATCCCGGGTAGATAGTGTTCACCCTCACCCCCTTCTCTCCAAGACGGCTCGCCAAGGTCTTCGAAAAGCTCTTGACCGCTCCTTTGGCGGCGGTGTATGCCAGGGGACCTGATGCCCTCAGGGCGGCGAGTGATGCTATGTTGATGATGCAGCCTTTGGACTTGGAACATTCCGGATAGGCGTATTTGCACATCATGAAGGTGCCGCCCAGGTCCACTCCTATTATCTTCTGGAAGTTCAGGGAGTCGAATTCGGTCTCGAGGTCACCGGATTTCCCCTGCATTCCGGCACAGTTGACCAGTATGTCCAGACCTCCGAAGAGTTCCACGCATTTCCTGACGGCTTCACGGCAGTTCTCTTCCCGGCTTATGTCCGCGCAGAAGCAGCCGCATCGTCCGCCTTCGGATTCTATTTCCGCCTTGACGGAAGAAGCCCTCTCTTCCAGAAGGTCCACGATGAATATCACAGCTCCGGCGCTTGCCAAGGTCAGAGCGCAGCTTTTTCCTATTCCGGCTCCGCCGCCGGTAATGAGAGCGACCTTTCCGTCAACTCTGAATGCATCCGATACGTTCATAGGTTCTTTCAGTTACGGCCTCCATAAATAAGCCTGACCGTGATGCAAAGTTACCGAAAAAGAGTTATTTTTGCCTGTCGGGTCCATGTTTTTTCGCTTTACAGTCTGCCATGAAACAATCCATATCACTCTTTTTTGCCCTCACGGTTGCGGCGCTGGCCTTTCTCTCTTGTTCGGGCAAAGGCGGTACGCTGGTGGAATGCACTTTCGTGGAAGGATCTCCGGAAAAGGTCCAGATACTGTCTTCCGATTTGGGGATTGACACTCTCATCGCTGTCCAGGGAGGACGCTTCTCGTTCCTTTTCCCGGATGACGGGGCTGTGACCACGGGGACGTTTTCCTTCAATGACGATTCCGTCATCGAGTCGTTCATTCTTGACGGATCGCACCTGTCGTACACCTACACGGGGGATTCCCTCTCCTTCGTTTCTTCCGGAGGGGCCGGCCTCAATCTCAGGATGAAGGAATACGACTCTTTGCAGGGTGACATCTACAGGAAGGTCCTGGAGGACCCCGACGCCTACGACGAATATGTGGAAATGAACCGGAGGATGTTCGAAGAGAACAAGGACAATTTCTTGGGAGTGAGGGCATTCATGATACTGTCCCAGTTTGAGGACGATGAGGGACAGGAGCGGCTGATTTCGGAGCTCTCTCCCTCTGTCCAGCGGAGTCCCAGGATAATGAAGCGCCTGGTGGACATCAATAAACGACGGGCGACCGCCGAAGGGGCGATGTTCCTTGACTTTGAAGTTCCGCAGAGGGATGGAAGCATCAGGCGCCTTTCTGATTACGTCGGGAAAGGAAAGTACATCCTGGTAGATTTCTGGGCATCGTGGTGCGGTCCCTGCATAGCTGAACTGCCCTATCTGAAAGCTGCGTTTGAGAAGTACCGCGGGGAGAATTTCGATATGGTGGGAGTGGCCGTGTCCGATGAAGTCGCTGACTCAGAAAAGGCCGTTTCCGAGCACGGGATTCCGTGGAACCAGATTCTGGGCGGAGGAATCATCCCTTCTTCTGTATACGGTTTCAACTCCATTCCTCAGGCCTACCTCTTCGCTCCCGACGGGACGATTCTCAGGAAAACAGGTCTCCGTGGGGAACAGCTTGACCTGACACTGTCGGAGTATCTTCGCTGAAATACCCTCCCTGGTGTCTCCCGACCGGTGGATAAAGCTCATAACGGTTTGACTTGCAGACAGGAAAGACTTTCTCTGTGAAATCTTTCCTGATTAGCGGTTTTTTTAGTAGATTTGCAAGACTATATATAATACGTGTACATCTACTGAAAAAACAGTTCATTTATGAAGAAAGCTTACGTTTTCCCCGGCCAGGGTTCCCAGTTCCCCGGTATGGCTAAACAACTATATGAAAGCAATCAACAAGCCAAGGAAATGCTCGAAAGGGCAAATGAAGTCCTTGGATTCAGAATAACGGACATCATGTTTGACGGTACTGACGAAGACCTGAGGGCCACCCGCGTCACGCAACCCGCGATCTTCCTCCACTCCGTCGTTCTCGCCGCCTGCTATGAAGGGTTCAACCCCGACATGGTAGCCGGTCACTCCCTCGGGGAGTTCTCCGCTCTTGCCGCCAGCGGCGCCGTCGCTTTCGAGGACGCCCTCCGTCTTGTCTACATAAGGGCGACCGAGATGCAGAAATGCTGCGAAAAGGTCCCCGGAGGAATGGCTGCCATCATAGGTCTTCCCAATGAGAAGGTCGAAGAAGTCTGCGCTTCCGTTTCCGGCATTGTCATTCCCGCCAACTACAACTGCGACGGTCAGGTGGTCATCTCAGGTGAGAAGGACGCCATAGCGGATGCTTGCGTCAAGGCCAAGGAAGCCGGAGCCAAGAGGGCGCTTCCCCTTTCAGTGGGAGGTGCTTTCCACAGCCCCCTGATGGAACCCGCCAGGATCGAGCTCGGCAAGGCTATCGAGGTTACTGAGGTCAAGACCCCTCTGTGCCCGATCTACCAGAACGTCTCCGCCAAGCCCGAGACGGACCCGGTGGTCATCAAGGACAACCTCCTCCGTCAGCTCACTTCCCCCGTCAAGTGGACCCAGTCCGTGCAGAACATGATCGCAGACGGAGCCGACTATTTCATGGAGATAGGTCCCGGAGCAGTTCTCCAGGGCCTTGTCAAGAGGATATCCGGCGGAAACGTCACCATCGAAGGAATAACAACCATCTAGTATATTTGTAAGTAACAAATAATCACTATTTTAATAACGATATGGCCAAACAAAAGAAATTCATTACCTGTGACGGTAATACCGCAGTCGCCAACATCGCATATCTGTTCAGCGAGCATGCGGCCATCTATCCTATCACCCCTTCCTCACCTATGGCTGAGAACATAGACGAGTGGGCAGCTTACGGAAAGAAGAATCTTTGGGGCGAAATCGTGAAGGTCACTGAAATGCAGAGCGAGGCAGGCGCCTCCGGAACCGTCCACGGTTCACTGCAGGCCGGTGTCCTCACCACGACCTACACCGCTTCCCAGGGACTCCTTCTTATGATCCCCAACATGTACAAGATCGCAGGAGAGATGCTCCCCGCAGTCTTCCATGTTTCCGCCCGTGCTCTCGCTTCACACGCCCTCAGTATCTTCGGTGACCACCAGGATGTAATGGCATGCCGCCAGACCGGTTTCGCGATGCTCGCTTCAGGTTCAGTCCAGGAGGCCCACGACCTTGCAGCTGTGGCACACCTCGCCGCCATCAAGTCAAGCCTTCCTTTCCTTCACTTCTTCGACGGATTCCGCACCTCTCACGAGATCCAGAAGATCGAGGCCCTCGATGAGGACGATCTCCGCAAGATGGTGAGCACGAAGGCTCTCGAGAACTTCCGTGCAAGGGCTCTCAACCCTGACGCTCCTGTCACCAGGGGTACGGCACAGAACGGTGATGTCTACTTCCAGGCGGTCGAGTCACGCAACCAGTACTATGACGCGGTTCCTGATATCGTCGCCCGTTACATGGGTGAGATCAGCGAAGTGACCGGAAGGGAGTACCGTCCTTTCACTTACTATGGAGCTGAGGATGCCGAGAACATCGTCGTCGCTATGGGCAGCGTCACCGAGACGATCAAGGAGACCATCGATTATCTCGCAGCCAAGGGACGCAAGTGCGGTCTTATCACCGTTCACCTCTACAGGCCTTTCTCAGAGAAGTATTTCCTCAAGGTGCTTCCCGCTTCCGTCAAGAGGATCGCTGTCCTCGACAGGACCAAGGAACCCGGAGCTCTCGGAGAGCCTCTATTCCTCGATGTCAAGGCCCTCTTCCAGGGCAAGGAGAACACTCCTCTCATCATCGGAGGACGTTACGGCCTTTCTTCAAAGGACACCACTCCCGCACAGATCGTCGCAGTGTTCGACAATCTCGCTCTCAAGCAGCCTAAGGCAGACTTCACCATCGGTATCGTAGATGACGTCACCTTCAAGTCACTTCCTATCAAGGAAGAGATCTCTATCGTGAAGCCCGGCACCACAGAGTGCAAGTTCTACGGACTGGGTTCTGACGGTACCGTCGGTGCCAACAAGAACACCATCAAGATCATCGGTAGCCACACTGACCTGTACAGCCAGGCATACTTCGACTACGACTCCAAGAAGTCAGGCGGTTACACCTGCTCTCACCTCCGTTTCGGAGAGAAGCCCATCAAGGCTCCTTACCTTGTCTCCACTCCTGACTTCGTGGCTTGCCACGTTCCTTCATACCTTCAGAAGTATGACGTGCTCAAGGGCATCAAGGACGGAGGCACCCTCCTTCTGAACAGCCTCTGGGATGAGGAAGAGACCATAAAGAGGATCCCTGACAACGTGAAGGCCATCATCGGCAAGAAGCACATCAACCTCTACATCATCAACGCCACCAAGATCGCTGCAGAGATCGGACTCGGCGGAAGGACCAACACCATCCTCCAGAGCGCATTCTTCAAGATCACCGGCATCATCCCTTACGATGACGCAGTGAAGTACATGAAGGACGCTATCGTCAAGAGCTACGGCAAGAAGGGTGAGAACGTGGTCAACATGAACTACGCCGCTGTAGACCGTGGAGGTGAATACATCAAGGTCAATGTCCCCGCTGAGTGGGCTAACATCACCGCCAAGTTCGAGAACCCCAACAAGGACCGTTTCGCTCCTGAGTTCGTGAAGAAGGTGGCTGACATCGTCAACGCTCAGGCTGGAGACTCACTCCCCGTGAGCACCTTCGTCCAGTACGCTGACGGAACAATGCCTTCTGGCACTTCCGCATACGAGAAGAGGGGAGTCGCAGTCAACGTTCCCGAGTGGATCGCTGACAACTGTATCCAGTGCAACACCTGCGCATTCGTTTGCCCTCACGCAGCTATCCGTCCTTTCCTCCTGACCGAGGAAGAAGCAGCCAACGCTCCTGCCGGCCTCAAGACCAAGCAGGGCAACGGACCTCTCAAGGAATACAAGTTCGCCCTCTCAATCTCTGTGGCTGACTGTACCGGTTGCGGCAACTGCGTCGACGTATGTATCGCCAAGACCAAGGCTCTCCAGATGGTTCCTTATCAGGGACAGGAGTCAGAGCAGGACAACTTCAACTACCTCAACTCCAAGGTGGGCTACAAGGAGAACGCAGTCAACAAGGCCGCCAATCTCAAGAACGCCCAGTTCGCACAGCCTCTGTTCGAGTTCTCCGGAGCTTGCGCAGGTTGCGGTGAGACCCCTTACATCAAGAACATCACCCAGCTCTTCGGTGACCACATGATGATCGCCAACGCTACCGGTTGCTCTTCGATCTACGGAGCATCATTCCCCGCTTCCCCTTACTGCACCAACGCCCAGGGTCACGGTCCCGCATGGCAGAACTCACTGTTCGAGGACAACGCCGAATTCGGTCTCGGTATGAAGCTCGGTTCCGACCGCGCACGTGAGACTGTCGAGCGCCTCATGAAGGAAGGCCTCGAGTGCGAGAAGTGCTCTGACGAGATGAAGGCTCTCTACACCCAGTGGCTTGAGAACAAGAACAACGCCGCAGTAACCCGCGAGGTCGCTGACAAGCTCGTTCCCATGCTCAAGGACTGCAAGTGTGATGTCGCTGCCAAACTCTTCGAGTACAGGCATTTCATCCCTTCACGCAGCCAGTGGATATTCGGTGGTGACGGTTGGGCATACGATATCGGATACGGCGGTCTCGACCATGTCCTCGCTTCTGGTGAGAACGTGAACGTGCTCGTCCTCGATACCGAGGTTTACTCCAACACCGGTGGACAGTCATCCAAGTCAACTCCTGCAGGCGCTATCGCCAAGTTCGCCGCTTCCGGAAAGAAGATCCGCAAGAAGGATCTCGGAATGATGGCCATGAGCTATGGCTACGTCTATGTGGCACAGGTCGCTATGGGATCCAGCCCCGTCCAGTACCTCAACGCCATCAAGGAAGCTGAGGCTTATGACGGACCTTCACTCATCATCGCTTACGCTCCTTGTATCAACCATGGTCTGAGGGCCGGTATGGGCCTTAGCCAGAAGGAGGAGAAACTCGCTGTCGAGTGCGGTTACTGGCATCTCTACCGTTACAACCCTCTGCTCGAGGAACAGGGCAAGAACCCGTTCAGCCTTGACAGCAAGGAACCTGACTGGACCAAGTTCCAGGACTTCCTGAAGGGTGAGGTACGCTTCTCTTCTCTTTACAAGCTCTTCCCTGACAGGGCCGCTGAGCTTCTCGCAAAGACTGAAGAGTTCGCGAAGATCCGCTACAACACCTACAAGAAACTTGCAGGCAAGGAGTAGTATCCGGACCATATCATTGAAGCTGGGGATCCTTAGGGGTCCCCGGTTTTTTTATGCGGGAGAGTGAAAGCGATTCTCCAAAAATGCTATCTTTACACCGAATAAAAGTCTCTCCTATGAATAAGATGATCCTGATGGCGGTTTCGCTTTGTCTCGCAATTGCAGGTACGGTTTCATTCGCGGCTTCTCCTAAGAAGACGGAACCGGTCAAACCTTCAAAAACCATCCTTCTTTATCCCAAAGGGCAGGATGTCGATGAGGGCATCATCGAGAACGGAGTCCGGTTGACGAGCGGACCTCTTGCAGACAATGGCCTGAGGGGGGAGGAGACTTCTCCTGGATACGGTGACACGTACAATGTCGGGAACGGAGCATGTCTGGACCTTTATTTCCCGAAGAAACCCAACGGCCAGATGGTGGTCGTATGCCCTGGAGGAGGGTATTTCATGGTCTCCATGTGGAACGAGGGAAGCTGCGTCGCCGACTGGCTCGTTGAAAAGGGGATAACTGTCTGTGTGGTCAAATACCGCCTGCCTCAGGGGAACTGGGACATTCCTCTTCACGATGTGCAGAACGCCTTCCGCTATTGCAGGGCTCACGCCAAAGAGTGGGGGATCAGGAGCATGGGCATCATGGGCTTCTCCGCCGGCGGACATCTGGCCGCCACGGCTTCGGTGTATTTCACGGACAAGGAGACCAGACCCGATTTCTCAATTCTGCTTTATCCCGTCATATCGATCGAAGAGGGACTTACCCATCAAGGTACGCACGACAATCTTATCGGTCGTAAGGAATCATATATGGACAAGGGACTTACAGTGCTTGAATTTGAGGAGAACGTAAAGAAGTACGATGAACTTGTAAAACGCTATTCTCTCCAATATCAGGTGAAGGAGGATACCCCTAAGACGTTCCTTGCCTTGAGCGAAAACGACAATACAGTACCTCCCGAAAACAGCATACTTTATTATGAGGCGCTGAGGGCAAAGAAGGTTCCTGCGGAACTTCATATCTATCCTTCCGGAGGACACGGCTGGGGGTTCAGAAGGGAACCTTATGGGCGCGATACCCTTGGTGAACCTTACAGGAGTGTTTTCTTCACTGAACTCCTCTCTTTCCTGGAATCAGTCAGAGGCTAGAAGCGCGAACGGCTGCGATTATGCCCGCCCTTGACCCGTGGATCTCATGGGCGAGGGTGGAGTGAAGAATCTTGACAGCATTGTCGGGTGTGACTCCGCACCCGGGCATCACTGATACCCTTCCTGCCGAAAGGCGGATCATTTCCTGCAGTACAGGAATCCCTTCCTCTGCGTTAGCGGCGCCCCCGGAAGAAAGCACCCTGTCCACCCCGAGAGAGATCACATCTTGAAGACGGGAAAGAATGTCTCCGGGCTCATCTATCGCCCTATGGAAAGTGACGCTGAGGGAATGTTTCCTGGCCTCTTCAATAAGTTTTCCGCAGGCGGGTAAGTCCACTTCGCCGGAAGGAGTGAGTGCTCCGATAACGACACCGTCCACCAGTCCTGATTCTCCGCAGAACCTTATCTGTTCCAGCATCGTGGCTATCTCCCTGTCACTGTACACGAAATCTCCCTCCCTAGGACGGATGAGCACGTTGAGGTCTATGCGGAGGGATTCACCGGCGAGAATGATATCGTCATAGGAAGGGGTGAGACCCCCTGTTTGAAGATCACGGCAGAGTTCGACCCTGTCCGCTCCCGTTTCCTGAGCCTTGAGGGCGGCATCGGCTCCAGGGGAGCATATCTCAACTGATATTGCTGTAGTCATCTGTCTTGTACTTGTCTTTCCTCAGTTCCTGGACCAGGGGCTGGTTCCTCTGGCTGGTAAGGGCGGGATCCGCCTGAAGGACCTTCTCGGCGTAGTCCCTGGCGTCCTGGAGTATCCTTCCGTCCTTGGCAAGCGAAGCTATGTTGAGGGAGACAGGAAGTCCGCTCTGCTGGGTGCCTTCAAGGTCTCCGGGACCTCTCATCTTCATGTCCTCTTCCGCCAGCTGGAAACCGTCCTCAGTCTCGCACATGAGTTCCAGCCTGTGCTCTGATTCCTTGCTGACCTTGTCCCCTTTGACAAGTACGCAGAAGGACTTGTCGCTGCCTCTTCCGACCCTTCCCCTGAGCTGATGGAGTTGGCTGAGGCCGAACCTTTCGGCGCTCTCGATGACCATCACGGAAGCGTTCGGGACGTCGACTCCCACTTCAATTACAGTGGTGGAGACAAGGATGTGTGCCCTTCCCGCAGCGAAGGCGGACATGTTGAAGTTCTTTTCCTCGTTCGTCTGCTTGCCGTGTACGATCGCCACCTTGTATGGAGGGAAAGGGAAGTCTTCGACGAGCTTCTCGTATCCTTTCTCAAGGTTCTTGTAGTCCACCTTCTCGCTTTCGAAGATGAGGGGATAGACTACGAACACCTGGCGTCCGAGGGCTATCTGGTCCTTCATGAACTTGTTGAGGGCGTATCTCCTCTTTTCGGTGATGAGCATCGTCTGGACCGGTTTTCTTCCGGGAGGCATCTCGTCAATGACCGATACGTCAAGATCCCCGTAGAGAGTCATCGCAAGCGTCCTCGGTATGGGGGTTGCCGTCATCACAAGCACGTGCGGCGGAATACCCGAGGGGGTCTTGTTCCAGAGCCTTGCTCTCTGCTCGACTCCGAAACGGTGCTGCTCGTCAATGATGGCGAGGCCGAGATTCTTGAACTGTACGGTGTCCTCGATGAGGGCGTGGGTGCCCACGACTATTCCTATGGAACCGTCCAGGAGACCCTCGTGTATGGCCTTCCTTTCGGATGTCTTGGTGCTTCCGGTCAGAAGCGCGACCTTCACGTCCGTCGGGGCCAGATATTTGGATATGTTCTTGAAATGCTGCTGGGTGAGGACTTCAGTGGGTGCCATTATGCAGGCCTGGAATCCGTTACCTATGGCGATGAGCGATGACAGCACTGCCACCATCGTCTTGCCGCTTCCCACGTCGCCCTGCAGAAGACGGTTCATCTGGTGTCCGCTTTTGAGATCGGCGTGGATCTCCCGGATAACCCTTTTCTGCGCTCCTGTCAGTTCGTATGGTAGAGCGTTGAAGCAGTCGTTGAAAGCTTTTCCCACTTTGGGCATTGGAAGCCCGTTTTCAGCGCGGCTCCTGACGAACTTCTGCTTGAGGAGAGAGAGCTGCAGGAAGAAGAGCTCCTCGAACTTCAGGCGGTACTTCGCCTTGTCAAGGGACTGTGTGTCCTTCGGGAAATGTATGGTAAGAAGAGCCGTCTTGAGGGGTATCAGGCCCTTGTCCCTGAGTATATAGTCAGGAAGGGTCTCTTTTATCTCAGGGAGGGTGAGGTCGAGGGCCTTTGACATCAGGCGGTTCATCACCTTTCCCGTTATGCCGGCGTTCTTCAATGCTTCGGTGGACGGATAGACTCCTGTCATCACTCCGGCGCCCCCTTTCTGTGAAGGGTCTTGGACGACAGGCGGATCGATTTCGGGATGGACCATGTTTATCCTTCCCGAGAAGAAGGAAGGCTTGCCGAAGAAGAGCCAGGTGCTTCCCACCTGGAGCCTTTCCATCGTGTACTTGATCCCCTTGAAGAACACAAGCTCAATCTGACCAGTGCCGTCACTGACGAATGCCGAGAACTTCTTGAGTTTTCCGCCGGGAGCGGGGGCGGGCGCACTGATCGAGACCACCGACCCCTGGAACTGGACGAAGGCGGAATCGCTCCGGATGTCCTTTATGGGCACAATGGTGCTGCGGTCTATGTATCTGAACGGGTAGAACCTTATAAGCTCACCTATCGTACTGATCTCCAACTCTTTCTTAAGGAGCGCGGCCCTTTTCGGCCCCACCCCCGGCAGGAACTGGATGTCCGAGTCGAGATTGTTGGTGTACATGGCGGCTTGTGCGGGGCGTTATGCTATCTGGGGGCGTCCCTTTTTACGGTTGTCTTCAGGTGCGTCATGATGCCTCTCCGGCATCTTCCCTTCAAGGAGGGCGTCATATGCCAGACGGCTGCGGAAAATGTCAATGGCGGTGTAGATGGCGCACATCATCGAATGGGGATCGGCCTGGTCGCGTCCGACCATGTCGTATGCTGTGCCGTGGTCGGGGGATGTCCTTACGATGGGGAGGCCTGCAGTGAAGTTCACGCCGCTTTCGAAGGCGAGAGCCTTGAAAGGAGCGAGGCCCTGGTCATGGTACATGGCGAGGGTGGCGTCGAACTTGGCGTAGTTGCCCATGCTGAAGAATCCGTCGGGGGAGTACGGGCCGAAAGCCATGATCCCTTCCTCGTTGGCGGCTTTGACCGCAGGGAGGATGATGGTCTGCTCTTCGTCTCCGAGGAGTCCTCCGTCACCGCAGTGGGGATTGAGGCCGAGGACAGCGATCTTGGGCTCGATGACACCGAAGTCCCTCTTGAGCGAGGACTGCATCAGACGCAGTTTGGTCACGATGCTTTCGGAAGTAATGCTGCCCGGGACGTCCTTAAGAGGAATATGCCCTGTGACGACAGCGACTTTGAGACGGTCGCTCACCATGAACATAAGGACCTCTTCCACGTCGAACTCCTTCTCCAGGTACTCGGTATGTCCTGTGTGTCCGAAACCTTCCACATTCATTGCCCTCTTGTTGATGGGGGCGGTCACGAGAACGTCGATGTCACCGTTCTTTATGTCCGAGACTGCCTTCTCAAGTGAGATTATGGCGGCTTTCGCGGAATCGTTGGTGGGCTTTCCGGGTTCAAGTCCTATGGAATCGGGGACGCAACTGACGATGTTGATGCAGCGCGGTTTGGCCTCTGAAGCTGAACCGATCAGACGAGTCTCCATATGGTCTATGTTGTGGAGGCTTTTACGGTAGATTCCGAAAGATTTGGAGGAACCGTAGATGACCGGAGTGAAGGACTCCAGTATCCTTGCGTCAGCCAATGCCTTGATTATTACTTCGTATCCTATTCCGTTTGAGTCGCCCGCCGTGATTCCGACGGTAATCTTGTTGTTTATCATGAGTATGGAATGTTTCTGTTCGCGTGTATTTATGTTGTGGCCGCACACTGGCGTGTCAAGATGCAAATCTACGAAAAAAGGTGCGTAATTCCTTTAGTTGTGCCTGTCGGAAAGGGAAATGGAAAAAGAAAACCCGCCACCGGAGGTGAGTCCGAAGCGGGCATAATGCTTGTGGACCTTGCTCTACTGCTCTTTGGGATGGAGTTTACGGTAGACTTTCAGTGAGGTCAGCAATGATCCGAACTCGCTCTTCTGGATGTGGGTGGCACGTACCATACCTTCGCTGCCGGAAGGCAGGCTGAATTCAAGGATCTTGGCGGAGAGGAGCTTACGGGATGTGACCTTCACGGGAACGAGTTCTCCGTTGGGACGGATTGCGGCGAAGCAACCGGTGATCTCCTTCTCGGATTGCCTTGGAAGTTTGTAGAAGTCTTTGATTTCCTCCATTTTGGCGACTGCTTCCTCAAGAGTGCCGCCAAGGGGTATGAAGAGCTCATAGACGGGATCGAAAGTGAGCTGAAGGATGTCAGTCCCGATTCCGAGATGTCCCAAAGAAAGGTAATACATGCGGGGAGACTCGTCGTTCATGTAGAAGACTTCGAGTTCGACCGTGTTCAGGTCCTCGGTCTCGAGCTGGACTATTTCCATCCTCTGTGCCAGCATGTTGTTCTGGGCGAATGCACCCAGGGTGAATATCGTCAATGCGATAGTGATGATCAGTCTTTTCATAAACACAATACTTATATTGTTGCTGTATTGCCTATTCTCCAAAAATGGTGCCCGAATCCGTGGGAATGTTATCGTTGATGAAGCCTTCATCTTCGGGAAGGGTCTCACCCCTTGAGATGGCGCCCTGTCCGGCGTCCACTGCAAGGGCGTCGCATCTTTCGTTCTCGGGATGACCGGCATGGCCTTTCAGCCAATGGAAGGTGACACGGTGCTTCCTGTAGATTGCAAGGAACCTCTGCCAGAGGTCGGGGTTCTTCACCTTTTTCCAGTCCTTCCTTTCCCAACCGAAGACCCAGCCTTCAGTGACGGCCTTGACCACGTATGAGGAATCGCTCCAGACTTCCACTATGGCGTTCTCCCATTTGATCTGCTCCAGACCGAGTATGACCGCCAGAAGTTCCATGCGGTTGTTTGTCGTCAGCGCGAAGCCACCGCTCATTTCTTTGCGGAGATTGCCGCACTTGAGGACTATGCCGTAGCCTCCCGGACCGGGGTTTCCGCTGCATGCCCCGTCGGTGTAAAGGTATATTGTGGGTAAATTGATCATCGTGTCCTTTGCCATGGTGTTTTCAGACTATGCAAAAGTACCCAATCTTGGCGATATACGGAAATCTTTAACTATATTTGTAAGAATTGTCAAACGCGCGCATGAACATTCTTGTCACAGGAGCCAACGGGCAGATAGGCAGGACTCTGAGGGAACTTTCCAAGGGTGCCTCCGACCGCTACATCTTTTCGGATGTGAGCCAGGTCGGGGATGCCGAGACCCTCTATCTGGATGTTACGAACCCTGACGCCCTCGACATAGTCTGCGAGTCGGAGATGGTGGATTTCATAGTGAACTGCGCCTCTTTCTCCGATGTCGCCCTTGCTGAGGATGACCATGTGATGGCGGACCTTGTGAACCGCGAGGGCGCGGCCAACGTCTCGAAGACAGCGGCGGCGAGGGACATACCTGTCCTTCACATCTCAACGGCTTATGTCTTCTCCGGAGAATCTTCCCTTCCTTCAAGGGAGGAACTCAGCCCGTCCCCATGGGGAGTCTACGGAGTCACAAAGTTCGCCGGAGAAGTCGCGATAAGGGCCTCCAAGTGCAGATACATGATACTCAGGACCGGATGGATCTATTCACCCTTCGGACGTAACCCGTTGACTGACCTTCTGAAGTTCTGCACCATGCACAGGAGTGTCAAAGTGCCTTATGACAGGATCGGTACCCCGACTTCAGCTTATACCGTATGCCGGTTCATCCTGGATGTCATCGCATCCGGGGATCTGACAAAGTTCGGATGTGCGGAGAAAGGGTTCAAAGGGATATACAATATAACGGATGAAGGTGTGGCGTCGTGGTACGATTTCGCACAGAGCGCCATCTCTTTGTACGGCATTCCCGTGGAGACTATGCCTGCCCTTTGGGAAGAGTCCCAGCTCAAGGAGAAATGCCCGGTCTACTCGGTGCTTGACAAGAGCGCAGTCAAGAAAGACTTCGGAGTCGTACTTCCTCATTGGAGGGATTCTCTGGCTGACTGCGTACGTATTATCAAGGAGTCCTGACAGTTTTGATACAATGAAAACACTTTAACGACAATGGAATACAAACGTTCAATCATCATCACTGGCGGAGCCGGTTTCATCGGAAGCCATGTTGTCCGCCTGTTCGTGAACAAGTATCCGGATTACCGGATCATCAACCTTGACTGCCTGACTTATGCCGGCAACCTCGCCAACCTGAAGGATATCGAGGACAAGCCGAACTACCGTTTCGTGAAGATGGACATCTGCGACTTCGAGGGCGTACTCGGCATGATGCAGGAGGAGAAGGTGGACGGAGTCATCCACCTCGCCGCTGAGAGCCACGTGGACCGTTCTATAAAGGATCCCTTCACTTTCGCCAAGACGAACGTGATGGGCACGCTTTCTATGCTTCAGGCCGCGAAGATTTATTGGGAAAGCCTTCCTGAGAAGTACGAGGGTAAGAGGTTCTATCATATCTCCACCGATGAAGTCTACGGAGCTCTCCAGATGACGCATCCCGAGGGTGTCGAGCCTCCTTTCACGACGAAAGCGAGTTCCGGGGAACATCATCTTGCCTACGGTGAGAAGTTCTTCACCGAGGACCTCAAGTACCAGCCCCACAGCCCCTACAGCGCCGCCAAGGCCAGCAGCGACCATTTCGTTAGGGCGTACCATGACACCTACGGTCTTCCTACGGTGGTGACCAACTGCTCGAACAACTACGGACCTTACCAGTTCCCCGAGAAGCTTATACCCCTTTTCATAAACAACATCCGTCACCGTAAGCCCCTTCCCGTGTACGGCAAGGGTGAGAACGTGAGGGACTGGCTTTATGTCGAGGACCACGCAAGGGCCATCGACCTTATCTTCCATGAGGGCAAG
>JAEEGL015025832.1_pt1 | contig 22195 bp, 23 predicted proteins | sample 9134231 | NCBI WGS metagenome assembly JAEEGL01 (sample SAMN16246548, study PRJNA631951) | gut metagenome | biome: gut microbiome; feature: rumen; material: fiber-attached | host: Bos | place: Iran: Karaj | collected 2018-10 | reverse complement strand
TTGATTATCTCAAAGCCAACGAAATAGATTATATTGCAACTGATTACACCGAGTACTTCAAAGCTGAAGACAAATACACACGTCACTCCTACCATAAAGAGATCTACAATAATCCTATGTCTCTAAACGACTTTTGGGAGAACCACTCCACAGCTTGGGACTTCCCTATCCACGCCATAACCTATCGGACACAAGTGCTTCGCGACAATGAAATCAAAGTCGGTGACCGCTATTATGGCGATATCGAATACAACCTCTACCCCCTACCCCACGTCCAGACAATCTGTGTATTGCCTATCAACGTTACTGTCTATTTTCGTGGCAGCGATGAACAAAGCACCAGCACAGCCGGGTATGCAAAACACTATAAGGACTATGTCGCAATGATTCAGCGTGTAACCCAGTTCTACCTACAACTACCAGACACATTGAACCACAACCTACACCGTTTTGTAGAAGACACCGTCAAAGGGACACTGACAAGAGCCTACAATCTAATGCTTTCCCCCATTTATGCCGGCAAAACCGAAGGTGTTGCCAAGAACCTGAAACAATACGACCGCTGGCTAAAAAAAACATCCAAAGAACTATACAACTATTGCGGCCGCCAACGCAAGCACGGTATTGCATATATTCGCCTCTGGCGATGGACAGGCATTAATACAATGAAATATAGATAGTATGATTCCAAAAATATTGCATTATGTGTGGCTGGGACACGGAGAACAGTCTGAGACAATAAAGCGCTGCATAAAAAGCTGGGAGAAATATCTTCCAGACTTCAAAATTATGCTTTGGGATGAAAACACTTACGATATCAAACAAGCACCAAAGTTTGTGCAAACAGCTTACAATGCAGGCAAATGGGCATTCGCTTCGGACTATGTCAGACTATGGGCCTTGCACGAATATGGTGGCATATACTTAGACACCGATACAGAGGTTCGCAAACCTCTTGACCAGTTTCTTAATCATAAACTTTTTATAGGCACACAGATTTTCACAGTTGATAAAAACAAACGAGAGAAAGAAACGGTCACAAACCTTTCTATGGGAATAATCGGAGCAGAAACAGGACATCTCTACCTTAAGGAATGTATGGACAAGATTGCAGACTCGACACTAATAAAACCCGACGGCAGCATCGACACAAAAGTTACAAACTACACGATGTCAGCCGTATTGCAGCAATACGGCTTCGCTGTTGAAGACAGAAAACAAGAATTGAAAGAAGGCATTGTAGTATATCCATCATCTGTTTTTGCTGATCGTCTTTCACCGACCGCCTGTCCCGATGCCTATACCTTCCACTGGGGTGAGATGTCCTGGTTCCAACCGAAACCAAGAGGTTTATTCTACAAATTATGCTGGAATCTCAATTTGATGAAACTTTATCACTGGATTGAAACAAAAATAAAAAAATGATACCCAAGACGATACATTATTGCTGGTTTAGCGGGGAAAAGTACCCTCCCAAGATCAAAGAGTGTATACGCTCGTGGAAGAAGAATCTTCCAGATTATACTCTGCGATTATGGGATGCCAACAGTTTTGACTTTCAGAGTATCCCATATATGAAGAAATGCTACGAGATGCACAAATGGGCTACTATTGCAGACTACATACGATTATATGCCCTTTACACCGAAGGAGGTATTTATTTAGATTCTGATGTCCTTGTACTAAAACCATTTGACTCATTACTTGATTGCAATGCATTTTGGGGTATTGACGCCATGGCTGAACAAAATTATGCTTTCCCAGAAGCGGCAGTATTTGGTTCTGTAAAAGGATTTCACGTATTAAAAGAAATGATGGATTATTACCATCAATTAAAATACAGTGACGTCTCACAAGAAGCATATAGTACAAGTATGTATGACGTATGGAGTGAACGAGCCAGAAGCATCTATAAACCTGACGGTTCTTTACAATTGGCTATTGCCCCAGTTGTGATGGAATCAGTATTAAAAAAATACGGATATCAACAGATTATTGAAAACCAAAAGTTAGAGAACGATATTTATATTTGGGCAGAACCAATTATACAAAATCACAATAAAATAGATACGCCTGAAACCATAGCTCATCACTTAAACGCATCAAGTTGGTTTTTTACAGACAGAGGTCCATTGTTCAAATTCTGTTACCACCACCCCTATTGGATGCCACTTTACAAAAAAATTGAAAAAATAACAAACAGCCACAAATCCTCAAAATGATACCAAAGAAAATACATTTTTGTTGGTTTAGCGGTAGTGAATATCCAAAGCTTGTAAAACGCTGTTTACGAAGTTGGAAACGGAAACTCCCTGATTACACTATCAGGGAGTGGAATAAGAACAGTTTTGACTTCAATAGCGTACCCTTTGTTAAAGAGGCCATTGAACAAAAAAAATGGGCATTCGCCGCAGACTATATGAGGTTGTATGCGTTGTATACTGAAGGCGGTATATACTTGGACTCAGATGTGGAAGTACTGAAAAAATTTGACACATACTTAACCCACAAGTTCTTTACTGGTACAGAACCCTACATCAAAAACAATCAGATATACTATGATATTGAGGCGGCCATAATGGGATCCGAAAAAGGACATCCATTCCTGAAAGAATGTCTAGATTCATATAATAATATGCATTTTGTCGGAACCAAACAAGAAACCATTTGTCACTTTATGTCGCGGAATCTTGAAAAATATGGATATGTCGCCGAAAACAAATATCAAGAGTTGGATAACAGCATCGTTGTTTATCCATTGGAGCATTATGGCAATCGCTATTGTTTTCATGACAAAACAGCTATACATTGGTGTCAATCGTCCTGGCTTGACACATACTATGAGCGAGGCCCATTATACTACTTCGCTCAAAAACACGACTTGATGAAACAGTATGAAGCCGTGAGTGAATTTAAAAAAAAAATATGGAAGCGATGAGAGTAGCGGTTGTTGCATCTGGTGATTTCTTTTCTGACTATGGTGGTGGACAGGTTTATGTACGAAACATAGTGGACGAACTGACTCGTCATTCGGAAATAGCCACAACAATTATTTCATTCAACACAAACCAACAACCTTTAATAAAAAAATACAAAGACATTCAAGTACACGTAGTAAACAATGGAACAACGCTACTTTTTGCTATAAAAACTATACGGCCAGATATCGTCCACGCCAACGGTGAAAAATTGCTGTTGGCAAAAATATGCAAAGAGCTTGATATTCCTTGCATTGTTACCGCTCATCACGGAGGATTGGTTTGCCCCGCAGGCGCATTGCTAAATACCGATGATGAAATATGCAACATCCCGGCAGACTATAGTCACTGTCTAAAATGCTACTTGCGAAATACCCCAACTGGATTATTCTGGTATCCATTGTTAAATGAATATAGCCAGAAGAATTACTGTTGCATAGGGGAACGCCTTGAACAACTGCCCTTTGTTCCATTCATTACCCCAATTGGTCGAACTGGACTGATCGTCACCCAAAAACTCAACGATTGGAAAGAACTTGCAGCTACTGCAACCCATTTTATTGCACCATCAAACGCTATCGCTGAAGCCCTGAAACGCAACGGCTGCCCATCCGACAAAATAACTGTCATCCCCCACGGCATCCCAATACATCATACATCATACATCATACATCATACATCATACATAAGCTTTTACTACGTTGGTCGCATTAATTACATCAAGGGTATTCACATACTATTAAAAGCCTTTTCATCCATTAATAATCAAAATATCAGACTACATCTTATTGGTGGCGCAGGGAACAAATCCGAGCGTCATTATATGAGACGACTTCAAAGACAATACAAAAGAGACAACCGAATTATCTGGCACGGTAAAATCCCTTCTGAGCAAATGCTCGAAACAATAAAGCATTATCATTGTTTGGTTCATCCTACTATCTGCTTGGAAATATTTGGACTTGATATTGCAGAAGCTCTTGCACAAAACAAATACGTCATTGCAACACGTTGTGGAGGTGCCGAAATGCAGATACATGATGAAAATGAAGGGATGATAGTGAAACCTAACAACGTTAAGGCACTTCAAACAGCAATAAAACAATATATTAATCATCCCATTCAATCATCTGCTCAAGTCCAAAGCATTGATGATCACGTCACAGAATTGATAAAAATATACAAATCGGTGACATTTGAATCAAATAATAGCTTTACTAAAGACTAATCAGGCTATGCCAAATCTTACAATAGTTACATATTGTTCTAGCTATCCAAAGGCTCTTTCCAAAACAGAGCAAAGCATTTTGTCGCAAACATATAAAGACTATGAGTGGGTGGTGCTGAATGATGGAGAACCCGCTCATACATCAGATTCAGAATATTTGCTTTTTCTATCGCCCGGAGAGGTATTGGCAGAAAAAAAAGTGTTGCAAAATGTATTTGATAATTCACACTGTGAAGATATTGTATTTGGGGATGCCTTAATCAAAAAACCATTCCATCGTACAAAAGCAATTGGTCCTAAAGGTGACGACATATCATTATTCCTTATGATGGAGCATCCAATAGCACTATCAGCAGCATTTATCAAAAGAAGCCTTATCGACGAAAGAACAATCACATCCACTTTTGCAGAACCCACACATTGGTTGGAATTCCTGTTGAAATCATTTTTTTTGGATAATTGCCCCATTAAGTATACAAATTGTGCAATTTCACAGACTACAACTGATGCCTACAAGACGATGTACAACATCGAAAACCAGCGGCAACATGAGATTATTCAGTCCATTATGCCAAGACTAGTGAACAGTCGCAACAGGCTTTACAGCCAAAGCGAGACTAATGAAGCCTTACGTCTGTTTTTATTCTTGCAACGAAATAAACTAGCCTTATTTTTCTACAATCATTTCATGAAACCCAAAGGAGGACTTGATGCTTAAACTATCGATAATTACCGTCAATCTGAACAATGTTGATGGTTTACGAAAGACCCTAGACAGTGTTATTGCACAAACGTACAAGGATATGGAGTGGATTGTGATTGACGGAGGGAGTACCGATGGCAGTAAAGAATTAATTGAAGCACACAGCGATAATATCTCGCATTGGATTAGCGAGAAAGACAACGGTGTGTATCAGGCAATGAACAAAGGCATCCGGATGGCGCAAGGCGAGTATCTGCTGTTTTTAAATAGTGGAGACTATCTGACAGAGAACACAATTATCGAACAGGTCTTTATCAACGAAGAGTTAACCGCAGACCTTTGTTTCGGACACACATGGTTTATCCAGGGTGAACGACGCTCACCCATGGGAAATCATAGTTCAGACTTCACATTCAATCAGTTTATATCAGACCCATTGCCACATAGCGGAGGAACTTTCTATCGTCGGCAACTGTTTCTTGACTATGGGCTTTATGATGAACAATACTATATGAGCGGTGATGCCGATTTCAATTTACGTGTGATATTTAAACACCAGTGCAGCGTCCAAAAGATTGACTTGTTCATCTCATATTTCGATGGTAATGGATTAAGCCAACACCCGAATATAGACATTAACAAGGAGGTCTTTTATATGTACAACAAATACTATCCGCGCTTATTTGGAATTGATAATAAGTCCTTTGGCAGTTCCAAAGACAGACGCCACGCTCTGCAGATATGGGATACCATAAATGCTCATTGGTATTTTAGAATACCCTATAAACTATTCCTCCAACCATTCATCAAATAGTTCTTGATATGTCCTTTTCGCCCATTGAATTACGCAACTATCTGCGCAGACATAAAGGGTTTGCGTCATCAACCATTAGAGATTTTTTGCGTGTATTAAGTTGGAGACTGACAAGGAAGAAGATTGCTGTAGTTACTACTGGCAGTGGCGGAGTTGGGGACTACCTATGGATTCGCAACTACTTTCCTATCATACGACAACACGGATATAAAGTGATACTTATAGCCATGTCTCATTGGAAGGTAATAGTAGAGGCGTTCGACAAAGAAGAAATTGATGTGGTTCGATACTTCGAAAGCTGTTTGAGTCCTAAAAGCATTGAATGTATATTCTTCAAATTGTTCAAAACCGATGTGTTTTTAAATTTCCGCAAAGAGTGTATGTCGAACATCATTCGATGCAAAGTAGAATACAATGATACAAGTGTTCCATTTGAACTTTTTTATGAGGAAAGGAACAATGCCACTTTTAGCAAGTTCATACCTCTTTCAAAGGATTTTAAGCACACACTTCCCATCATTGAACCTCCATTAAAAATTGACAACTATGTGCTACTTGTAGAAGGCGGGAACACACAGGGAAAATTATCTGATGAACAACTAATTACCATCATCAACCATCTTTCAGAAAAACACTATCAAATTCTATTTAACGGGGATTATAAACACATCTGTACAAAGCTTACAGCCAAGGTCGTAAAAAATCTTATTAACGGAAGGAGCTACTCCTATCCTCAATATACTTGGCTTGTTGCTCATGCCCTCTTTGTTGTCACTGTAAACACATCCCTATACCATTTTGCTCTGCAACTCAACCGTCCGTGCGTAGTAATCAGTTGTAACGAATACCACACATTAAAACTGCACCAACCAAATCAAGAATATGTTTTTAACGAAACGCTAGATCAAATGTATAGGGATAACACTTTGAAAAAATACCAGAAAAACAATCTTTTACAATTAAAAGACATCTCTGTAAATAAAATCATTTTTGCTATAGACAATATACTTCTATCCCATTAAGATGCCCGCACTTCTTTCCATAATAGTTCCAGTATACAACACCGAAGAATATCTTGACAACTGCATTCAGAGTGTATTAAATCAGGCATGGCAGGATTGGGAGTTAATTTTGATTAATGACGGTTCAACGGACAGAAGCGGGGTAATATGTGAACAATACGCAGCTAACGACAGCAGAATTCATGTAATACACACATCCAACCATGGCCAAAGTGCCGCAAGGAATAAAGGTATAGAAGAAGCAAATGGTAAATATATTACTTTTATTGATTCCGACGATGAGATAACCCCTGAAACTTATGCAGAAAACATAAAGATCTTAAAAGAGAATCCTGGCTTACAAGTTGTCCAATTCCCCACATTTGAAGGATACAATAAAAGTGGTGGAATACTTTGCAAATACCCGGAACGGTACTTTCAATCGAACAGAGAAATCCAAATCGAGTTCCTCGAACATCTTCCAACAGTGTCCGGTTCTGTATGCAACAAAATCTTTAATAAGGATATATTCAATACCCTAAAATTTCACGAAGGACATCTTCACGAAGACTATACTTTTGTTGATCAGTTAGTTCAGCACATAGACAGTTTTTACATTTCCGAAAAAGGACAATATCACTACTATCATCGACCCGTTTCAACAACCCATACTGACAATGTAAATCGACATTTAGATTTGCTCTCGTGCAACATTTCTCGTCTGGAGCGGCGCTATGCCTTCCCTGAATTAAAACATCTTCTGATAGAACAATACATTTTTGTAATAAAAGAATTGCAGAACATTAAATATGCTTTTCCAAATGACAATCTTACCATTTATTTCAAAAGAATAAAACGTTCAAGACCTCCATTGTCAACCTTATTTATAAAAGGGAAAAAGAAAGAAAAAGCATTATACCTCATTATCTCTTTATTAGGACTTGGTCGTTTCACAAAATTATATCAAAAACTACTTTCATCCAAAAATAAACGAATCGCTTCCTGACGAAAGCAGTGCTTTTTTTTGCGCTAGGGCTTGTTTTTCTACCTTGTAGAAAAGGACCATAAAATTCAATGTCCAAAGCCATAAAAATGTCATTTGCTCCAGGATAGACGCTGACATCATTAATCATAGCATTTTTCGAGCGTCTATCAATTATACTCCGGCTATTATTGTGATGTCTTCTCTTATATTATAGCAAAACGACTTGTAAATTATATAAACCAACAATGATTTTCAACTCACCCGAATTCTTATTATTCCTACCAATAGTATTCCTTCTTTATTGGTTTGTATTCAAAAAGAATGTAAAACTACAGAATTTCTTTGTAGTAGTTGCCTCATATTTCTTCTATGGATGGTGGGACTGGCGATTTCTGTTTCTGATAGCCATTACATCGTTTTGTAGTTGGGCAAGTGGTTTACAGATTGAAAAATATCGAGCATCGCAAAACACAAAGAACGCGAAAGCAGTTAACATTGGCAATATTGTGTTAAATCTGCTTATACTCGGCGTTTTCAAATACTACAATTTCTTTATCGAGTCCTTCTTTGACATCTTCCCTACTCTTCGTAACGATCAGATACTGATAAGTGTAATCCTACCCGTCGGAATTAGCTTTTACACATTCCAAGCTCTTAGTTATACAATTGATGTTTATCGTGCTAAAATTGAGCCTACAAAAGACATCATTGCATTCTTTGCATTTGTCAGTTTCTTTCCCCAGTTGGTTGCAGGACCCATAGAGAGAGCAACTAATCTTTTGCCACAATTCCAACATAAGCGCACATTTGATTATGCCGCAGCTGTTGACGGATGCCGCCAAATGCTCTGGGGGTTCTTTAAGAAAATGGTAGTTGCTGACAATTGCGCCGTTTTTGTAGACCAGGTATGGGATGACATACCCTCCTTCAGTGGAAGCACCTTGTTAGTAGCTGCCATACTCTTTTCCTTTCAGATATACTGCGATTTTTCCGGATACTCCGACATTGCAATCGGTTGCTCCAAACTCTTTGGCATTAAACTGAAACGCAACTTCAACAATCCATATTTCAGTCGCGACATTGCTGAGTTCTGGCGGCACTGGCACATATCTCTGACTACTTGGTTCCGTGACTATATATACATTCCGCTTGGTGGCAGTCGTACTACAAAGGCAAAAATTGTCCGCAACACATTCATTATCTTCCTGGTCAGTGGTTTTTGGCATGGTGCAAACTGGACATTCATCATTTGGGGAGCATTCCATGCATTATTATTCCTGCCATTGATACTTCTCGGCAAGAACAGGAAATATACAGACAACATTGCATCCAATCGTTCTTTTCCCACTTTCAAAGAATTACTGCAAATACTCCTCACCTTCCTGCTTGCCACGTTCGGCTGGATTATATTCCGTAGCGATGACATTACCCAGGCTTTGCAGTTTTTCAAAGGAATCTTCAACATAAGTATCATCTCCATTCCGATGATTTCAAAGTGTTTTATATTTATAGCAATAATGCTTATTGTTGAATGGATAAACAGGAACAACGAACACGAATTTCAAAAACAAAGCCGATATCGTGTTGTTCGTTATATTATTTACTACACCATTATGCTCAGCATTGTACTTCTCTCCACTCAGCAAGAAACTTTTATTTATTTTCAATTCTAACCAACTGATTCAATATATACTAGAATGAAGAAATTTTGCATCCATATAATTCTTTTCATCATAATATGGTTTGCATTATCTATACCTGTTGACATATATATAACCAATAGGATTCGTACATCTCAAACTCGTGCAATTGCTGTATGGGAAGATATTTTCAATGGTCGTATAGATGCGGATATGCTATTCTTGGGCAGTTCGAGGACAAGTGATGCATATAATCCTTATGTTTTTGACAGCATCTTAGGGGTTAACAGCTACAATCTCGGAATGCACGGTAACTTGATTGACAAAGACATCTTAAGGTACAATCTATATTATAAATATTCAAACAGAATACCCCAATATATTATCTGGGATCTTTGTAATGGTGCATTTGGGTATTCGCAAAGAGTTTTCGACTATCAGTTTGCTCCCTATCTTTTCGATGACGATGTGTTTCGTTTACTTCATAATTCAAAGCATAAATTTACAGTTTTCGACAGATATGTTCCTTTGCTCAGATACTACAGGCAGAAAAATATTATAGGTTATGCTATTAAAAACAAGCATTTTAACACAGGGTATTATAAAGGTTTTAAAGGTAAAGATTGGCATTGGAATCCAGAGAATCTAAACAAGCTGGAAGACAAGTCGATTCCAATGGGATACAATCCGGAACTACTGCCTGATTTCCTTAATACCGTCAAAAAAATGAAAGAATCCGGTTCTGAGGTTATTTTTATTTATTCACCTTTTCATTACGAAGGGCAGGCAAAGCAGAGAGGCATAGATTCTTTATTCGCTATTTATCAACATATTGCAGAAGACAACAATTGTATTTTCTTAAACTATAATTACGATTCCATGTGTTATGATACATCGTATTTCATAGACGCCACTCATCTTAATTTACACGGAGCCAATGTTTTCTCTGCTAAATGTTCTAAAGACTTAGATAGTATTTTTAACATTAGCAAATCTAAAACAGTGCATCTTACAACCACTAATAAATGAACACTGCAAAGCGAAGACGCGCGAAATAATAAAGATTGAGTATAGAAACAACTACAAACAGACAAAGGAGTTTTAAACTTAATGAAGCTTTTACTGAAGAAGATTCTTTTATTTGCTATTATTTGGTTTGCTATGGCCTTTGTATTGGATTATTATCTCTCAATACGTATTCGCCATTCTAAATTCAGAGAATATCGTATTTGGGAAGATATCTTTAATTCAAGGATCACATCCGATATGATAGTGCTTGGCAGTTCCCGTACATATGACCACTACAACCCAATTATTTTTGAAAGCATATTGAATAACGATTTCTATAATCTTGGATTGGACGGTAAAAAAATCGATATGGATATTTTCCGTTATCATCAATACAAGAAATACCACAATCGCCAACCTCGCTATATTATTTGGGATATTTATCACCGTTCTTTTGCAAAATCAAACGGCTATAGCGATGAACAATTTATGGGTTATATTTGGGACGACGATATTTGGCAAGAGATACACTCAAGGGAAAACAATGTAAACTGGTTTGACCGCACGATTCCTTTGCTCCGCTATTGGAGGCGAAATATGATTCGAACATATCCAGATGCGGTGATGGATGTATACAAAGGGTATGTGAAATATTGCCCTTCATTTGACGGCACTGAACTACGTCGAACCAAAGACCATTCCATAGACTGCTGCTACGACTCCACAATTATTAATTCATTTCGTCAAACTGTCAAAGAAATGCAAAATGACGGTTCAAAAGTTATTCTCATATACTCCCCGTTTTATTACCAAGGACAACAGAAAGTCAAAAATTTGGATCTTTTTATCTCATTTGTTCAAGAAATGGCAGAACAGGAAAACTGCCTTTTTATGAATTATCTAAACGACACTATCAACTACGATACATCCCTTTTTATGAACGCATCGCACCTCAATGGTTATGGTGCCGATGTGTTCTCTGCAAAATTAGCACACGATTTAGACTCCATTCTCAATTCGAATTGTTCATTTGGCTCATAGTATCCACCTTGTTTGTGAGACCGGTATAACAATCAATAATTATCCCCCCAATGACCAATCTTACCGAAGACGACCATAAAACGATAATGGACGACATGCGTTCATTCAACGAGCAAATGCCATCTGTCGGTATATTCTGGTATGATCCGACCGACCATACTCTCTTTGGTGTGAGAAAAAAAGAGCTCACACCGCGAGAAGTGGAAGAAGCCGCCGATAAAGGCAAACCATTCATCAATTATCCTACTTTACACCGTCATATTTGGGCAAAAGAGTATTTCCGAGCACAATCCAAACATCTAGAAACCAAATTCAAAGGCGATTATACCCAAGTACCTCGGGGGCGTGTTGCTTGGACCATAGATAAATTTATAGTCCTAGTTGGACATTGGGCAGAACCTATCCAAGACGAGCTTACCGAGTTAATCGAAAAGGAGTTTGCCCTCCCCTACTTTGAATTTGTATATGATGAACCGATGGAACAGCGAGAGGAGAAGCAAGCTTGCTTGAATTATTCCGAGTCGTGACCGAGGTCGACGAAGTCAGCACTGGGACCTGGCTCATGGCTGGTCGGGCAATATGCCCCAAAGCCAGTAGCAAGAGCAAAAACACATCTTTGAAAATGCGTCTTTTGGTAATTGAACGACAAAAGAAAAATGATAATTAATATAAATATATTTATACTAAATCTTAATTTTCTACGTTAAGTAGCAAAATATTTATATAGTAATGGAAAATTTGAACGCAATGTCAACGCCGGAAATAGTCCGATTACTTGGGAATCGGTTTAAATCCTATCGTATTTGGGCACAAATGACCCAAAGTGATGTTTCCGAGCATTCCGGAGTTTCAAAAACAACAATATACAAATTTGAAAACGGAACATCCACCAACATTTCAATGAGTACCTTCCTGTTACTTATGAAAGCCATTGGCGCCATTGACTATATCGACAACTTCTTACCCGAACTGCCCCCTTCCCCCTATCAAAAACGAACACTCCAACGCATACGACATAAGCAAGAATGAACACATCTCTAAAAGTATACTTATGGGGTCGTGAAGTCGGCCAGTTGATGTGGCATAACCAAAGGAGAACAAGCTATTTCACATTTAATCCGTCATTTTTAGTTGACGGCTATGAAATAGCACCTATTATAGCATCCATTAAAGCACCAAGCAGCAGACTTCCAATATATGGTGAAAACGACAAACTCTACCAAAAGTTGCCTCCATTTTTGGCTGATTCATTACCTGACAGTTGGGGGAACACCCTTTTCGAGAATTGGAGAACCCAAAACAAAATATCCAATTCCCAAATAACTCCTATTGAGAAACTCATTTTTATTGGCAAAAGAGGTATGGGGGCATTTGAATATTATCCCGAGATTGCATTCCCCCCCATAATAGCCCCTATAGACATAAAATCACTCGCCAATTTGGCACAAAAGATTGTAAAAGAGCGCGAACAAGCTATTATTTCGCCAAGTGAATCAGTCACATATCAGGCTTTAATAGCCGTAGGCACATCTGCAGGAGGAAGACAACCGAAAGCAATCCTGTCAATCAATCCAAACAGTGGAGAAATTAGATCTGGACAAATCGAACAGCCTGATGGTTATGAATACTATATTCTAAAGTTTGGAGATTCGGTCCGCTCGGTTGCAGAAATAGAAATGACTTACAACGAGTTGGGGCGAAAAGCCGGGATAACAGTCCCTGACGCAAAACTTATTGAAGTTGAAGGAACTAAACATTACCTTTCAAAACGTTTTGACAGAAACGGGAAAGAAAAAATACACACACAGACATTGGCGGCTATTTATCCAGAAGCCGACAGTTATGAGCGATTGATTTGGGTATGTCATAAACTACACTTACCTGAATCAGATTGTGAGGAGGTCTATCGACGGATGGTATTCAATATTCTTTTCAACAACACAGACGATCACAACAAAAACTTTAGTTTTCTAATGGATCAGTCTGGAATGTGGAAACTGGCCCCAGCCTACGATATGACTTTTATTTTCGATACTGGTGGATATCTGCCAAACGTTCAGCATTGCCTAATGTGCCGAGGAAAGCTATCGGATTATACAATACACGACTTACTATTATTTGCACAAGACAATGGAATACGGAAACCCGAATCAATTATTGACCAAGTAAAATCCGCGGCATATTCGTTCAGAGACATTGCTACAAAGAACGGTGTCAAAGATATTTGGATTGGAAGAATCGAGCAGTGCATCAATACCCGGATTGACGAAATAAGCGGTTCTGTCAAAGAACAAAAAAGTTTAGCTACGCATTATCATAATCACACCATTTCTGACATCCGAATAGAAGCGGCTTACCGAGGAAACTACCACCTCTATGCCTTGATTGATGGACACGGCAAAAGATATGTTGTCAGAAAAGGGACTCCTTTTCACAATGAAATAGAGTCTAAAGGGATGAACAACATCTCAGAGAAAACCTTAATACAATATGCCAAACTCGTTTTTCTGAATGCAGAAGTATAAATTAATCAAATTGATACTATTTGATCAATTTCTAAGCATATGCGTGCCAAAGAATAAAAATCTCTGTAATATCTGTGTAACAAAGTAAAATGAGCATCTGCGAATGATTTCAGCGCTCTCTTTGGGGAAAATATAAAGTGAGTTTTAACGAGCCATTCGTGTTATTCGCGAAATTCGTGTTCAAATAAAGATTTGAATAATTTTATATGAGATTTTTGAATAATTTTGAGTCCGTAGGACGACCAGTAAACATTCGAATAATTAGCGTTCAAGTAAAACGAACACGAATCCCTCGAATCAAACGAATAAGTATTCGTTTAAATTGGTCGCTCCGCTCAAAATCCAAAGAAAATCCATTTGAAAATCTAATAAAAACACCATTCGTGTCATTCGTGCTATTCGCGTTCAAAAAATATTTAACCTTTAACTACAGAAATCTTACTTCAAATATCTTTAACCGTTAAACTATAACCGTTAACCTTTACCCACGCACATCATACATCATACATCATACATCATACATCATATGCAACCCGTAATTAGATTCGAAAACGTCGGCAAACTCTACCGCCTCGGTACCGTCGGAACCGGTACCATCAGCCACGATCTGCGTCGCTGGTGGATAACCAGCGTTATGCACAAGGAGGACCCATATCTCAAGATTGGCGAGACCAACGACCGCAGCACCAAAGGCAGTTCCGACTATGTATATGCCCTCAAAGACATCAACCTTGAAGTGCAAGAAGGCGATGTTCTTGGCATTATAGGCAAGAACGGCGCCGGCAAAAGCACTTTGCTCAAACTTCTCAGTCGTGTCACGGCTCCCACTACAGGCAAAATCTACACCAAAGGCCGCATTGCTTCCCTACTCGAAGTCGGCACCGGATTCCATCCTGAACTCACTGGTCGTGAAAACATTTATATGAACGGTTGTATCCTCGGAATGAAACGTTGGGAAATCGACAAAAAACTCGATGAGATAGTAGACTTCAGCGGCTGCGAGCGATACATTGACACTCCTGTAAAGCGTTATAGTAGCGGTATGATGGTCCGCCTTGGATTCGCTGTCGCCGCCCACCTTGACCCTGAAATTCTTGTAGTTGATGAAGTCCTCGCCGTTGGCGATGCCGAGTTCCAAAAGAAAGCAATTGGCAAAATGCAGGATGTCAGCAAAGGCCAAGGGAGAACGGTTCTTTTTGTGAGTCACAATATGGCAGCTGTAAAGAGTCTTTGCGGAAATGGAACCGTTCTTGAAAACGGTGAAATAGCCATTAATAGCAATATTGATGACGCTCTTACTTACTATATGCGAATTACTGCAGGGGATAATAATTCTACTAATCCTATAATCAGTCATATCACAAAAAAAGAACCATACATTTCAATATCAGATATTCGTATTAATGGTACAAATTTATCAAAAAGCCTAATTAAACCCAATCAATGTGATATGGATGTGGAAATATATGGCAATACTTCACTGCCCTTTACAGGCAACATAAAACTCATTTTTAAGACAATGGATAACAATCCTCTGGCAGCTCTTGCCGAGTCTACGTACAAGGGGCAAATACTACACTTCGATAAAGGGTTTTTCAATATTAAAAAAAGAATACAACTACCTCGCTTCTTAAATGCAGGCGACTGCAAACTCGATCTTCTTTTATACAATAAGGACACGCACTTTTTTGAGGCACGGAATTGTGCATATGTTCATATGATGGGAAATTTTGAAAATACAGGATTACCCTTAAACGTTAACTATGAGGGATTCCTCGGTCTAGATGCAATTGACTTATGAGACGCTTTTTTGAATGTCTTGTTCCTAATACCACCTGCAACCTTAAATGCAGTTACTGTTATTTAATTCAACAAGGTAGGCGTACAAATAAAAAGGCCGTATTCGATTACCCTCCTGAAATAATCGGTAAAGCTTTAAGACAATCCCGGGTCGGTGGTGTTTGTTTAATATCAATGACTGCCAGTGGGGAAACATTATTACCCCCAGAAATGCCTGATATAGTATATTGTGTTCTTAAAGAGGGGCATTTTGTAAATATTACCACGAATGGCACCTTGACTACTCAGATAATTAATCTGCTGAAAAAAACAGAAGGATACCATTCTCATTTACACATATCTTTTTCTCTACACTATACTGAATTGATTCGTACTAATCTATTAGATACTTTTTTCCAAAACATCAATATAGTACGAGAGTGTGGTTGTTCTATACTAGTTCAAATAAATTTAGTTGACGAATATATTCCATACTGGGATGAAATCAAAAAAAAATGTATAGAAAAGGTAGGGGCTCCTCCACAAGTCGCACTTACACGCAGGGAAGATGGAACTAATTATTCGATTTTGACTGAACTCAGCCAAGACGAGTATATACAAATCGGGAAACAGATGGACTCACCTTTATTTGAATGTACCGTAAAAAACTTTAATGTCAAAAGAAAAGAATATTGCTATGCTGGCTATTGGTCAGGCAATTTATTTCTTGACTCAGGCATTATGAAGAGTTGTTATGGACAAGGAATAACCCAAAATATTTTTGAGGACATAAATAAACCTATCATTTTTGAACCAATAGGAAATCACTGTGAATGTAAATATTGTATTAACTCATCGCATTTTATTTCCCAAGGAATTATTCCAGAATTGTTACCGACCCTCTCATATGGAGAATTAAGGGACAGAAGTAATGCAAGTTGGTACAATTATGAGATGAGAAATTTTTTATATAAACAGTTTGAGGATACAAACAAACAATTATCATTTATTCATAAGTACTTTTTCAAAATCAAGAAATCATATAACCAATCATCATTCAAAAAAATAATAAAATTCTTAAAGGCTATAATGATTAAAGTATGGAAATAAAAACAAATAATCATAACCACATATTATTAAAATCATCTTTTATTAATTTAATAACAAATGACTACATTTTTTTAGATCTTCCTTACTATCCAAACGTTGGAGATGTACTGATTTGGGAAGCCTCATTACAACTTCTGAAGAGAATCAAGCATCATTGTTTATATTATTGCAGTGTAGAAACATACAGAAAACCTCATATAAAAAAAGATACAATATTATTGTTTTCAGGAGGTGGAAACTTTGGTGATTTATGGGAAAAGCATCAACCTTTTCGACATCGTGTAATGGAAGATTTCCCTGACAATCCCATAGTCCAGTTGCCTCAAAGTGTATGGTTTGAAAACGAAAATAATCTAAAAAAAGACGTACACTGCTATGAAAACCACAAAGGAAGTGTTACAATCTGCGTGCGAGATAAACAATCATTTGACATTATTCAAAACAACTACAATAATATAAAAACCTTGTTGGTGCCAGACTTGGTTTTAACCTTGGACATAGACAAAGTTTTGAAAAGAAACAGAATTAAAAGAATACAAGGGGGAGGTACTCTTTATTTTAAAAGAGACGACAAAGAATTCGTCGAAAATAGTATAAATATCAACTATGATGCAGAAGGTGATTGGCCCTGCAGGAGTCAAGAGATAAAATCGGTTAACATATACAATAGGCTTATGCATCAATTAATTAAACTTCACGTTCCAGAATATATTAGATTAAAAATAACCAACCTGTATTACCGGTATATTATCAAGGACGCTTTTTTACGCAATGGTATTAGTTTCTTGATGCCATATCGCGAAATATATGCAACAAGACTTCACGCCGCTATTCTTGCTTGGCTAATCGGGAAAAAAGTATATATGATTGACAACACATACCATAAGTGTTCTGGTGTATATGAATTATGGATGAAAGATTTTGAAAACATCTCATTGATATGAAAGTATCTATTATCATTCCAGTATACAATGTCTCTGACTATGTCGAGCGTTGCATCAATTCAGTCATAAATCAAACCTATACTGATTTAGAGTGTATAATCGTTGATGACTGCACTCCAGATGACAGCATCGAGAAATGCGAGAAGATTATTTCCGATTATATCGGGCCTATAGAGTTCCGGGTTTTGCATCATAAACGAAATAGTGGTTTATCTGCAAGCCGTAATACCGCAACGAGAGCAGCAACGGGAGATTTTGTTTTTTATTTGGATAGTGATGATTGGATTAGCGACAACTGTATCCAAAGAATGGTGGATTTCGTGAAAGAGGATGATGGCGTTGAAATGGTCATGGGGGGTATTGAAAGGGTTGGTGATGATATTCAATGGAATAATTTTCTTCACGAAGGCATCTATACATCGCACTTTATTGAATATGCATGCCAATATAAGATATACACAATGGCATGGAATAAACTAATCAGAAAAGACTTTATAAAGAAAAACAATCTTTTTTTTAAAGAAGGATTATTACACGAAGATATCTTATGGAGTATTCAAATGGCTTGTTATCTCAAAAAAATTGTATCCTTAAATGAAACAACTTATTATTATAGAATACGAAAAGGTTCCATACAAACTAACGAATCGTATGAATTCCATCATAATCATCTGAGCAATGTAAAAATTAGTCTAATAGATTTTGTTTTTAGCAAGGGTTTTTCTAAAAACAAGGTATTGTTTGATTTTATTACCAGAGATATTCCAGAATATTTGTGTTGTCAGAGATACTTAGCTGTCCCTTTTTATAAAAAATATAGAGAGTGTAAATATTGGTCTCTCCGTCAGCAAAAATGTTTCGGATTATCACACAGATTGTTACTTCTTTCATTAAATAGATACCTGCCAAAGTGTATCGGTTTAAGATACTATCGTATAATGTATAGATTATTTTTTTGATGACAGTCCTTTTTGACCACCAGGCTTTTGAAATGCAACGCTTCGGCGGAGTGTCGCATTCGTATGCAGAGCTTATAAAGCATCTAAAGCTAGACGGATGTGATTGCAGAATAGGAATTAAAGAAAGTGATAATGTACACTTTCAAGGAGAGCATATTAAACCATTGCACTATATTCACAATCGATTTTGGAAAGCAAAAAAAATAATACCCGGACAACGCACATTAACAAGAGCAGCGTTCTCGATTTTGAGTATAAAAAACTATGCATTGGATATCAACAAGGACTACTGTATAAAACTACTTAAACGCCAAAATTTCGATATCTTCGAACCCACTTTCTTCGACCCTTACTTCCTCTCCTACATAAATGGCAAACCTTTCGTACTGACTGTTCATGATATGATTCCTGAACTGTTTCCTCAATATTTCCAAAGGGACGATTTCCAAATTATCAATAAAAACATACTATGTCCTCGGGCATCTGCCATCCACGTACCCTCTCAACAAACCAAAGAAGATCTTGTAAACATTCTTAAGATAAACCCCGACAAAATAACCGTTATCCCTCACGGTGCACCATATATTGCAGTGACACAAACAGAGCCGACAAGATTAATAGATCAACCATATATTCTTTTTGTTGGTGAGCGTGGCGGATATAAAAACTTTGATTTACTCTTACAAGAATTAAAAATAATCGTTCAGTCAATTCCAGAATTGAATCTGTTGTGTACAGGACGACCATTCAATGACGATGAACAAAAGATGCTTGCAGACCTGCACTTGACCGACTACGTGCATCATATCTTTGCCAACGACAATAACTTCTATTCCCTATATCACAATGCAATTGCATTTGTTTATCCGTCTGCATACGAAGGTTTTGGAATACCGATTCTTGAAGCTTGGTCATGTGAATGTCCTGTATTGTTAAACAACGCAAGCTGTTTTCCCGAAGTGGGTGGCAATGCGGCAATTTTTTTTGACATAAACAGACGGGGCGAATTAGCAGAACAACTAATTTATTTGTACCAAGCACCTAAAGAATCCAGAGATAACATTATCTCCAAAGGCAAAGAACGCCTAAAAATCTTTAGCTGGGAAAACTCCGCAAAACAATTGAAACGAATCTACGAAAATATACTCTAACCATAATGTAAGCATATTCTCCCCTCACTCTATCCTCCCCTTAGGCTCGTTCAACCATACTCTTTTAGTATTCGAACAATTTGGGTAGAGGCGTGAATAGAACGAAAGGAAATCAAGAGTAGTGACTAATAATCCTTATAAACGACCATCATATACCATGAAACTCTCTATAATCATTCCCACTTTCAATAGTGCCAATACGCTACGAAGGGCACTTGACAGTATTATCGGTCAGACCTTAAATGATTTGGAGGTACTGATTATGGATGGAGTATCAACTGACCAGACTCTTGATATTGCAAAAACTTACAATGACAATCGGATCCGCATTTTCTCCGAACCCGACAATGGTGTGTATGATGCAATGAACAAAGGCATTGATAAAGCATCCGGAGAATGGCTGTATTTTCTCGGAAGTGATGACTATCTTTTTTCTAAAGACGTTTTATCCAAGGTATTTGAAAAAAAATTGGATGGCATAGATATTTTATATGGAGATGTATGTGCTCCTCAATTAGACAAACGACATTATGGCGAATGGTCAATTGAAACTTTACCCTACAACAGATGTCATCAGGCAATCTTCTATAGAAAAAAAATATTCGAAATGACAGGACTATATAATCTCAAATATTCAGTTTTGGCGGATTATGCCATAAACCTTCAATGGTTTTTAAGAAGAGATATTAAGAATTTATATTGTCCTATTAGTATAGCTTCATTTACACCAGGTGGATATAGCGAAATTATTTTCGATGATGCTTTTTATGAAGACTATGAAATGATTCTATTCCGCTATGGATTTAGACGTTTCGATTTAAACAAAAAAATAGATATTGTCTATTCTATATACAATAAAAGCACAAACGTTTTCAGCAGAGCATTTTACTTCATATTACACAAATGCTTAATTACATACAGACTAATATCTATCCGTTAATATATCAATAGAGATATTCAATCCTCAACCCAAACATGCGGCAAATGAATCGATTTCATAGAGCTCTTTGAAAAAATGTCCATATGAAGTCTTCGAAAGTTAATAAATCTTCTGAATACGAAAACGGATTGGTTTCAATTGCCATTCCTGCATATAAAAGAACATATCTTGCAGAGGCAATTGAGAGCGCTTTAAATCAGACATACAATAATATTGAATTAATCATAGTCAACGATCATTCTCCTTACGATTTGGACAGTGTTGTAGGCCAGTATGATGACAAAAGGATAAGATATTATAAAAACAGAAGGAATTTAGGGAGGCGAAGTATTGTATACAACTGGAACCGATGTATAGATTATGCCAAAGGTGAATTTTTTGTTTTATTATGTGATGACGATGTACTAATGCCCAATTTTGTCAGTGATTTGTTAAAGTTGGCGGCCAAGTATCCTAAATGTAATGTGTTTCACGCAAGGAAAATCGAAAAAGATGAGAATACGGGATCATTAACCAACACTCCAGGTTGGCCAGAGTTCGAAGAGTATGAGTCTTTTATAAAACAATACTTTAACAACAACAGGAGACATACTATTTCCGAGTTTATGTACAGAACGTCAACTATCAAGAGAATAAAATATAAAGTGTTTCCTGTAGGTTTTTATTCCGATGACGTTTCTTTGATACAGTTTTCAATAGATGGTGGCATTGCTTCATCTAATGAGAGTCTTTTAATGTTCCGTTTTTCCGATGAACACATATCTTCAAATGGTAATTATAATATCGGTAAAGTTCGTGCTATGAGGAAATATCTTAGGTGGATAAAGAGGAACTCTTGCTGTAAAAAATATTACACAACAAAAAAAGAACAAGAAACAAGTATTGCTATTGAATATTTCCTTAAATGTAATGGACTAAAAAAAATATTCACCATTCCCTATTTACCTTGGACTCGTACAAATCTACGAATAATCCGGAGGGAATTATATAAAATGATTTTGAATTAAGGTATAGCCATATAGAATTCAAACATATACAATATTTGATTATCTATGAATAAAGAAAGAATCATTGTTTCATTGACATCTTGGGAAAAACGTTTCAGTAATATTCCTGCTGTTCTTGATACAATATTTTGTCAAACAAGACCTCCCGACCTGATTGTTCTTAATTTGAACGAAGACGAAATCGTTCCAGATTATGTAAATGAATACTTGACTACTTATAACGTTATTATCAATCGAGTCCCATATAAAAAAGTATACAAAAAAATAATCCCCACACTAAAACTCTATCCTAACGATTGCATTATCGGTATTGATGATGATTGGCTATATCCACCAACAATGATTGAAGATTTATGGAATACACACATTAAGTATCCTAATA
>JAEEGL010331709.1_pt1 | contig 22195 bp, 17 predicted proteins | sample 9134231 | NCBI WGS metagenome assembly JAEEGL01 (sample SAMN16246548, study PRJNA631951) | gut metagenome | biome: gut microbiome; feature: rumen; material: fiber-attached | host: Bos | place: Iran: Karaj | collected 2018-10 | reverse complement strand
TTTGGATTACAAACTTATAGAAGATGAAGACAGGGATTTTGTTTCATATAACTCAAATGTAGATAAAGATATACAGATTGAATCGGAAATAGACGGGCTTTTTTATTCAGAAGAAAATGAAAATTTAAGAACAACCCCTGATGATATAGAGATAAACAATGTTATCATGTTGGTATGGTCATGTATAATAGCTTTTCTGGTCATACTGCAGCTACATTAAAGTATAGTGGTAACAATATAATGAATTTGGTTTTAATTGCTGTAAATGCGAATATTACTGACAGCTCTTTGCTTTCGGGGTATTATTCGAATTATTATGATAAGAATCTATTTTTTACATATACAAGTGAAATTGGAACATGTTATAGTTTTTGATTTATAACAAGGATCATACGACATAGGTTTTTAATGTGGGAAAAGAAATAATAATAATTGGAGCAGGGGCAGCGGGGCTCATGGCTGCGGCTGCTGCGGGGGAGACACTGAATGCGGGACGTGCTGCGGGGGCTGCTCACATCACTGTGTTGGAAAAAAATGAAAAAGCCGGAAAAAAGATATATATCACGGGCAAGGGAAGGTGCAATTTTACCAACGCATGTGATACGGAAGATTTCTTTGGAAACGTTGTATCTCATGCGAAGTTTTTGTACAGTGCGATATACGGATTTACATCGCAGGATGCGATGGATTTTTTTGAGGGCAACGGTCTTGTGATAAAGACGGAGCGTGGAAACCGTGTGTTTCCGGCAAGCGATCATGCTTCGGACGTCACCAGAACACTGGTGAATGTCTGCAAAAAGAGAGGTGTTGATATCCGCTGCAACACAGAAGTTGTCGAAATTTTGAGAGAGGAATCTGCTTCTGATGAGAAGGGAATTAAGAGCAGGATTATCGGCGTAAAAGTAAGAAGTGTTGAAGGCAAAGGTAAAACAGAGGAACTGCATGCTGATGCCGTGATAATAGCTACGGGCGGTCTGTCATATCAGAGCACCGGTTCTACAGGAGACGGTTACAGATTTGCAAGAGAAATGTCTCACAGAGTAACGGATCTAAGACCTGCTCTGATTCCCTTAAATGCCGCAGAGAGTTTTTGCGCAGAATTAAGCGGCCTTTCTTTGAAAAACATATCGATCCGTATAATGCGTGAAAAGAAAAAATTGTATGAAGATTTCGGAGAAATGTTGTTTACGCATTTTGGGGTCAGCGGACCGGTGATCTTATCAGGTTCTTCATATGTGGTAAAGGAACTCGAAAAAGGAGAACTCGATCTTTTCATAGATTTGAAACCGGCAATACCTGCTGACGAACTTGAGCAGAGATTATTACGAGAGTTTTCGGATAACATAAACAAAAATATTGATAATATGTTTGGTTCACTGGTGCCGAAAAAACTGACTGAGCCGGTGCTGATGCAGGCAAAGATCCCCGCGGGCAGAGTGTGCAGGGACGTTACCGTGGCAGAGCGAAAAGCCATAGTTCAGGCACTTAAAAGCTTTCATCTGACTATTACCTCAGCGAGAAACATAAATGAAGCGATCATTACTTCCGGAGGAGTTGACGTCAGAGACATAAACCCCTCCACAATGGAGTCAAAGATAGTGAAGGGACTGTTCTTTGCCGGTGAGCTCATAGACGTGGATGCCCTGACCGGTGGATACAACCTCCAAATAGCCTGGTCTACCGGGCATCTTGCGGGGATATCGGCTGCGGAGAGTGTGTTTTAGATATGCGGGTGTTTCAACAAACTACCGGCGCAAAGCTATGCCGGGTTACCCCGAGCCTTTGACGGCGCTTTTTGAATGTCAACGGCTCGGGGGAAGCCGGTATAGATTTGAGCCGGGGGATTATGGAATAAGTATCAGGAGGCGAAAAATGGCAATAAACATAGCGATAGACGGCCCTGCGGGAGCAGGCAAGAGCACGATAGCGAAGATGATAGCTTCAAAGTATTCTTTTATCTATGTTGACACAGGCGCAATGTACAGGACAATGGCTCTGTTCTACCTGCGTCAGGGCACGGATGTGTCCGATGAGGCAGCCGTTTCAGGGCTTTGCGATGACATTAAGGTGGATATACAGTATATCGGAGGCAAACAGCATCTCATCCTAAACGGAGAGGATGTGACCGACCTCATCAGGACAGAGGAGGTGGGCAATACAGCCTCTAAAATATCCGTTTTCGGAGCAGTCAGGGAGAAGCTGGTGAATCTTCAAAAGGAACTGGCGAAGACAACAGATGTAGTCATGGACGGCAGGGACATTGGTACAGTGGTGCTGCCGGATGCCAGAGTTAAGATCTATCTTACCGCTTCCGTGGAGACCAGGGCAAAGAGACGTTTCGACGAGCTGAAAGCCAAGGGAGAGACACCCAATCTTTCTACCATAGAGGAAGATATCCGCATTAGAGACGAGAGGGATATGACCAGGGAGATCTCACCCTTACGAAAGGCTGATGATGCGGTGGAGGTGGATTCCTCAGCCATGACCATAGACGAGGTCGTAGACGCCATATCAGACATCATCGAGGATCGCTTATAGAAAGAGATATTTATGGAAGTAGAGGTTGCAAAGAGCGCAGGCTTCTGTTTTGGTGTGAAGCGTGCCGTGGACATGTGTTACGACAGTGCCGGAGATGACAGCAAGGTATACACGCTGGGGCCCATAATACACAATGACGAAGTCGTGAACGAGCTTGAGAGCAGGGGAGTTCATGCGGTAAAAGAAGACGAGATTAAAGAGCTTAAGGGTGACGGACTCATGATCATCAGGTCCCACGGTGTTTCGGAAGCGGTGGAGAACAGTCTTTCTGATATGGGATTTGAGATAAAGGATGCCACCTGTCCCTTCGTGAAGAAGATCCACAGGATCGTGGACGAGTATTCGCGTAAAGGATATTTTATCCTGGTGACAGGAGATGAGGCTCATCCGGAGGTCGCAGGTATCTGCGGACATTGCTCCACAGACAGTATAGCAGTGGTTTCAGATGAGGAACAACTGGATAAGGTGCTGCGGGGAGGCGGTGAAAAACTGCTGGTTGTGTCCCAGACAACATTTAATTTAAAAAAATTTAAATATTTTGTTGAAATTATAGAAAAAAAAGGGTATTATAAGACGGTGTATATTCAAAACACCATATGTAATGCCACTGAAGAGCGGCAGAACGAGGCGGAGAGGCTTTCCAAAACCTGTGACAGTATGATCGTGATAGGCGACAGGAACAGCTCAAACTCCAAAAAGCTGTTTGGAATATGTGCGGACAATTGTGAGAATACTTTTTTTATTCAGACGCTGGATGACCTTATTCCGGATTCCGGTGCACTGCATGGAAAGGTAGGTATCACGGCAGGGGCATCCACCCCAAATAATATTATTCAGGAGGTTTCAAGGTATGTCAGAGATGAACTTTGAACAAATGCTTGATAGTTACAACAAGACTATCAGGAACAACGAAATTGTAGAAGGAGAGGTCATTTCTGTCAAGCCGGATGAGATAGTGCTTAATATCGGCTACAAGGCAGACGGCATTATCAGCCGCAATGAATATTCAAATGATTCAACGCTTGACCTCACCACGGTTGTAAAGCCGGGAGACAAGATGGAGGCCAAGGTAAAGCGCGTTAACGACGGCGAAGGTCAGGTTATCCTGTCTTACAGAGCTCTTGCAGCTGAGAAAGGTTCCAAGAAACTCGAGGAAGCTTACGAGAACAAAGAGGTGCTCACAGCAAAGGTTATCACTGCACTGGCAGGTGGTCTTTCTGTGGAGGTTGACGGTGCGAGGGTATTCATACCGGCTTCACTGGTTTCAGACAGCTTCGAGCGTGATCTCAAGAAATACGAGGGCACGGACATCGATTTTGTCATCACAGAGTTCAATCCGAAGCGTCGTCGCATCATAGGCGATCGCAAGCAGCTTTTGGTTGCTGAGAAGGCTAAGCTTCAGGAAGAGCTCTTCTCATCAATCTCAGTAGGAGATGTTGTAGAGGGTGTTGTAAAGAACATCACCGATTTCGGTGCTTTCATCGATCTCGGCGGAGCAGACGGACTTCTCCATATCTCAGAGATGTCTTGGGGCAGGGTTGAGAATCCCAAGAAGGTTCTGAAGGTTGGCGATCAGGTTCGCGCATTCATCAAGGAGATCAAGGGAGCAAAGATCGCTCTTTCACGCAAGTTCCCGGATGAGAATCCCTGGAAAGATGCATCAGAGAGATTTGCAGTGGGCACTGTACTGAAGGGCACAGTTGCACGTATGACAGATTTCGGTGCATTCGTTGAGGTGGCACCGGGCATTGATGCACTTCTCCATGTTTCACAGATCGCACATGAGCATGTTGATAAGCCGTCCGATGTTTTGAAGGTTGGACAGGAGATCGAGGCAAAGGTTCTGGATTTCTCTGAGGATGATAAGAAGATATCAATCTCTATCAAGGCGCTGACTGAGCCGCCTGTATCTGAGGAGACAGCAGAGGCTGAAGCTACAGAGAGCACGGAAGAGACTGCAGAATAAAAGTACTATATGACCGGTTGTCTGAATATTCGATAGCCGGTCTTTTTAAATATCTACTCCGGAGGCAGCATGGACAATTACGAAAAATTCAAAAAAGATGTTTACCAGCTCACCAAGATCGACCTTAATGCCTACAAGGAAAAGCAGATGAGACGCAGGATCGATACCCTGATCTCTAAAAACGCCTGTAAGTCATATGATGAGTATGTGAAACTGATCTCATCAGACAAGGTGAAGTTTGACGAGTTCGTAAACTTCCTGACTATCAATGTTTCGGAGTTTTATCGTAATCCCGAGCAATGGGTTGTTTTGGAAAATGAGGTTTTTCCGCAGCTCATATCAAAGTTTGGCAGGAGACTTACCATCTGGTCGGCTGCATGCTCCACGGGAGATGAGCCTTACTCGCTGGTGATGGCACTTTCAAGGCATATTCCCTTGAGTGGTATCAAGATCATAGCCACGGATATTGACAAGCAGGTGCTGGAAAAGGCCAAAGTCGGTCTTTATAATGAGAAGAGCATTGCTGCTGTGCCCGACGAGTTCAAGAGAAAGTATTTTCAGAAGGTGGGACCTTCGTATCAGATTTCGGAAGATATCAAAAAGTGTGTTGAGTTCAGAGAACATAATCTTTTGAGGGATACTTATCCGTCGCATTGCCATCTTATCGTATGCCGCAATGTGGTCATCTATTTTACGGACGAGGCAAAGGACGGTATTTACAGAAAATTCCACGATTCCCTTGAGAGCGGCGGATCTCTTTTTATCGGATCTACTGAGCAGATCATCAATTACAAAGAACTTGGTTTTCAGAGAGCAAAGTCATTTTTCTTTACCAAGCCGTGATTGATGATACATTATAGAATGGATCGGGCAGGAGCTCTTGTTCCTGCCTGTTTTTTTGGAGGATTTTTTGCATGGCAAAGACATTTAGGGGCGGTGTGCATCCATATGAAGGAAAGGAACTGACGGAAGACAAGCCGGTTGTGCCTTATGAGCCTAAGGGACTTATGGTATATCCCTTGTCTCAGCATATCGGTGCTCCTGCGGTTCCTTGTGTTAATAAGGGTGACCGTGTGCTGCGCGGTCAGAAGATCGCGGAGGCAGGAGGCTTTGTATCAGCTGCCATATTTTCTTCTGTCAGCGGTACTGTGCAGAGTATTGCACCTCACAGGGTTGCAAACGGAGACATGGTAAGTTCCATTATCATACAAAATGACGGGCTATACGAGGAAGTTATCTTCGATGTGGCGGCGGATCCCTATATATTGAGCGAGGAGGAGATCATCGGCAAGATCAAAGATGCCGGTATCGTGGGCATGGGCGGAGCCGGTTTCCCCACACATGTGAAGCTGTCACCCAAAGAGCCTGCCAAGATCGACCATATCATAGCGAACTGTTCGGAGTGTGAGCCGTATCTGACCAGTGATTACAGGCAGATGATAGACGATCCGGGAAGCCTTGTGGAAGGCATGAAACTGATCCTCACCGTATTCAGGAAAGCAAAGGGAGTATTCGCCATAGAAGATAATAAACCTGCAGCTATCGAGGCTGTCAGCGAACTCATAAAAGGCGAGCGCCGCATGGAGATCTGTGTCTTAAAGACCAAGTATCCGCAGGGCGGTGAGAGACAGCTGATAAAGGCAGTTACCGGCAGGGAAGTCAACTCGAAGATGCTGCCGGCAGATGCCGGCTGCATAGTGGATAATGTGGCAACCTTGGTAGCAGTATTCAACGCTGTCAAATACGGCAGACCTATCATGAACAGACTGTTCACAGTGTCCGGAGATGCCATAGAAGATCCTAAAAACTACCTTGTGTACACAGGAACCTCCATGAAGGAGCTTTTGGAAGAGGCGGGTAACGATCCGGAGAAAACGGCAAAATACATCTCCGGAGGTCCCATGATGGGATTTGCCATGTTTGATACCGATGTTCCCATCACCAAGACAAACTCATCCATTCTGGCATTTACTGAAGATGAGGTTTCAAAGAATAAGACCACAGCCTGCATCAACTGCGGCAAATGTGTTGAGGTATGCCCGGAGAGGCTGGTGCCCTCACGTCTTGCCAAGATGGCTGATCACGGTGATGCTGCTGGTTTTGAAAAATGGTACGGTCTGGAATGTATAGAATGCGGCAGCTGCAGCTTTATATGTCCTGCCAAGAGACCGTTGGCCCAGTCGATCCGCATTATGAAGCGTTCTGTTCTGGCAGCCAAGAGAAAGAAATAAGGGGGAAAAGATTTTGAGCAGACTTAACATATCGTCTTCACCGCATGTAAGATCGCGTGAGACAACGAGTTTCATAATGCTGATAGTCATAATAGCCCTTCTGCCCACATCTGTATTCGGTATTTATAATTTTGGTCTCCGGGCTTTGATACATATGCTGATATCTGTGGCGACTGCTGTACTGTGTGAGTTTCTGATGAATAAGATCAGAAAACAGCCGGTCACCGTAGGTGATCTTTCCGCTGTCGTGACAGGCCTCATGCTGGCACTTAATGTACCTGTCGCTCTGCCGTTCTGGGAGACTGCTTTGGGCAGCGCCTTTGCCATAGTGATCGTGAAGATGCTCTTCGGAGGACTGGGACAGAACTTCATGAACCCTGCACTGGCAGGCAGATGTTTTCTGGTGATCGCCTTTGCGGCGGATATGACCAACTTTAACTGTGATGCATATTCGGGAGCGACACCTCTTGCATCCATCAGGGCAGGTGAGAGTGTCAATGTTATGAACATGCTGATCGGTAAGACCGGCGGAGCCATAGGAGAGACCAGTGCACTGTGCATTCTGTTGGGTGCCATCATCATGATACTCTTCGGAGTCATCGATCTTTCCATTCCTGCGGGATATATCATCTCATTCGTGCTGTTTATGGGAGTTTTCGGAGGACACGGATTTGACTCAACATACCTTGTGGCAGAGCTCTGCGGTGGCGGTCTCATGTTAGGTGTATTCTTCATGGCAACTGATTATGTCACAAGCCCCATAACGCCTGTAGGCCGCATAGTATACGGTGTATGCTGCGGTGTCCTGACAGGCCTTTTCAGATGCTTCGGAGCGAATGCCGACGGCGTATCTTTTGCCATTATACTCAGCAACCTCATGGTTCCGGTCATTGAGAAGATCACTGTACCGACTGCATTCGGAGTTGTCAGGGTAAGGGAGGTAAAGAAAGATGAAAAAAACAATTCATGACACCCTGATACTCGCGGTGTTAACTCTGGTGCTGGGACTGGTGCTGGGAGCGGTGTATAATATTACAAAAGATCCGATTGCGGCAGCGGAAGCAGAGACCCGACAGGCAGCATTTAAGGAAGTGTTTGATGACGCGGATTCATTTGAGGAGCTTGAGGGCTTTGACAGCGGGAAAGCGACCGCGTTTGTGACAGGAAAAGGCTTCAAGGATTCCATAGACGATATCGTGACGGCAAAAGCAGCATCAGGTGAGAAGCTGGGCTATATCATCACTGTGACAGCAAAGGACGGTTCACAGGGGACCATCACATTTTCAGTCGGTATCAGAAATGACGGAACCGTCAACGGTTATTCTGTGACGGATATCGCCGAGACACCGGGACTGGGGATGAAGGCTACGGAAGATGATTTCGCATCACAGTTCAGGGATAAGCTTGTCACGGTATTTAATGTTGTGAAGCAGGCGCCGGCTTCGGATGACGAGATTGAGGCGATATCCGGTGCCACCATCACTTCAAAGGCTGTTGCAAACGGTGTGAATGCCGTGGTAGCGTACTTTGGAGAATTTCTGATGGGAGGTGAGTGACATGGCTGATATACAGAACATAGAGACTTTGGAGCCTGTGGAGAGACAACAGAATGTTTACGCAGAGCGTCTCTTCAACGGACTCATAAAAGAAAATCCCACCTTCGTGCTGATGCTGGGAATGTGTCCTACTCTGGCAGTGACTTCATCGGCCATGAACGGACTCGGAATGGGTCTTTCCACCACGGCGGTATTGATATTCTCTAATCTTTTGATATCAATGCTCAGAAAGATAATACCTGACGGAGTCAGAATGCCCGCCTTTATCGTGATAGTAGCGTCTCTGGTGACGGTGGTGGAATTCCTGATGAAGGCATATCTGCCTGCTCTGTCGGTAAGCCTTGGCGTTTATATACCGCTTATAGTCGTAAACTGTATCATATTAGGCAGAGCGGAAAGCTATGCTTCCAAAAATCCTGTGCTGCCTTCCGTGTTTGACGGTATAGGCATGGGACTGGGATTCACTTTTGGTCTGACATGTATAGGTGTTGTCAGAGAGATCTTAGGTGCAGGACAGTTCTTTGGGATCCAGGTGTTGTCGTTGAACTGGTTTACACCGGCTGCGATATTCATCATGGCACCCGGCGCATTTCTGGTGCTGGCATTTCTGGTAGCTATTATGAATGTGGTGAGGGAGAAGATGGATTCCAAGGGTAAGCCCCTTGCCGCTCCGGCAGGCTGTATCACCGGTGACTGTGCAGGCTGCGCCAGTGCAGCATTCTGTGGAGGAAAGTCTGCAATTTCCGAAACCACCAGAAAGGTAAATACAGTAAAGAAGCCGGAGAAGATCAGACAAAAAGCTGAAGTATCTGAAGATATCAATGCTGATAATGCGGTAACAGGTAATGAAGATACCGAAGGAAAGGAGAGTGACGATCAATGAAAACATTATTGATGATAGCGGTCGGTTCAGCCATTATTAATAATGTGGTTTTGAGCCAGTTCTTAGGCATCTGTCCTTTCCTCGGAGTTTCCAAGAAGACTGAAACAGCGGCAGGAATGGGCGGTGCGGTAATATTCGTCATCACCATATCCAGCTTTGTGACTGCGGTTATCTACAAGTTTATCCTGAACAACACGGCTTTGCAGGAGAAGGGCATTGACCTGACTTATCTTAAGACTATTGTGTTTATACTGGTCATAGCCTGCCTTGTACAGTTTGTGGAGATGTTCCTCAAAAAGAAGATACCGTCACTCTACGGTTCCCTGGGCGTTTATCTGCCCCTAATCACCACTAACTGTGCAGTTTTGGGTGTTGCTCTTACCAATGTGACCAAAGAGTACAATATTCTGGAGAGCACCGTGAACGGTCTTGCAACGGCAGTAGGATTTTTCATTTCCATTGTGCTGATGGCGGGTATCCGTGAGAAGATGGAGTACAATGACATACCGAAACCCTTTAAGGGTACTGCTTCCGTTCTGCTGGCAGCAGCTCTTATGTCTATCGCATTCATGGGATTCTCCGGTATGAGCCTGTAGATCTGACTTTTGTATTTTTTTGGATAAAGATCAATAATTTAAAGGCTCCCCCTTTGGGGGAGCTGTCGGTGAAACCGACTGAGGGGGAATTTCATGGATATAACATCGATATTAGCTGCAGCAGTAGTAGTAGGCTGCATCGGAATCATAATAGGCCTTTTCTTAGGCGTTGCCAGCGAGAAGCTGAAGGTTGAGGTAGATCCCAGGGAAGAGGCGATATTATCAGTTCTGCCGGGTAACAACTGCGGAGGCTGCGGTTACCCCGGATGCAGCGGACTGGCGGCTGCTATAGTGAAGGGTGAAGCGCCGGTGAATCAGTGTCCGGTGGGTGGCGACCCTGTCGCCTCAAAGGTTGCGGACATTATGGGTGTTGAAGCCGGCAGCTCCGTCAGGATGACTGCTTTTGTAAAATGTGGCGGAAACTGCGATAAGGCAGGAAAACTCTATGATTATACAGGTGTCATGGACTGTGTTGCGGCGGCGGCTTCATCAGGCGGCGGACCGAAATCCTGCGATGACGGATGTCTGGGCTTCGGAACCTGCGTTAAAACCTGTCCTTTTGATGCCATTCATGTGATAGACGGTATCGCAGTTGTGGACAGCAATGCCTGCAAGGCCTGCGGAAAGTGCGTTGCGGCATGTCCCAAGCATCTGATCACTCTGATACCTTATGAGTCAAAATACGCGGTAAACTGCAGCACAAATAATAAGGGTAAGGCTGTCATGGATACTTGTACGGCAGGCTGCATAGGCTGCGGTCTCTGCGCAAAGACCTGTCCTAACGGAGCGGTCATATTTGAAAATAACATTGCGGTTATAGATCAGGAAAAATGCGAACAGTGCGGCAAGTGTGCTGAGAAATGTCCGAGACACTGCATCATCGCCAGAGCTGTATAAGAGTATCGGGTTTTGGAAAACATCGGCAGAGCCGTATGGGAGTATCGGGTTTTGGAGAATTATCCCCCGGGATACAGTTTTATACTGTATTTCGGGGGCTTTTTTTGTTGCATGACAGAGGACAGAAATGGTATAATTCTACTGTAGATTTTTTTTCAGAGAAGTTCTTTCGTAGTGAAGAATTATGAACCATTTGATGGAAGGGTATGTTTTTTCAGATCAGAGGAGTATCAATATGAGATCGATGAGGAGATTGACGGTGCTCATACTGGCTATGGTGATGGTGATACCGAATACCGGTAACATCATGCTGGGAGCAGCTACGGCAAAGGCTACCACATTGAGGCTTGAGCAGACAGAAGGCACTGCAACGCTAAAGAACGCCAATGGTATAGCCAAGACCATAAAGGCGGGTATGAAGCTGTACAATGGTGATGACGTAACGACAGATAAGAGCAGCTACGCTTATATAAGCCTTGACGGCACAAAGGCTGTTAAGATGGATGAGAGCTCATCTGTCAGCATCAAGCAGAGTGGTACTCAGAATGAGGTAATGGTCAATTCCGGAAGCCTTATTTTCAATGTGACGGTTCCTTTGACCAAAAAGGAATCTCTCAACATTCGTACATCCACCATGGTGACAGGTGTCAGGGGTACCATAGGCTATGCCAAAAAGATCTCTGAGGAAGAGTCCGAAATCGCGATTCTCGAGGGAAAGGTAGAACTTACATCCATCGACAGCAAGACAGGAAAGAGCAGATCCGTGTTTATATCTGCCGGAGAAAAGGGTGTATGTCGCCGTGTGAAGGCAAAGTTTGAGAAGAACAGTGACCTGCAGGTTCCACAGGCCAAAGCGGAAAAGATCACCGAGGATGATATACCTGACTTTGCGGTCATCGAGATAGGACGCAACCTTGATATCCAGGAGCGTCTCAGAAAAGACGGGGTATTTGATGTTGAGAAGATACTGGCAAGATACAGGACTCTCGGTGATAAGGGAACCTTTATCACCATAGGAACGCCTGTTACACCGAACAGCGTTTCTGCCAATAAACCTGTTTCACCCAATACCGTTTCCGATAACGAAGCCGGAAGCGGCGGAGGTGGCGGCGGTGGTGCAGGCGGCGGAGGTGGCGGTGGCTCCGCTCCAAGTCCTGCTGCAGCACCTTCCATAACTCTTGCAACTGTAAACGGCGGTGGAGTATATGCAGAAGGTGAACCCATAGGCGCACTTTCAGTGACCGCTGAGGTAGATAAAGCCGGTGCCTATACCACCTATCAGTGGTATGTGGCAAACAGCGCTGACGGTGAGGGTACGGCAGTGAGCGGTGCCACGGGTACTACATACACTCCGGATCCTGTACTTGGCACAAGGTATTTTTATTGTGTCGTAAGGTCTAAGGAGTCATCGTCTTCGACTGCAGAATCTCGCAAGGAGACCAACAGGGTTGTGGTAGCTGTAAAGCAGCCTACGACAAAGGTTACGGAAGCGCTGTCTCAACCGGGTGATGCGAATATCGGTTTTACATCCATAACATTAAACCCCGTCAGCCTGGCAAGCGTAGGCTCAATAGACGGCAGTATCAATGAAGCGGGTAGCAAGATAAAGCTGACAGGAGTAAGTCACAGTGCACCGGTTTCTGAGTCACTTCGGGCAGAGACTGTTGTGTTTAACGCCCCGGTTTCCAGCACTTCACCGGTAGAAGGTGAGGTGGAGTATGCAAAATCCCTTACAGCTACAGCACCCACAGATGATGACGAATGGCAGACTGACAGAACCTTTAACGGACTTGCCATGGGTACAGCATATTACTTTTTTGCGAGAGCTGCAGCCACAGGTTCCACATTTGCAGGTGCACCAAGCCGTCCGATTGAGATCTGGACAAAGGCTGCGGATGCGTTTGACGATTACGATTATCCTGCGGATGAAAAGTATCCGTATCTTTCTTTCACGGTAAAATGGGCAAGTGAAGCCGTTTCACCTAATGCTGTAGTAGGGGGAGTCGATATAACGAAGGACGTTGGCAGTATAGAGATTCCTGAGAGTATACCTCTTTATGATATGGATGTAAAAGTAACAGAGATAAGAGGTTTTAGTGATCACGCTGGATGTCCTAATTTAAGCTTTAGCAAAGTTGTTATTCCTGATACAATTGAAAAGATAGGTTATGGTGCGTTCTATCATAGAGAATTGACATCTGTGACTATACCGGATTCCGTCACTGAAATAGGCGAATCAGCATTCAATAGTTGCGACCAGCTTGAGACAGTTGTTATTGGTGATGGTGTAGATATTCTAAGTGAGGGCATTTTTGCCGGGGCATCCAGCCTTAAAAACCTTACGCTCGGAAAGAATATAAAGGTGATAGAAGATAATGCATTTGAACGTTGCGTTGGATTAGAGAGTATAACAATCAGTGATAAAGTTGAGTCGATCGGAACAATGGCATTTTATAAGTGTTCAGGCCTTAAATCCGTTCATTTGGGAAATGGTATTAAAGAAATAGCGGATAGCACATTTGAAGACTGCACAGGCCTTGAAACTGTTGAGTTTGGAGATAATATAACAAAGCTCGGGTATCATGCATTTTATCAATGCGAAAAACTTGATAATGTTGTGCTGAACGAAAAAGTAGAGACGATAGGTGAGGAGGCTTTCAAGAGTTGTTATGGTCTTCAGAGTATCAACTTAAACAAAGGTCTGGTAAGCATTGGAAAATGTTCATTCGCTTCCTGCTCAAATCTCAACGAGATCACGATCCCGTCTACAGTTACTTATGTAAGCGGAAATACCGGAAGTGTTGAAGATACCCTGTTTTACAGTTGGGGAACAGAATGTGGGCTTACCGCAATCTATCTGGCAAAGAGCAGTAAGCCGGCAGATTGGCAGGATGCATGGACTACAAAGAGTGCAGGTGAAACAATACCTGTATACTATTACGAGGAAGATCCGGATGATCCGTCGGTGGTAAGGGTGTATTCGCCGGAGGCAACAAATATGACTGATACAACCCGAGCCACAAGTCTTGCATTTTCTGGTAACGTAAACAATCCTAACTCCAGCGTATATGCGAAGTATATTAATTCGACATTTTTGTCAAAAATGTTAAACAGTGAAAAATATAATACTGTAATAATTCCGGATGATAATATTGCGATATTGAATGCTGATCTTACCATTCCGGAAGGTAAAACGCTGGATATTCAGGGAGATATGGCAACTGAGAATTTCACACCGCAATATGATGGATATAAGAAATATACTCAGACTAACATTCCGCGCGGTACATTGACTAATTTGGGAACTATTTTAGTCAAAGGAAATCTGATCACGTCTAATGAAGAAATGATAATTCGTGATGGCAACGATGTAAATTTTTCGGAAAAATGGTCATCAACAATAAAATCTGATGGAGAGATAGTTGTTTCCGGAAAGATGTCAATTTATTATTCACATCATAATGAAACTTCGTTACAAGTTCTGAATACTTATTACAGTGGTTACAATGGGCTCGAATGTAGGGATCTTACGATCACATCAAGCGGAAATATCGACATTTATGGTATGTATTCATCCGGAGCAGCCGGCCATCATCAAACAAATATTGCCGAAGGTGATATATCAGGCATGAAAGCAGATCAGTTTACGACAGGAGATTACACGACAACATTGTCAAAAACTGCCAATGCTGAGCAAACAGGCAATTTCAAGCTTATATTCGACATAGTTTCAACTGATCATTATCAGTTGCGGATTCTTGATATTGAAGAAAACTATTCGGGAATAATCTATGAAGAGTATTAAAAGTAATTCTTTGGATTATGCTTGACAAAAAAGGAAGTTTAATATGAAATCGGTAAAAAACTTACAGTATTAATACTGGCTGCAGCCATGGTGGTGTCCAATATGAACACCACCATGATCAGTGTCGCTAATGCAATGATTTAATTCGTGATTTTATTGTACATGACGGAGGAATTCGGATCGCATGAGAGTATTCGATACATACAAATTCAATTTGGCGGATAAAGTAGTATTTAAGGCTACAAAGCCATATATAGATGATGTCATGGGGAAGATGGGGCTTTCTTATAAGAACATTGCATTTTTACTAAAGGATTTATCAAGGGATAATGTTGACAGAGTGCTAAAGAAGTTTCCTGATCTGCAAAGATTTGAATTCCATGATAACAGAACAGGCATGGATGATTATGGCTTATCCAGTATTTATGAATGCTGTAATGAGGAAATGTATGTACCGAAGGAATATGAGGAGGATGTTTTTTGTGTGTTTTCCAAGATACCCAGACCGTTTGGTTTTTCGTTTGGAAACATCATATATAGCGGGATTGAGTGGTTTGAAGACTCTGATGATACAATATCGATAGTGGACTGGGACAGGACAGATAATACTTATTGGTCGCACCCTGCATTTATGACAAATCGTATCATGCAGATAAGAGAGTTTGATGACGGATTGAAGAAAAACAGGGTAGCAGTTACGATAGAAGTTACGGCTAAAGATGGTATTAAAGATAGCAGGAGCGTAATAGAAAAACTGGAGCCTTATTTTGGGAAAGAAACAGAATTCGTGAGGGAATGTGCTTTTTCGAAAGAGGAGTACGACAAAAACAGAGAAATCGAAAAACTTCTGACCGAGAAATTTAAAAAGCATGGAGATAGCCTTTTGCCGAAATTTCCGCCGAGGAGACATTTTAAGAAGTCAGATGATGGAATTGACATATGGTTTAGCCCGCCAATCCTGCCGGATGTTGCCAATAAAAAGACAACAGAGAAGGTATTCAAGAATTCAAAATATAAGAGAGTCAAAGGACAGCCGAACTGGCTTCATCTGTATAGATCGTTCGATGATAACGGATATAAATATGATATAGAAATTCAGAAGCTCTCATATAGCAATGAATTCAGGATGTCCATAACGATCTCCGGCTATAATTTCTCGGTCTCCTATCAACACGAAGACTATGAGGTGGAGAAGGAAGGAGAGTCAATAGTGATCATTGAAAAGTTTCGAGATTTTTGTGAAAACAACCTCCGGGAGTTTATTAATGAACTTGTAGAAAACTTTGGAAATACGCCGGAGTGGTTCTTCGCTGAGCAAAGGACACTCTGGGAATCGGGTTCCTAATATTTCAATGAGGCAGGAATGGGAGTAAATCTGAATCTAAAAGCAGGAGGAATATGACCAAAAAAAGTGTTGCAATACTCGATTCGGATCTTATTGTTCCGAAAGAAAAAACTCTTGTGATAGACGGAGATTTTTCTACAGAAAACTTTAATGTAGCTGGTTTTGGAAGGGATGGAAATGTATCATACACACATAGTCGAACAGTTGTACATGGAACGCTTATAAATAATGGTACAATTAAGATTACTGGAAACTTTTATACTGCCAATAATAGGCTTGACTGTGCATATGATGACAATATCAATGATGCTACAGATGTAACGCTTTCATCGACTGTTATATCTGAAAATGGGAAAATGGAGTTATCTAGAAACGGACATCTGACGGTGTTGTATGCGTTTCTGAATAAAGAATCCAACTGGGTTTCTAACTATACAATTAATACAAGAACTGGCATGAGTATTTCTGATATTTCGATCGCTGGTGTTGGCAAGCCGTAAGCATCGTTGTAACAACACTCGGGTAAGCAGCCGGCTTATAGAAGAGGATTCAAAAGAATGAATGAACTACTTTCATCAGCACAAAAAAGAATATCATTTACCCTGTGTATGCTTGTAATGTTCTTTTTGAGCGTGCAGACAGTACATGCTGACATGGGGGCAAAACCATCTATTGATGTTACCATTGAGAACGCACCTGAGGGATACTACGTCGCCTTATTGCGCGGAAGTGACAAAGATCAGGGCGATAACAGTGAACTGTTTTTGAAGGATGTGACTGAGGAATCTGTATATTCTTATTTGGACAATCTCAGCTATAAAGGCTGGTTTTATCACGAATCGCCGGTTGGTACTAATTGTTTTCACTCGAACGAAAGCGACAGGTACGGGTTTGGCTACATGGTGCCTGATCCGTTTCGTGTGATAGTTATCAGTGACGATGGACATGTCTATATAAGTGATGAGCTTGACCAAAAAGAATTTAATGCGACATGCGTATATGACCTAAAAGCAGGAACTCTGAAGGAATTGCGAGTAGGGATAATCGCAAAGAGGGTACTTGCGGTTGTGTTATGTTTTCTGTTTACACTGCTGATCGAGTTTGGAGTATTTTTGCTGTTCCGGTTTGCGAGGACAAAGGAAAACATTTTATGTTTTTTGATCACAAACGCCGTTACCAACATTCCGTTCAACATTTTTATAGTTAATTCGATTTCGGGGCTGGTGTTACTCTTTTATGGCTTTTTCTTTGAGCTATTGATCACCATAGTGGAGAGTCTCGTATATGCTAATATACTAAAAGATGCAGAAGGCAGGCAGCATAAAGTCAAGGGCTTTATATATGGCGTGGTCGCCAATATGAGCAGCATTCTTATAGGCATTTTTTTGCTCGAGTTCTTTACATTTTTGATCGGATTTACGATAGCATTATGAAAAGGAACTGCGTTCAAAGTAACTAACTCTTGATTTTATATTTTTCTGGAAACGACATAAAAGCGATGATTACAGAAAGATATAATTGATTCAAGCTTGTAATTATTTAAAATCTGTGTTATATTTTTCTGGAAATGACATAAAAACATTAATAGCAGAAAAATATAACACTTTTTTGCTTTTGCTGTAAAGTAATTGTTCGGAGAAAAGATATGTTAATAGGAAGAAAACAGGAAATAAAAAAACTAAATGAATTATATAACAGTGGATCAGCGGAATTAGTAGCATTGTATGGAAGAAGACGAGTAGGAAAAACATATTTGATAGATGAGGTGTTTGATGATAAGATAATATTCAGACATGCGGGTTTATCACCTATAGAAGCGGATGAGTCAGAAGAATACTCCGGAAAAAGCAGGATGAAGGCTCAGTTAAAACACTTTTACAGATCCTTGACGGAAGCGGGCATGAAAAATAAAAAGATTCCGGGATCGTGGCTGGATGCTTTCTATATGTTGGAGGATTTTCTGAAAGAACGTGACGATAAAGAAAGCAGATTGTTGATATTCATAGATGAGATACAATGGCTTGATACACCTAAATCAGGATTCATAACCGGGTTCGAGGCTTTTTGGAATGGCTGGGCATGCCATAAGAAAAACATTATGGTAGTAGTCTGTGGAAGTTCAAGCTCGTGGATACTTGATAAGATGATCAATAATCATGGCGGCTTGTATGACAGAGTTACATGCGAGATGAAGCTTTCGCCATTTACTCTAAAAGAATGTGAAGAGTTTTTTAAATCCAGAGATTTTATAATTTCAAGATACGACATAGTCCGGGCGTATATGATGGTGGGAGGCATACCTTATTATCTTAAGTATTTCAGTCGTGAGAAAAGCCTGGCTCAGAATATAGAAAGTTTATTTTTTGTTGAGAATGCTTCTCTGAAAAATGAGTTTGATCGCATGTTTAACTCACTTTTCGTTAATCCTGATGCTATGAAATCTATTGTCATGGCCTTGAATACAAAATCCTGCGGATATACGAGACAAGAATTGATTGAGAAAAGCGGTCAGAAGGACAGTGGCGAGTTTTCAAAATTTTTGAATGCGCTTATTACCGGTGGGTTCATAATAAAATATATTTCTTTTGGTAAAGGGAAAAGAGACGAATTATATAAATTGTCAGATCCTTTTTGTATTTTTTACCTGAAATTTGTGCTGGGTAATGAAGGAAAAAAGATCAATTGGACTAATATGGAGTCTACAGGTCAAGCAGTTGCATGGCAGGGTCTGGCTTTTGAAAATGTGTGTTTTATCATTCCCGGCAGATAAAGGCTGCATTGGGGATTGGAAATGTTTCGACAGAGGAATCATTATGGTCCAAAAGAGGCACGGAGGATGAAAAAGGAACACAGATTGATTTGATAATCAAACGGAAAGACAATGTTGTCAATATGTGTGAAATCAAATTTGTCAGCAACTATTTTGCGGTAAATAAGGATTATCATTTTACTTTGGAAGAAAGACGTGAGATATTAAAACCAAAGATTCCCAAAAAAGCGGTTGTCCACAGTACATTGATCACTACTTACGGGTTGAAGCAGAATGAGTATTTTGGTGATTTTGTTAGTGTAGTTCTTATGGATGATCTGTTTGCATTTTAGTTTGATTGGGGTGAGCTGAAGGGTAGGGAAATGTTATGAATTTTTTTAAGAAGAGCAGTTTGCTGAGAAATATCATAGTAGGAACGATAATTTCAGTTTTGTGTACAGTCCTTTATCTTAGCAATGTATTGCTGAGTATAAATAATGTACTTGCGGATTCTATGTTTCAACGTCCTAAAGCACAACCGGACGACATTGTGGTAATCACTATTGATCAAGAATCATTGGATGCGTTGGGACCGTTTATCGACTGGTCCAGAGAGGGAATTGCGGATGCTCTTAATGTTTTAAATTCTGATCCTGACAATGCACCGGCGGTTGTGGGTATAGATGTTATATATGCCGGAGATTCAGAGTATTATCCTGAGTTGGATGATTATCTTGTAGAGATGGCCGGGATGGGGTGTCCGGTTGTATTGGCGTGCGCGGCGCAGTATGGGGATGTGTTTGTAAACACAAATGGTCAGGATTTTCATATGGAAAAGCAGATGATTGCTTTTGATGCACCGTTTAAGAATTTATATGAAAACGATAATACGTACATAGGACATATCAACAGTATGTTTGATGATGACGGAATACTGCGGCATGGTCGATGGTATCTTAAGTTGGGCGAAGATACACAGTCTGATGATTATCTTAACTTGGAACCGGGAGCAGAAATCCCTTCTTTTCACAGGCAGATTTACGAGCTGTATTGCAAGGCCAAAGGTATTTCATCCGACACAGTGCCTATAACTAACGAAAATGGCGACTATTATATACCTTTTCAATCCGTTCCCGGTGAATTCCTGATTGAACGAGAAGATAATAGTGTTTATGATCTTTTGATCGGTAATATAGAGCCGAGCCTTTATGCAGGAAAAATAGTATTGATCGGTCCGTATGCTGCCGGTATGCAAGACGATTTTACAACGGCTATTGATCATTCCCAAAAGATGTACGGTATAGAATATCAGGCTAACATGATACAGGCTCTGATAAACGGCGAGACAAAGCGTGAAGCAGGAATGATACCTCAGGCGATGTGTATCTTTATCATAGTACTGTTGATGTGGATCTTCCTGAAAAACAGACGTATAATCCCGGCAACCATTGGTTGGATCTTGGTATCTGGCGGATTCATACTGTTATGTATGGTGGTATACAGCAAGGCAGACATAGTGCTGTCACCCTTGTATGTGCCGTTGTATGTCACAATCTTGTATGTGGTATCTGTGGCAGTTAACTATGTTCGTGCGGCAATGGAAAAACGCCGTGTTACAGCTACATTCCAGAGATATGTTGCACCGGAGATCGTAACAGAGCTTCTGAAAGAAGGCTCAGATCTCACTGAGCTGAAGGGCAAGAACTGTGATATAGCCGTTCTGTTCGTGGATATCCGAGGCTTTACCTCCATGTCTGAGGTTTTGAGTCCGGAGGAAGTTGTGGAGATCCTGGACAGATACTTAACACTTACAAGCCAGTGTATCTTCAAGAACAAGGGAACTTTGGACAAGTTTGTCGGCGACTGTACAATGGCTTTCTGGGGAGCGCCGTTGCCACAGGATGACATCATATATAAGGCAGTAAAGACAGCCTTCGATATGGTGGAGGGCGCTACGGACCTTCGAAAGGAACTTCAGGAAAAATACGGACGTACGGTGGATTTCGGTATCGGTGTTCATTACGGACCGGCTGTCGTAGGAAACATAGGCGCTCCGAACCGTATGGATTTCACGGCTATCGGTGATACGGTAAATACATCCTCCAGACTGGAATCAAATGCGCCAAAGGGCACCATATACGTGAGCCGTGTTGTGGCAGATGCGTTGGAAGGAAGGGTAGAATTCAAGTCTTTGGGTGACACCATAAAGCTTAAGGGTAAAGCCGAAGGCTTCGAGGTGTTAGAGGCTGTAAAGATCTTAGAGGATGCATGATGGATTGAAATTACGAGGAGAATCAGTATGAAGACCATAAAGCGTATCACAGCGCTTATGCTGACTGTATTAATAGCAGTTTCCGATACGAACCTCATCACGATGAATGCCGCAACGGCAAAGGCTACGACGCTGCGCCTTGAGCAGACCGAAGGTACGGTGAGTCTCAAGAACGCCAACGGCACAGCAAAGTCCTTTAAGGCCGGTATGAAGCTGTATAACGGTGATAATGTCACAACTGATAAAAGCAGCTACGCCTACATCAGTCTTGACAGCACCAAGGCAGTGAAAACTGATGAAAACTCCTCGGTCACCATCAAGCAGAACGGCACACAGAACGAGGTTATGGTCGATTCCGGAAGTCTTATCTTCAATGTGACTGTTCCCCTTGAAAAGAAAGAGACATTGAATATCCGCACATCCACCATGGTGACCGGTGTCAGAGGTACCATCGGTTTTGCGAAAAAGATATCCGAAGAGGAATCGGAGATATACATTCTGGAAGGTAAAGTCGAACTTACTTCCATCAACAGCAGCACAGGTAAAGCCGGTTCCGTATTTATAGCTGCCGGCGAGAAGGGCATCTGCCGCCGCGTGGATGCAGAGTTTGACAAAAAAGGAAACACACAGGTTCCGGAGGTTATACCGGAAAAGTTCGCAGAAGAGAACATACCGGACTATGCAGTCATTGAGATCGGCAGAAACTTAGATATTCAGAACCGTCTCAGAAAAGATAAAGTTTTCGATGTGGACAAGATCCTGAAAAGATACAGAGAACTGGGTGATAAGGGAACATATATCACCATAGGAACCGTGGTCACTCCAAACAGTGTATCTGGAAATGCAGTTTCTGCAAATACCGTATCGCAAAACAAGATCTCCGATGAGTCTTCCGGCGGTTCCGGTGGCGGAGGCTACGGTGGCGGCGGAGGTGGTGCCGGTGGAGGCGGAAATGCGGCCACAGAGGCGGCAGCACCTGTCATAAAAACTGCATCTGTTACCGGCGGTGGACATTATACGTACGGTGATCCAATGACTGACCTGATATTGGATGTGAGCGTTCAGGGGACAGGCGCTCAGACCACATATCAGTGGTATGTGGCTGATGATGAAACCACCGAAGGTACTGTAGTGGATGGAGCCACTGAGAGTAAACTGACACCACCTAAGGTAGCAGGCACAAAGTATTATTACTGTGTTGTGACATCCAAGCTCAGGTCCGACGAGACAAAGTCTTCTCAAAAAGAATCCAACAGGGTAGCTGTCATCATAGATAAGCTGCCCAATACTCAGGTTACGAAGAAACCGGCAGAGCCTGATGATGAGCAGATCGGGTTTACATCGATCACACTTGATG